>QMCD01000674.1_pt1 | contig 23424 bp, 12 predicted proteins | sample 1821841 | NCBI WGS metagenome assembly QMCD01 (sample SAMN01991225, study PRJNA193472) | Termite gut metagenome, whole genome shotgun sequencing project. | isolation source: worker | host: Macrotermes natalensis | reverse complement strand
CTGTCATTGAAGGAGGTTACTTCACGGGAGGATGCTTTTGCGCCTGTCAAAAGAAGGCAGACGAGCAGAAGGATGCGGGATAGGGGGTGCATAGGATACGCATATTTCATAAAATATAGATGTTTCATAAGATATAGATGTTTCATAAGATATAGACGCTTTATGTTATAACTGAAGTTTCAAGTTATAACTCAAGTTTCACATGTTGCCTGTATGTTATTGAACTATCTCAGTTGTTAATCAACAACGAGATAGTTCAGTAACATAGGTTCTTCGTCTCTTTAGGTGCAAGCAATTTGCTTCAAACTCTTTATTCATCGGTATTCGAGAGAAAAAGGCGGCACCTAAAGTGACGAAGAACTGTAGCATACAGACGACATGTGATACTTGAGTTATAATCGTTCACGATATAACTACTTTAACTACTGATTCGCACGATTAATTAATTCACAGGGGTAGCATTGAGCAGCTTATAAATCTGGCATCCGGCAAGCAGGAAAGCGCCGACTCCGTACACCTCCGTCATATCGCGCGTCACCTTGCGCGGGTCGGCGCCGATAGGTTGCACGTAACCCAGCTTACCGTCCGGTTCTACGGCGGCAACAAGCGCCTGCCAGCCTTTTTCAATCACAGGAAGAAAGACTTTCCGGTCGAGCAAACCTTCATTCACGCCGTAAGCCAGAGCGTAAACAATAAATCCGGTTGCACTTGTTTCGGGCGACGGATAGGAATCGGGGTCGAGCAAGCTGGCGCGCCAGTATCCGTCGGAACTCTGCAACTCTCCCACTCGGGTGGACAGGGTTACAAACAACTGCTTATAGAACTCCCGCGAAGGTTCTTCCTTGGGCAACACCTGGAGGATTTCGGCCAGACCACCCAGAACCCAACCGTTGCCGCGTCCCCAGAATACTTTACGCCCGTTCGCCTCTTTCTTGTCGAAGTAACGCCGGTCGCGGTAGAACAGTTGTTCCTGCGCATCGAACAGATAATCGTAAGTGGCTTTGTACTCCTTGTTGAGAAAGTCCAGGTATTTCCTGTTGCCGGTCAACGCATAGAGTTTGGCGTAAACGGGGGGAGCCATAAACAATGCGTCGCACCATGCCCAGCGGTCAAGCGTCTCGAGCTTGCCGTAATCCAGTTCGAGGGTAGTTTCGGAAGGATTATCAACCACCCAGTTGGCGCGCGCCATGACGGGAGCCACCATTTTCTTATTGCCATATTTTATGTAAAGGTCGATGAAAGGCTGTCCAACGGCAATAAAGTCGGCATGGTACATCCACTTGCCAACCTGGAAATGGTTGCGGCGCCCGATACGGAGCAGCCAGTCGTAATAGGAGCTGTCGTTGTCTTCCCTTTCCGAAAGGGCAGCCCAGTCCAACATGCCCATATACAGGGCGGCGTGCGTCCAATCCAGGTCGTCATGCTCAGCGGAGGTGTTGGGATGGGCTATCTGCCAGTCGGAAACACGCTTTAGCAGGCTTTTAATGCTGGAACTACTAACAGACCGGGCACTGACGGATTGAGTAGTAACAGGTTGGGCAATAACAGTACCTGTAATAAAAGACAGAATAGCCGGACATAGGAAGACCAATAACAATTTCTTTTTCATTTTATATAACGATTTTATTTAAAGTTAGATGTGATAAACACACGTCGAAGTTAGCAATATATAAGCCTCAAACCAACAATAGTTATCAAAAAGATAGTTAAAACTCTCTTTTTGCTAACATCACCCTCTGTAAAAAGAGGGAAAATAGAAGCTACGGGCACAAGATTTTGAATATATATACGGATATTCCGCATAATTTGCGACTGATATAAGGGATTTATGCAACAAATGTCTGCTTCCTGCGTGAGCCACATATATGCCGAGCGTGAACGGCATATATCCCGTGCGCGAACCGCATATATATGGTGCGCGAACCGCATATATCCCGTACGGCAACCATATATATCCCGTGCAAAAGCCACATATATTCGGTACAAATAGCCCATTAATAATCTCTCCGGAAGAGGTCTTCCGCATTTTTTTAGAGATGTACGTATTTCGATATCACACTATAAGACAGCAAGATACGGATTTTTACTTCGATATTTCCAACCGTCCCTGTCTTCGGACGGAAATATCGCATTCTCAGGCGACTAAAAATACAAAATGTCACTTCATCTAAAGGAGTTAAAGAAAATACCCCTACTCCTGTTTCTTACAACTTACACATTTGTAATATTTGGCTTATAAAGCCACAGGAAGTAGGGGTATTCTTATCCACTATCTTAGAAGCTGTTTTGAACTTATTCCTAATTATTCTTATCAGCTTCTTAATCTAAAAATCCCATTTTCCCAATATTGAAGTCTGATATCTGAATACTGTTTCCGCTATTAATCCATCCTTCATAAGCTAATTTGAAATAACGGAAGTTATTAACAGAGGGCAACAATACGGTAACTTCATTTACATTGGTGGCTATTGTTACATTAGCCGCCACTTCGGTAAAATCTTCACCATTATTACTACCGTACACTGAAACCTTATTCACACGAAGATTTGCCGAGGTATTCGTGGTGCGGTGCCTCAAACGGAAATAGTCAAATGTATTCGTATTCTGCATATCAATCACAAAGAACACGGACTCGTCTACCCCTACGGTAATACCGTTCAAGGTTTTACCGGCTTTAACAAGTACCAGACAAGTTGACATATTATCGTCAATCAGTGACTCGGGAGTTCCAACGGCGGCGGCATCAGGAGAATACGGATGTGAAGTCGTAACACTCCAACCGGCACGATCCAAATCTACATAACTAACTTCGCGCACATGCACGTTACATGCAACTGATACTCCGCTTCCATCAACAGCTCTCACCGTAATGGTTGCATCTCCCAGTCCCATAGCATAGACTTCACCATAACTGTTTACAGTGGCCACATCGGAGGCCGAAGATGAATATATCACTTCCGGATTAGTAGCGTTTTCAGGTAACACCCTGATTAAGCCGCCTAAATTCAACGAGCCATTCACCGACAGATAGTACTCTCTATAATCTTCCGGTATTTCAATGGAAGTTACCGGATGAATACGTTCTTCGACCGAAATGATACAGGATGCCCACATATCCCTATTGTTCGTTGACCATACTGTAAGAGCAGCCTCTCCTACGCCTTTTGCCGTAACCGTTCCGTTTTCATCTACCGTAAATACAGCTTCGTTGCTACTGGTATAGCTGAACGTGTATGCATCTTTATCCACAGAATTATCGGGTAACAATGTCATTTGAGGTGTCCAGCTATCTCCTTCGATAAGAGCTACTACATTCTCTTCGTTTGTATTAGCAAAGGATAAGGAAGTAACTATTACCGGATTTACATCTTTATCATCTTCACAACTTCCTGCTACGAACCCCAAAGTCAGGAGAATGCAGAAACAGGATATTCTAAAAAAAATCTTCATCATTATAGTATCTATTAAAGTTAACCTATTACTTATAATCTCCCAGATTGGCGTCCGTAATCTGATGTACATTGTCATGAGGAGTTTTATAACCGGCCGCATTGATTTCCTCTTTCAGCTTGTTTATCTGATCCTGAGTTATGGTAAATTTCTTGTTTCCATAATCATTCAAAGTCTTATCTACAGGACGAAGGAAACCCCACTTTTCAAAGAAGTCAAGCATATTATAACCTGATAGCCTGCATACCTGACGAACGAAATCCAACTGCAAGATACCCTGAGTTGTTACAGAAGTATCAAGGTCATTAGTAACACGGTAATGTTCGTACAAATCACGATAGAAATCATCCTGTTCCAGGACATCAATCATGTACAGCTTCAACTGCCAGAACGGAACCAGCTTAATCATGAATTCATCGGAAGCATTGTCAAGGCAATGGGGTTGTTGAGCTTCAATAATCCTCCTTGTCGCCTCTTCATAAGTACCATCGTTCAATAACTTAGATACTCCGTTGAGCTTCAATTGTACATCCATTGACATTACATTAGTAGATACTTCAGTCATACCCGTCCATTTAAATCCGGGACGTGTCTGGTTAGTATGCCCGATTTCATGTCCTAATACCCATGAACGAGCCTTTAAGCGGTCAGGATTACAGAATATTTCCGCATAACCCTGTGTGTAGGCGGTATGGTTACTTGCCGAATAAGGATTAGCTCCATTATGCTCTATATGCATATACATTCTGTTGGCAAAGAGTTTGTTGTATTTAAACAAGCCCATGAAGTCCCATTCCCATTCCACTACATTATCCATAAGCTCTGTTACCTCGCGGATATTCGTATTATAACTTTGGTAATCCGAAACAGTCCAGGTCACATGTGTATATTTCCCTAATACATCAATATCCTTATAGCGTGAATTACGCAACATCTCTTCCCAGTCTTGTTGAGTTGCATCAGACTGAATGTCGAAGTAACCGTTCACCTTTCCGAACGGGAAATGAATCTTCACCGTCTTGGCAGCAGCAGCGGCTTTTGCTTCTTCCGTGTCCAGAATAAGAGGTATGGCTTCATTGGTTAGGTTCATAATATAAATCAAGCCGCCATTAGTAACCTTGATTTTGTTTTCGCCTTCTCTTAATGCATAGGTTTTGCTTGAATTATATCCAAGAGTCAAGTCCTGAACTACCATCGCGATGTTTTGTCCGCGTGTATCATCTACCAATACCAATACATCTTCACCTTCATTCACATAAATGCCGGTCGGGTTGTCTCTCAAACCGTAAGTACTGGTTTTGTTTGAAGCAGCCATTATAGCAGGATCCTGATAAGGACGGTATTCTGCTACACGATATTTCTTATCGTAAGTCCCACCCAACAAAGCCATAGCAAGCTGCTTGTAGGTTTCACCCGGCATCTTGCGAATATCCCGTTCAGTAATGCCTTCGCATAATTCCGAGCACGAATTATCCCTGAAGATTGTGGTATAGTCAAACTTGTTCAGGCTAACCTGGAAGAAATCCATTTCAGCACAACTGAGACGGTTATTGTGGGCAGAGTGAATTTCAAACCGTACTTTCTGTACATTCTCCACACTCTGCTCCAACTTTATAACAGAAGCATTGTAATTTACATCTCCACGAGCACATTCCGCTACTTTTACCCAAGTATTAGGCGCATCAGCCGTAGCAACCAATACATTGAATTCATTGAATGCACCATACCTTGTTCCGTTGTCAGTACGCGGAGTATAAACTATATAATCCAGCTTGGAAGCCGTCTTAAAAGTATAGTCAATGATAAAGGGCCAGGCAGAGAATGCCCCGAATTTAGAATTAAAGTAAGACTCATAATCCCCGTCGAACGACTTTTCAATTCCACGCTGTTCCGCTACCGTTTCTTCTGTAGTTGCCGTAGCCGAAGCAACCTGAATCTTTATATCGTCCGAACCACTTGAAGCACTTTGGCTCACCGGGATATCTCTTCGTAAATCGCCATAAGATATGGTAATCAAAGTAGTTCTCGGAAATTCATAATATGTAGGATCGGCAACAACTCTCAATACATCGTCTTTCAGTTCAACCGTGCACCAACTTTCACCATTAGCCGCAACCTCATGTTGTAAATTAGCAAGATCAACATCCTTGGTCAGAATCAAAGTGAGACTTTGCTCGCCGCCCGACGCAGGAAAATCCAGTTTCAGAGGTAATACTCTTACCCAATCGGTACGTTCCAACTGTTTATCGTCATCACTACAACCCACGCAGAGAGTGGATACGCACAGTAACAAGCTCCATATCCATAAGAAATGAAACGTTCTAAAAGTAAAATCAAGTTTTTTGTTTTTCATAAACACTTAAATAAAAAAGAAGTTAGTCTGCATTATTCATGCTTTAGGAGTTATAGGAGTTAAAGAAATTAAAGAAATTAAAGGAGTTGTCAGCCAACAAGTTGGCTTAGGAGTTAAAGCCGATAGTATTGCTATATGCTTTACTGAGTACCGGCTTTAATTCCTTAACTCCTAACAAAGTGATAACTCCTTTAACTACAGTATGAATAATACATGTTCAGGGAATTATTCACTCGGGGTATCCAACGGTTCAATGTTGTCTGCAGAACCGTCATATCCCGGTGTCTGGTTAATGTGACCTTCTACATTGGAAGAAATAGCTCTCAATGCTATGGGCCAAAGCACATTGTGCGGGGCAATTGTATAAGTACTACCTACTGAATTCTTCACACCTTTATTATAGAACTCCGTTCTATCCATAATGCGGTTGTAGAAATAGTTATTGTCCGTAAAGTTAGCCATTGAATAAGTACGTCCTTTCTCATCTGATTTACCGGTCTTGGCAAACAAGAACGCAATACGGGTCAACTCGCATTTACGCGGCTCTTCATAGAAAAGTTCACGGGCGCGTTCATCTAAAATCTGGCTGATACTTACTTCGTCAGCTGTCAGCGGACGAGCACCGGCACGTTCACGCACCGCATTCAGGTCTATCGCAGCCAAATCTTTCCTGTCCAGCCAAGTATATGCTTCCGCACGAAGTAGATAGGTTTCCGCCAGACGGAATACATACCAGTCCGCCCAACCGCCACGCCACCAATTGGCAGTCTGGTCTTCAACATTGGATTTATAGTACGGCCAGCCACTCCAGCAGCGAATGGTATCTTTAATAAGAATATCGCCTTTATCATTATACAGTTGTACATTTTTGCCATACCACTCAGATTTACCTTCCAGAGCGGGATTGTTATATTTCAAATCCGACACATGTACCCAGTTACCGGGAGCATGACGCAAATCAGTATCATCCAAAGTCCAAATCATATTCTGGTGATACCATGTAGAACGCAACGTACAAACCCCACGACCATACTCCAATAAATAAGGATTTCTTTTTTCATCATTATCTATAAAGCCAACCTCTCCGGCAGGTGTCGTAATTTGTCCCGCAGCAGGAAACCAAGGCACTAACTGGCGTTTAACTTCCAAGCCTGCAGCAGAACGCATATCACTACCTGCATCAAAACGGTCTATCACAACATAAAGACATTCCTTATTTTCCGGCAAAGCCTTATTGGCTGATTGATGCAAATCCCAGATAACATTTTTAGTCGGGTCATTCTTGTCTACCCCAAAACGTTGTTTCATCAGTTCGTGTACACCATCATTGATTACCTTATTGGCAGATTCCACCGCATCATCAAATTCACCCAACGCCAAATTTATTTTCGTCAACAGATGATAAGCAGCAGCCTGCGTTACCATACCGATATACACATTGTTAGACAGATATGATGCGGTACGGTCTAAATCATCTTTCAAATAACGTAAAATAGCCTCGCGCTTAGTAGAATAGAAATCATAACGAGGTTCGGCAATTTCGTCCACAATAAACGGGACATCACCATATTGATGTACCAACCGGTAATAACGGAATGCCCTGTGAAAACATCCCAAAGCCTCAATTTCTCCACGTTGAACATCTGTCATTTCTGTATTCCGGGAACGGCTGAGAATAGTATTGGCATCTTTAATACCTTTATATAAATTAGTCCAGTAGTTATTTACCTGACTGGCATTTCCTGTCAAGGTTGCCGACGGATTAATTTGACGAGCCAAATCGACCGGTGCATTCGAAGCGTCAGTACGCCCGTTTACCCCCATTTCCGAAAAGAAATACTCAGAAATGATACATGGATCGGCTGACCCTGCCGAGGGATAATAATCGAAATAGCGCACATCACGATTCAACATGTCGGTAGCTGTTTTCAAGCCACTATACGAATTGAACGTATTCTCCGGCGTAAAGAAAGACAAAGGTTTAGGATCCAACCAATCAGAGCAACCACTTGCCGCAAACATCACTCCAAACATGCCGGCATAAGCTAATGTATATTTTATTATCTTTTTCATTGTTAGTTTTCCTTTTTATAATATTACATTAATACCAAACGTTACTGTTCTCGGGGTATGGCTATCTGAGTTTTCCGGATCATAAGCAGGCCATCCGCTAAAGTATCCCGCATTCTTTACTGTCATATTTACCCGTAAACTCTCAAGCTTCAGCGGAGCTATCATTGCTTTCGGGAAAGTATATCCCATAGATATGTTATCAATACGCAGGAAAGAATTATTCTTATAGATAGAATAAGTTACACCACTCGGACTCTTCGCACCTAAACGTGGATAATCGTTCATCTTATTCTGGGGTGTCCAGTAATCACGCTTAATCTGATTTACCGTATTCAGCAAGGCATCGTTATTAGTAAAACGTCCCATAGACTTGATATGTCCCAGATATGAATACATACTGAAAGAGATGTCGAAGTTCTTAAACAGGGTAAACTCGTTACGCATGCTCCATCGTACTTTCGGAGTTTTGTTACCCTGAAATACTTTATCATCATTGTTGTATTTGTAGTTCATATCCACATCCTGGATTTTCGGATCGCCCGGAATCTGCCCATATTTAGCAGCTTCTTCGGTTTCATTTTCCTGCCATACACCTATGAAATTATATCCCCAGACTTCATCCAGAGCGTGACCGATGAAATATCCATTATCAATATCGTCCGCCTCTTTCTGCCCGATAACTTTTCCATCAGCATCTGTCACATCTTCCATAATGCCATACAAATGCTTGATAGTGTTTTTGTTATACATCAGATTGAAAGTTGTACGCCAGGTAAGCGCTTCATTCCGGATATTAGTAGAAGTCAAGGATAATTCCACACCACGGTTCCATATTTCACCAATATTAGCTTTCACGCTGGCATATCCTATCAAACTCGGTAACTGGCGATTATTCAGCAAATCGGTAGTACTTTTATGATATACATCAACGCTACCGTTCAGACGTCCTTTCAGCAAAGTAAAATCCAAACCTAAGTTATAAGAGGTAGTGGTCTCCCATTTCAAATTGGCATTTGCCATATTATAGCTGTAGAAAGTATTGATAGTAACCAGTTCACCGGTAGAAGGATTAATATACATATACTTGCGAGGTTCCAACCGCATCAATGCATCGTATTCACCAATGGAGCGGTTACCGTTCTTACCCCAGGTAAGTCGTAATTTCGCATACTCAAACCATTCAATATTCAACTTTTTCCAGAATGGTTCTTCCGTAAAAACCCATCCAAGAGCCACAGAGGGGAAAGTGGCGCGCGGATTACCTTGACCGAATGCCGAATATCCGTCACGGCGCACGGTAGCAGTAATCAGATACCGATTGTCATAAGAGTAATGTAAACGTCCCATAATAGCGTCTCCGGTACGATAAATATCGTTACTGTCTGCAATAGGAACAGTACCATAGCTTATACCGCCATAACCCAGGTTATCACTTGGTTGGAAACCTTCGTTCTTGGCAATTGTTTTCCAGCGCTGGAACTTTTCCCAGTTCAACAATCCGGTGAAGTCGAATGCATGCTTACCGAATGTTTTATTCCATTTCAGCATATTATCCCATTGCCAGAAGAAGTCTTTCATGCCATAACGTTCAACAAAGCCGCCTTGTGAACCGGCACTGGGATGATCGGCTGATCTATGATACAGATAGTTAGTCCATTCAAAACGGGGAGAATAAGTTGTATGCAAAGAGAATCCCAATGGTAAATCCAGCTTCAGGTAGATGGACGCATTCAGGTTATTGATATCATTCTTTTTGCTTAAGTAAGCCATATTCAACAATGGGTTGGTGGCATTGTTATTGTCATTCGGGTAAAGTTTCAGAGAACCGTTTTCATTATAGATATTGCCATAAGGTGACAATGCCGTACTAAAACTTGAATAAATGGATCTGCCTTCCTCATACATGTGGCTTTCGTCACGTACCGTAAACTGCGCATTCACTCCATAAGTCAGGAACTTCTGCACCTTATTTTCCAGGTTCACACGGGCACGGATAGCACTATATTCGCCACCTTTGTTATTACTCTCATTTTTCACATAGTTAATAGAAGAGTAGTAAGACATTTCGTCCTTCTTGCCTGATACACTGATTGTATAATCCTGCCGAAGAGCAGTACGGAGGGTTAAATCTTTCCAATCAACTGTTCTACCCGCCATATAATTGGTAATTTCCGTATTAGTCATTCTCAAACGATTGAGCCATACTTCGGTTGGGTTACCGGTATCTGTTCTCATCCATTCCGCCAATTCGGCATTGCCCATGTTTGCCGGATTATCAAAGAAACCGGTAGCAGCAGCCGTATACTCGGTACTTTTCATTACGTCTTGACGGAAGTTCACGAAACCTTGTCCTTCATATACTTCCGGCAAGGAATTTATCATTGAAACGCCCCAACCTCCGTTAAAACTGATGGTCGGTTTATTGCCTCCACCTTTCTTGGTAGTAACCAATACTACTCCATTGGCAGCTTTAGCACCATATACCGCAGCAGAACTGGCGTCTTTCAATACGTCTACACGTTCAATGTCGTTGGGGTTGATATCAGTCATCTGACCGCTATAAATTACACCATCCAATACAATCAACGGATCGGTATTGGCTGCAATCGTACCCTTACCGCGAATCAACATACTGGTATTACCTTTCGCATCGGTCTCCATCCCAACAGAAAGCCCGGCAACACCTGTACGTAACATATCCTGAATCGTCTGACGCTGTTCTTTTTCCATATCGCTACCTTTGATGGAAGCCACTGCGCCGGTTAGGTCTTGTTTCTTCATTGTACCGTAACCAACGACTACAACCTCCTGCAATAAATTGGAATCTTCTCTTAGTTTAACGATGGAAGGGATAGAACCGACTTTTAAGTTTTGCGTGATATAACCAATGTACGAAACCTGAATTTTGGAATCAGGAGCTACGGTCAAGGTATATTGTCCATCGATATCCGTGATAACACCATTGGTAGTACCTTCAGCAATAACATTGGCGCCAATAATCGGATCACCCTGTTCATCTACCACCTTACCTTTGATGGTAACTTCACGAACCAACGTTTCCGGTTGATTCTTAGCAAACAATGCTATCTGCGTATTAGTCACTTCATATTTCAGGTTCGTACCATTCAACATAGCATTCATTGCTTGTTGGGCGGTAGCTTCCTGCACATTCAGGCTCACTCTTTGCTTCACGTCTACTTGATTAGCGTCATAGAAGAAAGTGTATTGACTCACTTTTTCAATACGACTAATTGCTTCTGTAAGAGGAAGATTTGAGAAATTAATAGTGATTAGTTTCTCTTTGATTTGTGCCGATAAAGGCACACACAAGATTAGTAGTAATAGAAATACTACACGTTTTTTTAAAATCATGCTTTTCTTTAGATTTAATATAATTAGATAATTGTGAAAGGGATATGAGGCAAACGTTATCACCTCGCAATATTAATTCATTATTTCACGGCATTGTTCATAGGCAATTTTGAATTAGAATTTAACTTTTTACTTTTGTATATACTGAGCTCATTTTCTTCATTAAAAGTATATCCTATCGGATTGATACGCGCCATTAACCGGAGTATTTCTTCCAAAGGTTCGTTACGTAACGTGAAGGTATATTCGATGTTATCGGCTATAGCCGGATCCAGATATATCTTCACGTGGTACCACTTACCCAGAAAACGACAAATATCCCGTAATGAACGTTGTTCAAAGACAATCTGATCTTTTGTCCAGGAAGCCGCAAAAAGCACATCATCCTTGGAGACGGACAAACGACGGCTGTTCTTATTATAAGTTGCCGTTTCACCCGGTGAAAGCAACCGGCGCTCATATTCCGTATCCAGCGAAACCGAACCTTCCAACAGGCTGACATAGATATTTTCCATGTCCGGAAAAGCCTCTACATTAAATTTAGTTCCATGAACAACGATACGCACACCGTCTATTTGCACAATAAACGGCTTGTTTTTGTCATGAGCCACATCAAAATAGGCTTCTCCATGCTGCATGGTTACTATGCGTTCATCCTTTTGATGCTGCATATCTATGTTCAGCTTCGTATTTGTATGCAACCAAACAGAAGAACGGTCCGGCAAGGAAGCTATAGATTTTCCTCCTATATTTTTATATTCCAAAAACACATCGTCGGGAGTGTTAGCCAAATGTCCGAGATAAAAAGAAAAAGATACGGCTACAATAATACATGCGGCGGCTACATACTTCCACATACGGAATATTCTTTTCCGATTCGGTTCTCCGGTCTGAACCGTAACTCCGGCCTTCATCCGGCGTGTTAGTTCTTTCCAGTAATAATCAGTATCCGGAGTATAGTTTGACGCATTAGTCTGTATTTTATCCCAAAGCATCCGGAGTTCCTCAAATACCTCCCGATTACCACTGTCCGCCAACCAAGCACCAAGTCGGTGGTCTTCTTCCACGGTACTTTCTTTCTTTAGCTTTAAGATAATCAAACTCCACGGTATTTCCTTCTTCATAATCTCAATTTTAATCCTTTCTGTTTATATAGACACAAAAAACAATCGTCACCCTTACGCCTATCTATTTATTTTTTCAAAAAAATGAGTTTTTTCTATAGCAACCGCACCAGGAGTATCTGCTGCGGTACACCTTTTCCGCATTAGGGACAGGGACGGAACAGGCGAGAACATGCGGAGAGTGTGATTTTCCTTTCACAAATCAGGTACTTCCAGTTTTGTCAAAATGTCATTTTGTATTTTCTATATGCCTGAGAATGCGTTATTTCCACCCGAAGGCAGGCTCGGTTGGAAATATCGAAGCGAAAATCAGTAAGTATCAGACTGACAGGGAGATATCGAAATACGTACATTTATTCTGGAACAAAACATCTCCTGAAAGTGGGTTGATAAGGGGAAAACAAGACAGGATAAGCTAACTACTTACAGGTAACAAGTCAACTACTTACAGGTAGTTAGCAATCTACTTACAGGTAGTTAGTGATCTACTTACAGGTAGTTAGCGATCTACTTACAGGTAGTTAGTGTTTCATCCCTAAGCAACCGGTACTTTTTGCATAAACAGCTTGTAAATATGCAATAATATACATAAATAACGCATCATTATTCTTTATTTATTCATCAAGTACTCTAAAAGATGAATTTACAAATCAAGTCGTGTTATGAAAAGCGGAATAATGCTATCATAATGAATACAAATATCAATTATTTATTGTCATTTAGATATTTCCGCAAATTCTCAGCCTGTATTATTCATACTGCAGGAATTCCTCTTTCACCTACCACCTCCCCTACGGGTACTAACCCCCTCCGGCTCCCCCGTTATCGGAGGAGAGCAACCTCCCGGGAAGAGGAGAACATACCTTAGTGAAAGAAATCAGATAATCTGTCAGCGAAGCCAATTGAGATACTACTGATTACAAACAACATGCGAAACTTGAGTATTTAAGATTTTGGTGCGGTTGCCCTGAATTCTTTCTCATATCTACGGTTATTCAAACAAATCTTCTTAACTTTGCAGAATAACCTGTTGAATATGGCAACAACTGACGACATTCTATTACTAAAATTAGTCAAGGAAGGAGACGAACATGCTTTCAAGCATCTTTTTAATACTTACTTCACACCATTGTGCCGTTACATTAATATTTATCTGGATAATTTTGCGGAAACAGAAGAACTGGCACTGGATATTTTTACCTATCTGTGGGAAAACAAGAACCAAATAGAAATAAAGCTATCATTTAAAGCCTATCTTTTTCAGAGCGCCCGAAACAGATGTCTCAATGTACTGCGAGACCGTAAATATACGACAACTCTCGATGAATCTCTCATAGAGACATTGCAAGATAAAGACTATTCGGCTTTGGAAATGGAAGAACTTAACAGGCTTATAGAAGAAGCCGTATATACATTGCCCGAGAAATGTCGTGAAGTGTTCCTGAAAAGCAGGCATGACTTAATGTCTAATCAAGAAATTGCGAATAACATGCATATCTCCATTAAGACTGTGGAAGCACAAATCACCAAAGCATTAAAGCGTATCAAAGACTTCCTGGGAGAAGGATATTCTTATCTGTTTTAGTTGTTGGTATCCATACGCTTCACTTCATTATACAATATACAAGAATCAGCCAAACAAAGGACATTCGCAGCAGGTTGCCCTCGTTTGGCTGATTCTTGCTTTTTTTATCAGACTTTTAGAAACTGTTTTGATTCTCCTTTTTAAGATTTTATCAGCTTCTTACTTTATACAAATCATTGTGCCGCCGGTGTTTTCAACTTCACATCCGTCCAATCCGACCATGTAGGAGAAACCATATACTGCGGTTCCTGTATCTTACCTACCAAGGCGGTAGCTTTCCGGACTTCCGCATGGGTCTTTTCAAACAGTTCTTTCATTGTCAACTCTCCTCCCGCATCTTTGATAGACTTAACCAGGAAATAAGTATAATATCCTTGTTTTTTATCATGGAAAACGCTGGAAGTCTGATCACCGCTACTGGATGAGAAGCTCAGCGTATTTCCCTGCGGCAAACCGGCTTTGGGAACAACGCGTACTCCCTTCTGCGCTATTAGTGGAGCAGCGCTCTTGTACCCGCCGCTGAAACAAGCATCCAGAAAGACGTATGCGCCCTTAACCGGATGAGTTGCCAAACGCTTGTACAACTCTCCAAGAGAAACACCCAGCCTGATATTCTTACCTGTGATATCTACCGGCAACAGATAAGGTTCTTTCGTAGCCTCATCGTTATTACCATGACCGGAATAATAGAATATCAATTCAGCTTCCGGATCGGTACTTGCCATGTTTACCAACCAGTCAAGTTGTTCGTGCATCATACCCGCCGTAGCATTGGGAACTACTTTCAGTTGTCCGTCGGGCACGCCAAACGTACGTACGCAGTACTCACGGAATACCATAGCGTCATTCACAGCATAAGGCACATTGATTTCCGCATTGGCGCCGGTCATACTGTAATCCTCATTACCGATAATCAATGCATAACGGTGGCGGTTCACAGCGCCTACCGGGATATCCTTCAACAAATCGGTAGTAAGACCTAAAGTTACATTTTTAAGATCTACCGCCTGCCGAACGGCGCCATCAATCTTAATAGTACTTGAAGCCGTCAGATACTCACCGACCTTTACTTTGTATGCCTCACTTAAATAAGAAGAACGGGAATCCTCAGCCACATTCACCATTACAACTACCGAGTCGCCATCAAAACGCTTATTAACCAGGAAACCATAATCCAGCGTAGCCACATCGCCGGGAGCAATGCTATCTATTATAGCTTCCGGACTATCCGTCGTGAAGATATTGGATGGCAACGTGAAGTTCAACTTCACATTACGTGCCGTCTTCGTACCGTAATTCTGCAAGGCGAGAGTCAACTTTCCATTCTGTCCCAATGTGATAGACGAACCTTCCGATGCAAAGAACTGATGGTCTGCCACCCGGAGACGGGGCATGGCATACTCCTGCGTATTAACAATCAATTCCGACGGGTCGGCATCAAAACCATTCGCCTCGAATGCATAGATATTAATCTTCGCTAATGCGCTCGGCATCTCTTTCTTCACTAAATAGCGGAAAGTATATTGCTTGGATGTTCCTGCCGGAATATTACCGCCATCCAATTCACGCGGGCCGTCAAAATATTCATCGTATCCCTGTTGTTCGGAAAGGCGGAGACGGATATTATAAGCATCTCCCTGCCCTTTATTCTCTATGGTGAACTGTATGGAGAAACTTTCTCCCGCATCAATTACCTTATTATGGTTGGCGTCGATAAAACTATCCACACGAAGCACCAGTATGGCAGGGTCTACAGGCACAGGAACCGATTCTTGCAACTGGGCTACTCCTTCGGTCTTCTTCAAGGCTTCATTATAGGCGAGCAAACGTGAAGGGAACGAAGTATAAGAAGCGCCGTCAGTCACAATTTTCATCAGTACCTCGTATTCGGATTTCATATCCATGTACTGATATACTCCTGCCAGTCCCTGCATATACATTTTGGAATTCGGCTCTTTCTCCAGAATTTTAAGGAAAAGGTCTTTGGCATCCAGCAAATAGCCTGAAGCGCGTTGACGCACCAAAGCATATTCGGTGTCGTTGACAATGGCAGCCCCATTATTCACAATTTCCGTAGCTACATTGAAATTTACACGCGCCAATCCGGTCAACAATTCAAAGCTTTCGGGATGAAGGGCGTATAACCGCTTATAAATATCAAGCGCTTCCTGATTCTTCCCCTGGCGTTCCAGAATACGGGCTTTGACAGGCAGTACCTTATCATTGTTGGGATCGACTGCAAGGATACGGTCGATTGCCGACAGTAGCTTCGGCATATCGTTCGTAGCAATATGTACATTCACCAGATTGTAGAGAAAATCGAGCGATACGGGGTATTTGGCGATGGCCTGTTCCAGTATGCGTTCCTGCTCGGCATAATTCCGCTGCGACTGGTATATCATATTCATGTACACATAACAGTCTTTCTGCTGCGCATCCGTACCTGTATTCAGATATTCCTGGAAGTACTTCAACGCCTGCGAGTACTTTTGCAGATTATAAGCAGACACCGCCGCATAATATACTACAGAAGCATAGCGGCTGTCCTTAGGCAACAACTCACTCTGAAAGATTTTCAACTGCGGCATCTCAATATACGCAGTGGCAAAATCCAGAGCCTTGGCAGGTTGTTTCTGCTCGGAGTAATACACCGCCCCATTCAGCAGATAAGGATACATCGCACGCAAGCGGTTTTTAGCACCGCTTAAATACTGGCCATTATCCGCCGCATCCACTACTTTCATGAAATTCTGGTAACTGTCCAGCAAGTAGCTATACATGGCAGTAACGTTCGTCCCTTTATCACGCTCACTTTCAAAAAGCACATATTGCTGGTTAGCACGTTGGGAAGCGGCAGCGGCCTCTTGTGCCGCTACCTTTACCCCCAACATAAAAATGATTGTCAAGATGATAATTCTTTTCATTCTTCGTTTATTTTACTGGAAAAGCATTCACGATAACAAATTCTATATTAATCTTGCGGAACTCACCACCACGTTCCTTGGCTACTTCCACATGAAACTCGTATTCATTCTCGGTATTGTTCAACGTATCCACGTTCTTCTCTATATAATCCTTCACGCCTGCCGCACGCATCAACGCCAACTGCTCGTTGGCAGTAATGCCGGAAGCCTTTGTTACCGTGATATTATCAAGGTTTCCATCTTTATAATAAGGTTCGTCCGTGTATTCGCCGTATTGTCCGTTGTAGGCGATACGTCCGAGGATAGGACTTGCATCCGCCGAACCGGTGATGATTACTTTCACCTGCTTACCGTCCGACAAATACTTGGCGAATTCTCCTTCAAAGGCGCTCTTTATAATTTTCATCAAGGACATGGCAGCGTTTGAACGTTCTATGTTATATCCGCCGGAGGGGAAGTCTTCTTTCGCCGAGAATTCCTTGTTGATTACTTCGTATTGATAATCTATCTTGTAGTTCAGGATTTTATTTCCGTCGGCATCCACACCCGGAATAACTTCGGTCTTCACATCAATATGTGTGTTTTCCGTAATCAATTTCTCCTGTTTCTTCTCTTCAATTACAGCTTCCTTGATTTCTTTCAACTGCACTTCTTCGCGGCTTGCCTGCTGCATAATTTCCAAAGGAACGAAGTTGTCGTCAGCCACCAAAGCCGACAATTTAGTACGGCCGATATTATCATAGATATACACCTTATTCGTAGTTTCATTGCGTACTTCTACGTAGGCCAATTCAAATTCGTCCTTATCATTCAAAACGTAAACCGCATTATCGAATTTCAGGTTTTTACCATCTTTGAAGTCACCGATTTCGCCCGCAGGCACTTCCAGTGAAATGGCCGACAATGAGTTAAAGCCGATATTCAGCATGTTTTTGGAAGCGTCGTATTCGCCTATGAAAGGGTTATCAATAGAAATACGGTCGCCGGCAAGCTCCGTAGCTACTTCCTGCGCAAACAATTGCTGTTGCTTCAAACGCGTTTCATCGTTCACACGGATGGCATAGTCTTCCATAGATTCACCCTGCATCATCTTCACCCATTCGTTCATCTTGGCATCCACTTCCTGCCCCATTAACTTACCATAGAAAGGATTCAGGCCGTTAGCATCCCAGAAAATCAGTGATTTGGTGCGATTGGAAAGCATATAAACATCTCCCGCCTGCTTATTCACAAAGAAACGGCTGGCAATCACACCACCCGGCTGTTCATCCAAAGTCTGCTCTACCACACTATTCCTCAGATTCATAATAACAATGGAATTGCCGTCTCTGACAACACTTATATACTTTCCTTCCGGATGGAAAGACGGGGAAGACAAGGTTCCGCCTATCCTGTCGAAAATGTCTACCTTATCCCAGGTTTTAGTATCAAGAATCGTCAGGCGGTTATCAGACGTCACCACAGCCATCAGAGATGCGTCCAAAGAGAAAGATATATCTTTCACATCGGCAGGCATCGGGATAGACTGGCGCAATGCTTTTGTCTGGAAATTCCAGATATCAATATTCTTGCCCGTACCTGCAGCAATGAAGTAGTTGTTAGGACTTAGAGCTATAGTCGTGGCTACGGCCTTTCCCTGAATATAGGCCTCGGGGAGATATGCCTTTGTATCATAAATAACGATTTCAGACAGGGTATTGGATACGATAAAATGACGCGCATCGGCTCCATAACACATTGCAACCGGTAGCGGTTTTACTTTTAATCCCTTACGTTTCTCTTTCAGCTCGAACAACTTTTTGTTACGGACATAAAAAGAATAAATACTAATAGGTCCCTTTTTCCGTATCAAAGCCAACGAACTGCCCGTGGGGTTAAAAGTGATTTTCTCAACGTCTTTGAAATCAACAATAGGAACATCACGGAGCGCTAATACAGAACCATTCGCCAGAAAAGCTGTACAAAAGGTCGTATTATCAAAGTCCGTGATAAGTTTTGCCGAAGAGAAACTTCTTTTTACTTCTACCTGAGCCATTGCCTGACCGCAAAATAAAGACACCGCAAAACAAATAACAACACCCTTAAGAGGGCGTATCCACAATTTCATTTCCTTCATACTCTTATGTTTATATTAGTTCACACTTCATACCATTTGCAAATATAAACATCTTTTTTATTTATATACCAAACAAAAAACTATTTTTTATTAAGAAACAGCACAAAACTAAGTAATGATTAAAAAATAACTTGGTACAGATTAAGACGGCACTGATGAGATGCGATCCCTTTCTTTCATCAAAAACTGTCTCAACCTGTTTTTTTACGCTTACTAAGATGATTTGATGAGGTAGAACACTCTTCTTTCTTCGAAAGCTGTCACAAGTTATTTTTTAGCACTTGCTAAATATATAGTAATCTGTATTATTCATACTGCGGGAGTTAACCTGCATGATTCATACTTTAGCCTGTATTATTCATAAGTGTCTCGTCATAAATGAGAATTTAGCGGTGGGAATGGGTACGCGGATTTAGGAGTTAAAGCCGATACCAATATTATATGACTCACAGAATATCGGCGTTAACTCCTCTAACTACTAACGAAGTGACAACTCCTTTAACTACTACAATATAAATAATGCAAGCTAAGAATTGCTTGTATGCAAAAAAGGTTTCAGCCCCATCTTTTCGGCCCGTTCTAACATAAAAGCATGCGCTGCCTCGTATTCATTGGGAATTATCCCATCAAGAATGGCATCTTTGATGGCGCTTTTCAGCGTTCCCACTTGCTGGCAAGGTTCGAGATTGAAGGTCTTCATTATCTCCTCGCCACTGACAGGGGGCTGGAAATTGCGGATACGGTCACGCTCTTCCAAGTCTTTCAGTTTTTGACGTACCAATTGGAAGTTATTGAGGAAGCGCTGTTTGCGCTCCGTATTTTTGGAAGTGATATCGGCTTCGCACAGCAACATCAGATCGTCAATATCGTCTCCTGCCTCGAACAAAAGACGGCGCACGGCAGAGTCGGTCACCACATCGTCGGCTATTGCAATAGGACGCATGTGCAGGCTTACCAGCTTCTGCACATACTTCATCTTTTCGTTCATCGGTAGCTTCATCTGCCGGAAGATAGCGGGTATCATCCTCTCACCGATAAAGTTATGGTTGTGGAATGTCCAACCGGCACGGGGTTCCCAACGCTTGGTAGCCGGCTTTGCAATGTCATGCAATAAAGCCGCCCAGCGCAACCAGAGATTATCCGTTTTACGGCTTATGTTATCCACCACCTCCAACGTATGATAGAAGTTATCCTTATGCGCCCGTCCGTTACGGCTTTCTACCCCTTGCAAAGCTGCTAATTCAGGAAAGATTAAAGGTAACAGACCGGAACGATCCAAATCAATAAATCCCTTGGAAGGAACCGGAGAGAGCAATATTTTATTCAGTTCCTCCGCTATGCGTTCTTTAGATATGATAGAAATACGTTCACGGTTACGGCACAAAGACTCGAATGTGGCATCGTCAATATAGAAATTCAACTGAGTGGCGAAACGAATGCAACGCATCATGCGAAGAGGGTCGTCACTGAATGTAATATCGGGATCAAGCGGAGTACGGATCGTCCTTTCTTTTAAATCTTCCATACCGCCGAACGGGTCTACAAGTTCCCCGAAACGTTTTTGATTCAGGCAAACAGCCATTGCATTGATAGTAAAGTCGCGACGGTTCTGGTCATCTTCCAGTGTACCGTCTTCCACTATGGGTTTACGCGAGTCGCGTTGGTACGACTCCTTACGCGCACCCACAAACTCTACTTCCGTGCCACGGTATTTCACCTGCGCCGTACCGAAATTCTTAAATACAGCCACATGCGCCCCACGTCCCAGATGTTTTCCCAATGCTTCCGCCATCTCTATGCCACTGCCCACCACCACAACGTCAATATCCTTAGAAGGACGTTGCAGGAAAATATCGCGTACATATCCGCCCACGGCATAACACTCCAATCCCAGTCCGTCTGCCGTATCGGATATTTGCTTGAATATATCGTCGCTAAAATGCTGCTTCAGTTCTTCTGTTGTTAACTCTATCATTGCCCAAGTTTTCTTTCGAGGCACAAAGGTCGGAGTTTATTCCCAATTTTGCAAATCAGCTTCAACACAGAGGCACAGAGACACAGAGTTTTTTCTTTGCGACGTAGTCACCTCCTCTATTATCCCCATTGTTCTCTTTTTTTTAAAACCCTCTGTGTCTCTGTGTCTCTGTGTTGAAGCTGACTTGCAAAATTGAGCATTTATACAGACAAACACATCTTTCTTTATCCAACCGGCACAGAATACAAATGATTTCATGTACATTTGTCCTCACTAACAGAAGAACAACAATGATGAAAAAAGTGATATTCCTTGCGTGCCTCTGCTGCACGCTTTTCTCTTGCGAGAACGTAGAAAAGAAAGCCGGCGAAAAATTGCAAGCTGCCCGCGAAGCCTTCGAACAGGGAGATTATAGCCAAGCAAAGATACTGATTGACAGCATCAAGATACTCTATCCAAAAGCTTTTGAAACCCGCCGGGAAGGTATCGGATTAATGCAGCAGGTTGAACTGAAAGAACAGGAAAAGACACTTGCTTACTTAGACAGTCTGCTTCAAAAGAAACGGGAAGAGCTGGAAGCCATAAAAGGAAAGTTTATCCTGGAGAAAGATGCCGAATATCAGAAAACCGGCAATTACCTGCATCCTTCACAAGTGATAGAAAAGAATCTGCACCGCTCCTTCCTGCGGTTCCAGGTAAACGAAGACGGAGTAATGAGCATGACTTCCATCTATTGCGGCGCTAATAACATTCATCATTCGGGGGTAAAGGTAATTGCACCCGACGGTAGCTTTGCCGAAACCCCAACTTCCAGAGATAGCTACGAAACCGCCAACTTGGGCGAAAAGATTGAGAAAGCCGACTATAAAATCGGAGAAGACGGCAACGTCATCGGCTTCCTCTACCTGAACCGCGACAAGAATATCCGCGTCAATTACCTCGGCGAACGCCCCTACTCCACCACGATGACCGCAACAGACCGCCAAGCCGTTAGCGGTATCTACGAACTGGCACAAATTCTTTCGTCCATCACGCAAATTAAAAAAGAGATGGAAGAAGCCAACCTTAAAATAGAGTTTGTGAGACGGAAGATGCAGGAAAAAGAACAGGCACAGCAAGGTTAAAACCGCTATTCACCGTCTTCACCCACCTTCCGCAAACCACTTGGTAGAAAGCATTTCCGGGTGAAAGCACTACAGGAAAAGCCCCATTTTTGGGGCTTCACCGCTTTCACCGCGAATGATTAAGTAATGATTAAGAAATAACTTGGTACAGATTAAGACGGCACTGATGAGATGCAGCCTCTTTCTTTGATCAAAAACTGTCCCAATTTATTTTTTTACGCTTACTAAAGACCATAAGTCAATGTTCATAATTAGTTTATACTACAATTTTTCATCCGCAGATAACGCGATGACACGGATCTCTTTTTATCTTCCGGGCGGGATAACGTAGCGCAGCATTAAAAATCCGCGTCATCCGCGTTATCCGCGTCTAAAGAATTGCTTGCATTGCGCAGCAACCGGATTGAGATTCCGTTTCGCTATATTATCATTCATCCTATGAACTAATTATAAACAGCTACTTATCACTCACCCCTCGACCTTCCATAATATCCCGGCGCAGCAACGTATATCGGATGCATCCTCGTTCCTATGTTCTGCAACTTCCCCTCCCCGCGCAGACGGCTTAAGTGCGCTTTGGCAGTAGTTGGCGCCAAACCGCATACCCTCTGGAAATCCCTGCGAACCATCACATGATTTTCAGAAAAATACTCCTTCAAACGCATATCTATCTCCACCTCAGATAGCTTCTGCGAATGCCGGGTGTATTTGCTCTGAGAAGCACGGATACCCTTTAACGCACCTTTCAACTTGGCATCCGGCCGGAAACGGATTGTTTTCAAAGCCAGTTTCTGAGTCTTTAGCGGAGTACTTTTGGTCACCTTCTGCGTACTCTTCAGTGTCGGGTAGAAATATCCGATACCTTCCAAATGCACTTCCCGGCCTTCGCGCAACTCTTCGCCTAAAATTTTTGCAAGGGTATCAAGCGCACTCTTCACATCGCCCGTGGTTAACGAGCTACGGCCATGTATCATGTCACACAACTCTCCTGTGTTTGTCTTGCCATTCAGAAAAATGCGGGGGTGCAGACCTTTCTCTCCCTCTTCCAATGATGCGTTCGGATTCTCATACCAATCGAATATAATCGCCATATTTATCTGTTTTTAAAATGAGTAAATACTATAAAAGCCGACTTAAGTTGACCGATACGCCGACTCCAGTCGGCTGATCGGACGACTACAGTCGGCGCATCGGTCAACTCCAGTCGGCTGTTCGTAAATCAACGGCAAAAAGTAAGCATTCGGCTTAGTGCATCTTTTCTATCTTCTTGCTTCTTGTTACCTTTGCCCTGTCTTTAAATTTAGCTATAATGTGTTCCGTATTAGTTT
>QMCD01000963.1_pt1 | contig 23426 bp, 19 predicted proteins | sample 1821841 | NCBI WGS metagenome assembly QMCD01 (sample SAMN01991225, study PRJNA193472) | Termite gut metagenome, whole genome shotgun sequencing project. | isolation source: worker | host: Macrotermes natalensis | reverse complement strand
AGTTTTTCCGGGGCCAGAAAGGAAATGGATTTCTGGCTTTTAAAGCGTTTTTCCGATTCAGACGGAGAAAACTCCGGCACCGCGATAGTGCCTACAAAGTAGGCCTTACTTTTCTTAAGCCCTTGGCTTGATGATGCCGTAGCTGCCGTCCTTGCGTCGATACATTACATTTACAAGATCATCTGTACTGCTCTTATAAACATAGAAATCGTGTCCGAGTAAGTCTAGCTGAATCAAAGCTTCTTCTTCTGTTAGCGCATCAAGCTCAAGTTCTTTTACGCGCACTACGCTATCCAGCTCGGCTAAGTACTCCTCGTGAGTGTTGGACTCAGTCTCAAACTCATACGGTAATGCCTCAGCAAGGCGTTGTCCACGTACTTTTCTGTCGACCACTTTTGTTTTGTATTTACGGAGTTGGCGTTCTACTTTTGCAGATGCTACATCAATTGCAGCATACATATCTTCTTCGGATTCTTCTGTACGAATTATGTGACCTTTGGTATGAATGGTGACTTCAGCAATTGCCGGTCTGGGGTTTGCAGGGTTTCGCTCTTTTCTGAGCACCACTTCTGCCCTCATTGGTGAAATGTTAAAGACCTTGACTGCATTACCGATCTTTTCTTCTACGTAATCCCTTAAAGCGTCACTTACAGTCATTTTACGGCCTGTGACAATAATATCCATCTTTACTCTCCACTATTGATCTGTCGGGGTGTACTGTACTAGATAAGCATAGCAGTTTTTATACTGTTTGGTCAGAGTCTATATTATAGAAATACAGATTTATCGGTGCCTTTAGGAAAACGCCTTAAGATATATGTCCAAGGAAGTCTTTTGTACGTGGCGAGCTTGGGTTGTCAAAGATGTCTTCAGGTGTACCCTCTTCTACTATGACACCTTGATCCATAAAGACAACTCGATCAGCTACCTCACGCGCAAAACCCATCTCGTGAGTTACCACCATCATTGTCATGCCGCTTGCAGCAAGCTCGCGCATAACGTCTAAAACTCCTCTTACCAGCTCAGGATCCAGTGCACTTGTAACTTCATCAAACAACATTACATGCGGATCCATAGCAAGAGCTCTGGCAATAGCCACACGTTGTTGCTGGCCTCCCGATAACTGCGCAGGTAGATACTCGGTGCGATCCCCCAGTCCCACTCGCTCAAGTTGCTCAATCGCTATCCGCTCAGCTTCTTGCTTTGGACGCTTCAACACTTTTCGTTGCGCTAACATAATGTTGTTTTTAGCTGTCAGGTGCGGAAACAGATTGAAGCTTTGAAACACCATGCCAATATGTTCACGGATCTTGTTGATATTGACCTTTGGATCTGTGATCTCCGTGTCTTCAAACCAGATAGTACCTTTTGTGGGTTTTTCCAATAAGTTCACACAGCGCAACAGCGTTGATTTACCGGATCCGGAAGGACCCAGTATCACTACTACCTCGCCGCGATCTACCTCTAAATCTACACCTTTTAGAACTTCAAGCTTTCCAAAGCTTTTATGTAGATCATTAATGCGAACTACGGCTTTTGCTGTTTCTTGATCTGTCATCATACAAGCGCTTTCATTGACTATCGTGTTTTTCGGGACTTATGGCAATATTTGGATCAGCCGTAGTGGCTGATAGCGGCGCAACAGTCTTAAATAGCCCAACACGCTTTGCCTTGGATTTCTTATCCTCCGGGGCAGTAGTTCTGCCATCGGTCGCAGCCAGCTTCTTTTCAAAGACCGATATAACTCTGGTAAGTGGTAGTGTGACAAGCAGGTAGAAGCATGCCGCAATCACATAGGGTGTCATGTTTGCCTCGATATTTGCTTGAATCTTTGCAAACATCATCATCTCCATAACACCTACTGCCGCAAGCAGCGATGTATCTTTAAACAACAAGATGAACTCAGATGTCATTGTTGGGATTACTCGTCTAATGGTCTGTGGAATAATCACAAAAAACATTGTTTGCACGCCGTTCATACCAAGCGATGATGACGCTTCGAATTGCCCCTTATGAATGGACTGAATACCTGCTCTAAATATCTCTGCCAAGTAGGCACTGGAGTTTAGAGCTAATACGATAAATCCGATCACAAAGTTGTTTGGGTTGGGAATAAACAGTGGCAACCCAAAGAAAGCGATATATATCTGCAAGAACAGCGGAGTACCGCGGATCACATTTACATAAATGCTGGATATGATCTTGAGAATCCTAAACTTGGACATACGCATAAATGAAACGCCCAGACCGACCGGGATCGCCAGAGGAAATCCTAATGCCACCAAACCAAGAGACATCAGCCAGCCCCAAAACAGCGTTGGAACAGATGCTATAGCATGAACGGGATTTAGGAAGCTGCCTAAAAACTTGTTTGAGTTCCAAGCTTGAACCCAACCTTGAGCTTCAAGTGAGTTTAAAAACTCCTGCAAGGGAGTAGTTTCAATGACAGAAATGGGCTTATGCTCGCCAAGCTCACGCTCGGTGCCTCTGTCATCTACATATGATCCGGTGATTGAATAAGTATTGGTAACATTGGGAAAAATATATCCGGTTACCCTAATGATGACTTTATTGTTTGAGCGTAAACCATCTTCAAAAATAAGCTCAAGCCCATCTGGGGATAGCTTTTCGCTGTATTTTACGGAGTGATCGGCAACCGGGTGTATTGGGTCATCTAAGATCATTTCTGTAACGTCAACAGTGACTGATTCTGAAAGTCCACTGCCCTCAGGAAAGACAAGTTTGATGCTTGCTACCTTTTCGCCATCGCCTACAGTTCCTTCCCATGAAAGGCGAGCAGGCTTGCCTCCCAAAATCTCACTGCCGCCGTCTTCATTTCTTTTAGCAGTAACGCTATCGGTTGAAAGCGCGTCGGCAAACTGGGTGGGCTGCACCAGCAAAAACGCCAGTACAAGAAAAAACAGCACCACCAAAAAGCGCGGCTTTAAAAAGGCTTTGGTGGTGACTGTTCTATTCATAGTAATGTATCCGCTCGCTTTACTTCTTTATATGGTTGAATTAGCTAATTGAAGGAGTTAGATTTGGGAAGTACTCCTTAAATATCTTCTCATAGGTGCCATCGGCAATTATGTTTTTCAAGCTGGTATTAATAGCTTCTTTTAAAGCAGTGTTTTCTTTATTAACTGCAAAGCCATATTGCTCACCGGTCGGAATAACTTCGATCATCTTCATTTCTTTAAAATTGGTTGCAGTTTGATATTCTGCGATTGGGGCATCAAGGAACATGGCCTCGATCTGACCTGCCTGTAAAGCTTGGAAGCCTTCGCTTGCCTGATTAAACGGCTTCATCGTAATACCGGCAATATGCTCATTTGCCCAGTCCATACCGGTTGTTCCCGCCTGTGCTCCAACGGTTTTGCCTTCGAGATCGGCAGTTTTTGTATACGAAGACGACGCATTAACTACGCAAGCTTGATTGGAATCAAAATATGGATCACAAAAATCAACTACAGCTTTGCGCTCTTCATTTATGGTCATGGATGATACTGCGATGTCCATTTTGTTTCCCGCTGCAACCATTGTCGGCAGCATCTCAAAACTTTGTGGATCCAAGAACTCAAGTGTCAGACCCATGTCGTTAGCTACAGCTTCCAACAAGTCATACTCAAAACCAGCCGGCTTATCACCTTCGAGCAAAATAAATGGCGGATAGTCACAGTCTGACCCTACAGTAAGTGTGCCAGATTTTACAAGTTTCATTTCATTTGTTGTGTTGCTGTCGGTAGAGCTTGAACTCGAACTTGAACTCGAACTACTTCCGGACGATCCGGAACTCGATGAGCTTGAGCTTGAGCTAGATGGACTACCTCCGCAACCTACCAACATAAGACTCGACATCAAAGCCAATGATGCAACAACTGCAATAAGCTTCTTTACAACAACCACAATTGCCTCCTTTAAAAAACTTCCTCTATATCCTTTTTACGAATATCCCCTTATAAGACCCAAAACTTTAATACACAAAAGTGCATTTGTATAGATTACAGCAATTTTACATAGATTTTTTCGAAATCTACTGTTTTCGCCGCTTTTATGAATTTAAATTAGTGCTCAGTAGCACAAAAGTGACACGAAGCTTGCTCTCATCGGTTGCCGATTAACTGCTTGTTGCAGAAGTGCCGCTAGAGTTAGTGTCGGTATTTGCCGATGTGCCATTGGTCGACGATGACGATGAGTTGCCGCTGTCGCTAGAAGCGCCACCGGTTCCTCCGCTTGCGTTAGTTGTATCACTTGGAGTTGTTCCTGTAGTTGCTCCTGCGGCACTAGATGCAGCTTGCCCGCTGGCAGATGTGCCTGTGGATGTGGTTTGAGCGACTATGGCATCGGTACTAAGTACTGCAGAAGATGACACCGGACCTAGCCACTTTGAAACGACAACTTGCATATTGCCGCCATCACGAAGAGATCGTAACGCCTCGGTTAGCTTGCTCACGAGGTTTTGCTTGTTTGCAGCAACGCCCATGTAAACGCCTTGTGGGGTGCCAAGGATTCCCTCGCAGCGAATGTTTTCCATTTTTACCGCCAAGAACGATCCTACGATAGCGTCAGCCGCAGCATAAGAGATACCTCCCGTTGCCAGCTGATTAAACACTTCGTCTAACTTTGGATACGTGACAAGATTTCCGTCGCCGTATTGTTGGGATATCTGATACGCCGATAATGATTTTTCTTGGGCAGCGATCTTTACACCCGTCAATGTTGCCGGATCAAGTGTTGTAGGCGTATCTGAATGTCCTACAGTAAATATTGCCGGGCCGTCTATCAGATAAGGACCTACCATGCTCTCGGTAAAATCAGATGAGCTGCCGCCTTGGATACCCATGACTACATCTATCGTACCATCTTGCAATAAACTGCTAACATTTTGACCGCTAACATCGATCTTTTGCAACTTTAGCCCAAGCTTTTCTGCTACCGATGCTGCAACATCCACATCAATGCCAATGATCTCACCATTTGAGAGACCGGCAAAAGGAGCATGTGATGAGTCAAAACCCACTCGCAAAACACCAGATTCAATAATGTCCGGGCTTTGGATAGATGGTGTGCTTAAAGTCAATGTAGGTTTACTGCTGCCTCCAAAGCAGCCGCTAAGACCTACGCTCATCATCGAGAACATCAAAACACTTGCCAGTAGGCTTGCCATAATCTTTCGCTTATTGCTCACTTTAGCTCTCCTCTTTTTTATTAATAGTCGGTTCCCTCTGGCTGACCTGGTCTTTGACCCCACACTCGCATACCGGAGCTGTTGCCTGATACTATCTCACTGTAGGCTCTCTCGCTTGGGGAGCGGATGCTCCATTGTCACCAAGCGGTACGGCTTACCCCTAAGACGCGCCGTGCTCATGTGTGGTTGACCACACACTTACGTGGATCCTTTTGGCCGCGTCTACCATGGACTAAAATGCAACATTGCTGAAACATTCGCAACCACAGACCCAGAGGGAACTTATAGATTTTACCAGACACGACAGATTGTAGCTACACGTACCTCGTTAGCTTTTGCGTTTAGCAGGACATTTGTTGCCGCTGATAGAGTTGCGCCGGTAGTAAAAACGTCATCGATCAGGATGATATTTTTAGCTCTAATCTCATCAAAATAAATGTCTTTGGAGTTTAAGCTGCTGCCGGTTTTTGGTTTATTGACCAAAAACACTTCGCGCATGTTAAGTTGCCTATCAGATCTGTTTAAGCTGCGCTGGTCTTTGATGCTTCGCTTGTATAACAGCGGTTTTGCACTTAATCCGATACGTTTGGATAAAGCATCAGCGACATATGCCATGTGATCAAAACCTCTGCGTTTGTAAGCTATAGGATCTGCAGGTATCCATGTTATTAAATCTGCCCAGCGATACCATGACCTTGGAATGACCTGCGCCAGCAATTGAGCCAGCAACACAGCTAAGCGCTTCTCACCGCCATTTTTGTACGTCAACACCAGTCTTCTGCTTAATTCATTGAACTCCAAGGCACATGATGTTGCAGCAAACGGAAATATAGCCTTGTCATATACCGTTGAGCATTCTGTACACACGTTGCGCCCAAACGGAGCACCACAAGCAGTGCAAGATGTAGATTGGTCGATAAAAACCAGCTCGTTTTGACACTCGTTGCACAGCAGATATCCCAGTCGCTCGCAACCAACACAACGCGTGGGGTAAAAGCATTCCAATATCTTGGACTTGAGTCGACGAATCTCTTTTACCAGCAGATATTTTGTTATGTAGGCAGAACCTGAAGACAGCATCTAACGATCATAACCAATTGGTCTGAATAAGCGCTGAACGATTTTTGATTTTTCAGTGCTTTATCCCAATTTGCTGGGATTGAATATCCCGTTCTCGGTGATGATCGACGTAATTAGCTTCGTCGGAGTTACATCAAAAGCCGGATTGTAAACCTCTATGTTTGGTGGGGTTGTGGCAAACCATGCATCAAAGCTATAGCCGCCACCTTTTCGCTCGATAAGCATCTCGTGTCCGGCTTTGAATTTTAAAGCTTTGCTGCCTTGTGCTGTTAGAGTGTCGAAAGCTGTTGATGTTGCTTCGTCATCCGGAAGTATTACGCCTGTAGCTGTAAAACCCGTTAGTTCTCGTGGATCGCGCTGCTCTATTGGGATCTGGCTGCCATCTATCAGGCTGCGATCAATGCTGGAATCCGGAGCACAAACGTAAAACGGTATAGCGTAGTGGTTGGCAAGCACAGCTAGCGCCAGAGTTCCAATCTTATTTGCAGTATCGCCATTGGAACATATCCTATCTGCCCCCACCAGTATTGCATCCACCCAGCCTTGTGCCATCACGCTTGCAGCCATACTGTCAGCGATCAATGCGGAGGGTATGCCGGCGCATTTTAGCTCCCATGTGGTTAACCTGGCACCCTGATTAACCGGTCTGGTCTCTAAAGCCCAAACATGATCTATCTTGCCTTGGCCATAAGCTTCATAGACCACACCAAGTGCTGTACCAAAATATGCTGTTGCTAAAGAACCGGCGTTGCAGATAGTTAAAACATTTGACCCGGGCATCAGCAGGGCGGCACCATTTACGCCAATTGCGCGGTTGGTCTTTTCATCATCGGCAGCCATTTGCTTGGCAAAGTCGACAAGTGCCTGTTTTGCTTTTGATAAGCCCACCCCTGCAGATATTTGTCTGTGAGCAAAATCTCGCGCTTTCTCAGCACCCCAAGACAGATTTACGGCAGTTGGTCTGGCGGCACTGATGCGCGTGGCCGCAGCATCTATTTCTTGCAACCATTCGTCAGCAGTGTTGGCTAGACTTTCGTTTTCGCTAAACACTGCAATGGCCATCGCGGCACCTACGCCAAGCGCCGGAGCACCTCTGAGTGCCAATGACTTTATTGCAATCTCCACACCTTCAAGTGTGCAGCACCTCAAAACATCGCCTTGAAGAGGCAGACGTGTTTGATCGATAAGATATACACCGGAAATACCGTCGTCAGAATCTTTATCCCACCATATGCTATGCGGGAGATTTGTTAAATCAGCCGCCATTTTTTATTAAACCGTGCCTAAGTTCCAAGAGTTTAGATATTCTTCTTGCTCAGGGGTCAACGTGTCAATAGCCAGACCTAATGCTCTGAGCTTAAGCAGGGCAATACTCTCATCAATTGACTCGGGTACACGATAGACACCAGGAGTAAGCTGCTTGGCATATTTAGCCACATATTCGGCAGTCAGAGCTTGATTGGCAAAGCTCATATCCATAACCTCTGCCGGATGTCCCTCTGCGCCGCTAAGATTTACCAAACGTCCTTCGGCGAGCAAGATGAGATTGCGCCCGTCGTACAAGCGATACTCCTGCACCATTGGTTTAAGTTCGCGTCTATCGGTGGAATTATCATCCAACCAAGAGATATCAATTTCAGAGTTAAAGTGACCGGAGTTGCAGATTATCGCTCCATTTTTCATGTTGGTGAATGCCGCAGCACCAATGACGTTAAGATTGCCTGTTACAGTGACCCAGATATCGCAACGCTTGGCAGCCTCCGCAGCCGGCATTACTAAGTAGCCTTCCATGTGAGCTTCCAACGCCTTGAACGGATCAACTTCACAAATGATAACTTGCATGCCCATACCGGCAGCGCGCGTGGCAATACCTCTGCCACACCAGCCATAACCACTAATAACTATGGTTCTGCCGGCTAACAGACGGTTGGTCAAGCGCATGATGCCATCAAGAGTAGATTGCCCGGTACCGTAGCGATTGTCATAGAAGTGCTTGGTCTTAGCATCGTTTACCGCAATGATCGGGTAACGCAATGCACCATCTTTAGCCATCGCTGACAGACGAATAACTCCTGTGGTGGTTTCTTCGGTACCACCTAAAATATTGGTGATAATCTCGGGGCGCTTTTCGTGAATACGACCAACCACATCGGCACCGTCGTCCATGGTGATGTGTGGTTGATGATCGATAACACGATCAATATGTTGGTAATACGTTGCCGTATCTTCACCCTTTACCGCATACGTACGTACGCCATAATGCTGAAGCAATGCGGCAGCAGTATCGTCTTGAGTGGATAGAGGGTTAGATGCGCAAGCTACAACATCTGCTCCACCGGCTACTAGAGTGCGCAGCAAATTGGCTGTCTCGGTAGTAATGTGCATGCAGGCCGATATGCGTAGACCCTCCAGCGGGCGCTCTGATTTGAAGCGCTCTCTGATGCCCGCAAGCACCGGCATGTCTCTGTCTGCCCATTCGATGCGAGCTCTACCTGCATTTGCCAGAGTTATATCTTTGATATGATAAGGCATGGCCTCATTCCTCTCCAATTTGCCAAAATCTTGTTAAAAAAGTTCAACTACTTATATTACACGTTTACGCTTTTTTGTCGTCATAAAACTTCTTGGTTTATATGCAAATGTCGCCTTATTGCAACTTGTACCGCACGTAGCGACTTCTAATCCGCTAAACGCTTGGCAATTTCTTGCAAAAATGCCCTGGTGTCTACCTTGGTCTTGTTTTCCAAGTTAGACAAAACATATAAGTCGCCGGTCATTATGCCATCCTCGATAGTTGCAATAGTTGCTGCTTCTAACTTCTTGGCAAAATTGCAAAGCTCTTGATTACTATCAAGCTCTCCGCGCTTGTTTAATGCTCCTGTCCAGGCAAACAAGGTTGCTACGGAGTTTGTGGATGTGGATTTTCCTTCAAGATGTTGATAATAATGGCGTTGCACGGTTCCATGAGCGGCTTCGAACTCCCAATAACCATCTGGAGATACCAATACCGAGGTCATCATGGCCAACGAACCAAAAGCAGTGGCTACCATGTCGCTCATCACATCACCATCGTAATTACGGCAAGCCCAGATAAAACCACCTTGAGAACGGATAACGCGAGCGACAACATCATCGATCAAAGAGTAGAAGTACTCAATGCCGGCAGCAGCAAAATCACTCTTGTATTGCCTCCCAAAGACCTCATCAAAGATATCCCTAAAGCGGCGCTCGTAAGTTTTTGAGATCGTATCCTTGGCACCAAACCACAGGTCTTGCTTGGTGTCTAAAGCATATTGCATGCAGGCATGGGCAAATGATTCAATAGAGGCATCCGTGTTGTGGATACCCTGCACAATACCACTCGGTGCGCTTGCGTAGACAAAATCGTGTATCAACATGCGCTCTTCTTTGCCACTCGGAGAAGTAGCTACCAGCTCTACGGTGGCACCGGACATCTCATTGCCTATAAGCATCTCGGTATTTTTATATATGTCGCCATACGCATGACGCGCGATGGTGATGGGCTTTTTCCAGGTGGGTATATATGGAGATACTCCGCCAACGGTTATTGGCGCCCTGAATACTGTTCCGTCGAGCAAGGCACGGATGGTGCCGTTTGGAGACTTGTACATTTCGCTTAAGTCGTATTCTTTCATGCGCTCGGCGTTTGGGGTAATGGTGGCGCATTTTACGCCTACACCGTATTTTTTGATTGCATTAGCAGCATCGATCGTTATTTGGTCTTTTGTGCGCTCGCGCTCTTTTAGACCTAAATCAAAGTACTCGGTGTTCAGTTCAATGTGTGGCTCGATCAATAGTTCTTTGATCCATTGCCAGATCACCCTCGTCATTTCGTCGCCATCAAGCTCAACTAACGGGGTTGTCATCTTGATCTTTTCTGACATCAAGTTCCTTTCAGTATTATTATTTCTTTTTGCAGAGGTCGATGATTTGTGCTGCGCGGCGCTGCAAGACACCTTTAGCATTGTTGGCATCAAAATCCATACGGCTGGCCAAAGATTTCTTTACGTCTTTACTGATGCTGCCACCGGCAAAGCTTATTACCGATATCAGCATGTCTTGAAACTCCGCATCTCCGTGATAGCACTGGATGGCCTCGTCAAGAAGTGGCCATACACGATCTGAGCGATCAGCATCAATTGCGCCATAAACGCATAAAAAGCGTACCGCTGCCAAACGTGCGCTGCCGGATTCTTCATCGTAAAGCGATCCCTCTGCGCCGATCAACGCATCAACACAGCTATCCGGAGCCATGGGCACAAAGCGAGTTAAAGCCTCTAGGCACTCCCACCTTGTTTGAGCTTCCGGGCGATGCAATGCGTCAACAATGTGCGCGGCGTGTGGAACCAACGCCTCCGGATTAGTCTCGGAAATCACACCTATGGCTGATGCAGAGAACTGCCTTATCCTACGTGCTTCAGTGGAGAGATTCTCCACCAACGTCAATAACACCGCAGGGTTTGCCAAAGCTTGCTGAGCCACAGTAGCGCGGTCAGCCGAAGGGTCAAAAACGATCTTTTCTGTAGCAGACGTTTTTGACTTGGCTTTTGATGCTGCCAAAGCTTTTGCCGGGGTCTTTGTTGATGTCGATACGCTTTTTGCATTCGCAGGTTTTTTGGCCACAGGTTTTTCCGGTGCAGCTTTAACCGCCGCAGTTTTTTTAGCTGCAACGGTTGCGGTCTTTTTGGTGCTTTCGACCGCTTCCTTTTTGGGACTTGCCATTATTTTTACTCCAATGCAAAAGTTCCATGTTTGCGCAGATGCGGAGCTAAGCCGCCATCCGCTAATAGTTTTGCCATGACCGAAGGAAGAGGCGCAAACGGTATATCCTCACCGGTTGTGATGTTTTTTACAACTCCCCCTTCGAGATCAACACTGATCTCGTCTCCTTCATTTATTTTATCCGTGTCGCACTCTACTACCGGAAGACCGGTGTTGATGGCGTTACGAAAGAAAATACGTGCGAATGATTTTGCGAGTACTGCCTTAGTATTAGAGTGGATAAGTACCAGCGGAGCCTGCTCACGCGATGACCCGCTACCAAAGTTTGTTCCGGCAACCAAAATACCACCCTCGGGTGACACACGATCGTAGTAGTTGGGATCCAACTCCTCCATGGCATGGTGAGCCATTTCTAACATATCGTTAGACTTGAACTTATATTTACCGGAAATGATGTAGTCGGTATTGATATCGCTACCAAACTTAAATGCTTTTGCTTTTATGCTCACAGGTACTCCCTTGGATCGGTAATCTTTGCAGTTAGCGCTGACGCTGCAACAGTGGCAGGTGAAGCAAGATAAATAAAAGCGTTGGAGTTACCCATACGACCCTTAAAGTTGCGGTTTGCAGTAGAGATAACATTCTCGCCATCGCTTGGTACACCATTATGTGTGCCCACACAAGGACCACAACCGGGAGTTACTACGCTGGCTCCGGCCTCGACCAGTGTTTGGATGTAACCTTTTGCCATAGCATCTAAGTAGATGTCACGTGATGCAGGAGCCACCACCAAACGAACGTCAGAATGTACCGTCTTACCTTTGAGAATGCTTGCAGCAATTGCAAAGTCCTCTAAACGTCCATTTGTGCAGGTGCCGATGAATGCTTGAGCAATCTCAAGTCCTGCCACCTCGCTTATTGGCGAAACATTACCTACTGCGTGGGGTTTTGCAATCTGCGGCTCAAGTTTAGATGTATCGATCTCGATAGTATTTGCATATACCGCGTCGGCATCCGGATTTTGCGGATTAGGAGTGCGGACAAGCGGCTTATTATTGCGTTTAGCTCGCTCGTCAAAAAATGCCATCGTCTTAGCGTCGGCTTTCATAAGCCCGGCTTTGGCGCCAAGCTCGACTGCCATGTTTGAGATGGTCATGCGAGCATCAATCGAAAGGTCATCGATAACCGAACCGGAAAACTCCAGAGCTTGATAAGTTGCGCCGTCTACGCCTATCAGTTTGGCCAGATACAAGATGAGGTCTTTTGAGTAGACACCCTTAGGCAGGCTGCCGTTATAAATTATATGCTGAGTTTCAGGTACTTTGAACCAAAGCTTGCCCGAGACCATTGCCGCTGCTCCGTCTGTAGAGCCAACGCCGGTGGAAAAAACATTCAAAGCGCCGTACGTGCAGGTATGCGAATCGCAACCAATCACCAAGTCTCCCGGAACCACCTTGCCGCTTTCCGGAACCAGCTGGTGACACACTCCTCTACCCCAGTCATAAACATGCACGCCGGTCTTTTTACCAAAGTTGCGCATCTTGGCGTGGATCGCACTTACACCCTCTAAAGGAGATGGGCAGCTGTGATCCATTACCATTGCGACTTTTTCGCTATCAAAAACGCTGTCGGCACCCATCGATTCAATTGCGTCGATGGCAAGTGCGGACGTACCATCTTGACTCATTGCGAAGTCAATATCGGCAATTACGATGTCGCCGGCTTTTGCGTCCGTGCCACTGTGTGTTGAAAAGATCTTTTCTGCAATCGTCTTTCCAGCTATTTTTATCACATCCTTTTTCTTGGTTGGCTGATCAATTATCCATTAACCTTGCGTGAGAACTAATCCATGGCACAAATCTTGGCCGATGATTACCTCCCCACTTGAGCTTCCCGCAGTTCACTCTCGCTTGAAATCTTTTATAAGTTATCCCACCTACCAGCTACTACACATTCAAATAGAACCATGCGGCATACCGCAAAAGCTAGATATTTACTTACCTGGGATAGGATATTGCGAAAATAGTCCTGATGCAGGAACTGTATATTGTACTACTTTTGCGCGCATTATTCATCTTTTTGAGGACGTAAGCAGGCATGATTTACCATATTGTTGAATTACGTGACTTCAAAAGCTCCCGGCAAGGCTTAGACAATATCACAACTGCTAATTAGTACTTGATTAATTTCTGCAATGTATAGGGTGTGTAAATCGTTTTGATTACCGGCTTTGTTGTAGTGGTCTTTTAAAGGCCAGTTTTCTTGAAAACCTGAGGCTTTTAAGTCTTGTTGATATAGGCGCTTGCAGATGATGACCATTTCAGACTCTGAAAAATATGGGGTTTTGTCTCGTGCTGCTGCCACCTTAAGACCGCTGTTTGTTACCTTGTTTGGGTCGTCAAAGCCGCTGACGTTGCCCATGAAGTTTAAGGCATCGCGATACCGGGAATCCAAGAAGCTTAGGGAGAATGTGGGTGATGCCTCTACGTATGTTTTTGTGCATCTTTGCGGACGGATAAATACGTATGCTACCGGTTTTTGCCAGATGAAACCCAGACCGCCCCATGCGGCTGTCATAGCGTTGATGCTGCCGTCGGGTTTTGCGGCGGCTATCAGCATCCATTGCTTGCCGATGCGGTTAAAAACGTTGTCGTTTAGGTCGTATAGGGATACTTCTTTTAGTAGCATTTTGTTCTCACTTCCCCTTTGAGGATGAGTGTACCTCTTGTTGTTTAGATGGATTCCCGCCTGCGCGGGAATGACATGGTGGTGCGGTAGTGACATGGTGGTGCGGTAGTGACAGGTTGGTGCGGAGTTACACGGTTGTTCATGGTTAAATGTTTATGATTATAGCAGCTCGGACATTACCCAATCGCTGTATTCTCCTGTCCACATTTCTTGGGCTTTTGCAAATACGTTATTCCAATCTGTTGTTTTGTTAAATACTAGCTCTAAATAGTGTTTACATTCTATGCTTTGTTGCTCTGCGCCCAGATTGCCAAATACTTTTTGCGAGGCAAATGTGAATGCGCAGGTTGGGCAGGATACGATCATGGTTGTTGCTTTAGCTTGCTCGGCTTGCGCCAGTATTCGCTTGGCTCTGGTGTCAACTAGTTCTGCATCGAACCCTGATACAGCGCCACCGGCTCCGCAACAAGGTGTGTCTTTGCCTTCTTGTGCTAGCTTGCAAGTATCGCATGTGGCAAACATAATTCTCAGTGGCGTGCCGTGTTTTTGATCACGATCGTGGCAGGAGTCAAAGAATGCCAGTTGCTGATTGGCTACCTCCACATTTTTGCCGTGTTCTTGAAGCAATTTGGGCAGTGGTATTAACTCGATACTCTTGATACCTTGGTTTTCCAGATACTTTGCCAACTCCATTTCACAGCCACAACATACTGTTATGATGCGCTTGATGCCGGCTTTTATGCAATTGTTGATGATACTCTTTTGCAGTGCCTCCACTCGTTGATACTGCCCTCTGGATGCCAGCGGGCTGCCGCAACAGTCATCACTTAGTGCCCATTTGTAGCCTTTTTCTGTTAGCCAGCTTCCGGTTTGCCGCACCAAATCATCCATGTAGCTAACCATGGTGCAACCGGGGAAAAATAGCGTGTCTGCTTGGTTGGGCTGCAGATCTTTTAGATTTAGGAACTCGGGGTAAAACACGCCGTTTAAGTGGCGGTATACGCTAAATAGATGCCACTCTTTGTCCACCTCGACGCTGTTAAGGTCGTTGCCCATCAGCCCACTTAGTTGGTAGAATGCGCGCCACGGGCGCATGACTTCGTTGGCTTGGATATTGCTTGGGCAAAGAGCGGTACATTTATCGCAAAGGCAGCATCTGCGGGTGATGGCATATGTGTCCGGGTTTTGCTCGGCGTATTTGTGAATGGTTATGGTGGTTGTTGCATTGTTAACATCCGGTCGTTTATCTATTTTGGTGAGAAAGTCCAGTCCTGCTTGGGCGATGTCTGCCATCGATTTGATGTCTTGGTTAAACAGTTCGCAGCGGGCGCTGCATAGACCGCAATCCGTGCAGTTGCTTATTGTGGCTTGCCAGGCTTGTTTGGCTTTTTTGGTGCTGTATTCCATATGGTCATTCTCGCAAAAGTAGGAATCTGTTGTGTCTGCAAGATTAAAAGATGGACTGCCGCCTGCGCGGGAATGACATGAAGAGTCGTGGAGGTTGACGGAGCGGTCGTGGGGGTTGGTGCAAGAGGCACTTTTTAGGATGAAGGCTTTTGGGGTGCAGGTGGTTTTTCTTGCACATACTTGGCAGTCGTGAGCGATGGTCGCGGCGATTTCCTCCATAGATATTTCTTCGAAACCTAGTCTGGGGTAGAAATCTTGTGACTCGGTGCAGGCCACCAGTTTTAACGTGCCGTGTTGTTGTTCTGCGTATTTAACCAAAGCGCTGCCTACGCCTTGAAATTGCCACGTTGCCCATACTGCTACGGGGTATACATATGCGCCCTCATCGCCGTCTACTTGCTCTATCTGGATAAAGCCCAGTGGCACATCGTCTTCGTTTACAGCAACACTTATTTTCTTGATATTTTCGATGTAGCCCAAACCGTGTTCATCACAGATCATGTTGATATAGGTAAGGTCATTTTCTTTTGCCGGACGTATTTTGTACTGATCCATTGGTATCCTTTTGATGGTCGGGCGACTAACAGAGGGGTTGTTTTTAAAGCGGGGGCAGGTATATCTTAGAGCGGCTTTGGGGGATGGCTTTTTTACCTAATTCTTTTAGTCCTTTCACCACTTCCTCCATCTTGTCTACCGGGATTCCCATAAACATCAAATCGTCACCGATATCACTGGATGCTCTGCAGCCGTAACAGCCAAATGATATGTTTAACTCGCCGCTGGTGTATGGAATCAGCGTGGTCTCCACACATTGTGCGTTGTAGCCACTGGCATGGAAGTCAAAACGGTGACCGGTATAGTATGAAGAGCTCATACACAACCACATTACTTGCTCCGGTTGGGCAAAGACCGCTATTACCTGCGGCTCTGTTACCGCATTTTCCAACGGCGATACCACTGTGGCATCTACGGTGTGTGGGGGCAGTGATGGTCGCTCGTGTACCATACGTTTGGCAGCCTCAATGTCGTGCAATTTATGAAATAGTATGTATAGTTCGCCCGATGCCAGCTTGGCAGGCATGTCGGTTAGTCCTAAAATTGAGGTGCCATCCGGGCAGGCATGTCGGTTTGCCGGCATCACGTATGTGCGTCCACGCCTGGCTGCCATGAGTGACTGACAGTAACGTAAACGCTCGTTTGGTATCGGTGCATCCGGCAGCGGATCCCCTGCAGGAATTAGGCTTATAGCTACCGGACTCCATCTGAGCCCTAAAACCTCTTTAAGCGTGCTTGACCATGAAGCAAACAGCTCGCGACGCTCTTTGGGCAAAGGATCGGCTTTGGCTCGGGTAGAAAATGGATCTACACCACTTTTAACTGCTATCTTTATGCAGCCTTCGGGGCATTGACCGACGCATGTCTCACAGCCCCAGCAAAGCTCGGGGGCTACCACTTCCGGACCATCCTCAAACACCTCAACCGGGCAAAACGCTACGCAGAGATTGCAATTTGTGCATTGCGCCTTGTCAATATCTACAGAGTATTCCACTTGCTGTGGAGTGTTTTCTGCGCTTGAAGCTTGCTGATTTATATTTACTGCCATTTGACCGCTCCATGTTCATCTGCCGGCATTAACCAGGGTGAATACACCCTTTTGCCGCAACAATCCGTAAGTTGATATGTACAAAATGGGATAAGGCTGCCATCGGCCATCGTTACAAACATCGAACACTCCTTTAGGCGCTCAAGATCGGCGCTGTACGCGTCCATGTAGTTCATGATAATTACCGAAAGACCGCGAGCTGTAGGGATGCCTTTTTTGACGAGAATATCGCCAAACACCGAGCCTTGCGGTGAATTCGGATTGTAAAGTGCCAAGTATTCTTCTTGGCTGAGACCTCTTGTGATGGGAACAAACTGCCCTGAATCTTTAGCGAGGAACGTGCCGGTGTCGCAGAGCGGATGCGAGCAGCCAAGCGGCAAGATGTCGTCAACTTTGATGAGCCCTGCGGTTTGCTCTTCCAGCATAAAAATTACATCGCCCATATTAAGCGACTCTGCCTCATCAGCCTCAAATCTGCCGGAGGTAAAAGCCGGCTGCAGAGCAACTCCGGCAACTACATCGGAGTTTTCAAGTGCATAGTTGATAACATCACCAATCTGGTCATCGTTGATTCCGGAAATTATTGTCATGGCTAACACTATTTGTACTCCGGCCTTACGACAGTTTTCCACCGCTTTGAGCTTGGTGTCCAGCAAATTAGCACCACGCACTTGTTTGTAAACATCAGCCGTTAGACCGTCAAACTGCATATATATGCCTGTGAGACCGGACGTTACAAGTTTTTGCAAGTAGTTTAGGTCGCGCGCTATCACGATGCCGTTGGTATTGACCTCAACACCCCAAAAACCCCACTCACGTGCTCTTTTGATGATATCAGCCAGATCGCTGCGCACAGTTGGCTCGCCACCGGTAAGTTGCAGGCCGGTATCTGCGCCACTTGACTCCACAATCGCTTTGAAAAAGTCGTCCAGACGATCCACCGGCACATCGGTATAGTCAGCCTCGGCGCTCATAAAACAGACCGGGCAATGCAGATTGCAACGCTGAGTGACCTCGATCTCTACAAGTGTGGGTTTGCGGAGGTGCCTCATGCATATTCCGCAACCGGTAGGACAAGCCTTGTTGGTGGGTCTTCTGGCTGCGCTTTGGGGAGCAGCTGTCGGAAACGCAAGTGAGCGCATCTTTTGGTAGTGATCCGCGTCCGGCCAAATGCGTGTAGAGATCGCTCCGTGCTCTTTGCACTCGCGCTGCATCCAAACTACGCCGTCACTATCAGCCGCGATGTTTGCCGGCAATACCGCCAGGCACTTTGGGCAAAGCGCCTGAGTTGTATGCAATTGCGTATCAGGCATTTGGCACGTCTATCGCCTCGCGGCTGTCTCTGTCCTCGTTTGCCGGCGTACCCACCTTAATTCCTTTCCAATCCAGCCATGCCAGCGTGCGATGTGCCACAAATATCTCCGGCTGGCACTCAGCGGAAAGCGCCAGAGAGCGCAGGACTGATGTAGTGTGGGCAAGATCTTGCGCATCATCCACATCTGCTACCGGGTCTAACGACACCATGTGCACATTTGCCTCGCGGCATTTATCCACATAAGCATCTAAAGCCGGACGACCGGAAAGGTTGTAGTAGACTTGCTTGTGATCCATAGGTGTTTTGCTTGTCCAACCGATAAGCGAGACGCCACACTCTTGGCATGGGCACTGCACAATTCCGCCGTTATCGTAAGTCTTGTCCAGATAATCTAGCCACCTAAATGCGCGGGTGAGGTGACTTAGCGGCATAGTTGGCTGATCGCCACCTACCGCTAAAATGTCATCGTATCCCATCGCAAATATCTGCTCAAAGGCATCGTCAAAATGCTCATCAAAGTTCTCGCCTTTGTCGACTATGTACTTGATCGGCCTTGGCCACTCGCCTGCATCTTCGTACGTTTTCTTCATCAAATCAAGGTTTTCTGCCGGAGTTGTGGAGATAATAAAGTCGTAGATATGATCCGGCGCATCTGGATCTTCCTGCTTTGCAGCCTCGGCCTCTGCCTCCATCTCCCACATGGCCTTAAAACACATCTCGGTCACATCAAAGATCGAACGCTTAAAGAACTCAGCCGCTTCTTCCTCTGTAAAAATGCCGCCACGGTCTACGGTCAGACGTGTTTTTANNNGTTCCGGGAATGGGCGGTTTGGAGAAGAGCAAAAGTGCATGTTTTCTTGTTGCCATAAAGTGTCCACCTTATCTTTCTTGTTTAGTAATTTTATTCATCCTGCAAGGTATTGCGTTGTATGTCCAGCTGCCTATCAGGGGTTCGCAGTTTTCGATGTCGCAGTTTGTTAGCGTGTTTACGTTGGATTGCCATATACCGCTTAGGTTAGGTTCGCCCACTGCCATCTCCGGATACCACCAGCCGTATTCGGCACTTAGCACTCCATCGACCATTTGGGTCACCTCGGTCTTAAACTTTGCTGATCCTCTATCGGTCTCTAATGTTACCCACTCGCCTTCGCTTAAGCCCGCAGCCTCTAGTGTTGATGCGCTCATTTGCACGGTTGGCTTGGGGTGTCTGCGCCTGAAATCGGGGTTGTTAAAATATGACGAAGCCCAGTACGGTTGCATTCGTGCACCGGTTATTAGTGTGTAGGGATAATTTGAGTCTGATGCTACCGGGGCAGGAACCGGTAAGCGTGCTGCGCCAAGAGACTTCAAAAACTCGTTTGCCAACTCGATCTTACCTGTGGAGGTAGAAAACCCCAGTTGTGTGCCGTCTTCAAAACGATACTCGTGTTTTTTAAATGGAGCATGTCCGGCGTAGATGCCGCCATCTGTCCAGCGCTGCCAATCTACACCTGCCGGTTTTAAGCTGGTCTCTAAAGCCTGCTTAAGATCTTGCTCGAGCCAGTGCTCTGATTGCCCGAGGCGAAGTCCTAATTCTCTAAAGACATCATAGTCGGTGCGACGCTCGTAATATGGTGCAACCGCCGCAGCTCCTCCATAACAAAAGTTTGCGATGCCGCCATGCGCTTGCATCAGTGGTCGTTCAAATGCACCGGCTATTGGCAGCACATAATCTGCCAGTTGTGCCGTTGGTGTCATGTAGTATTCCAAGACCACGATCAGATCTAAGGCGTGAAAGGCTTTGTGCACAAGCTTGGTATCTGCATAAGTGACCAGCGGATTTGCAGCCATACATATCAGCGCACTGACCTTGTAAGGCTCTCCGGAAAGCGCTGCTTTCCATACCAGATTTGGATGCGCCGATGTTAGGTAGCGCATGGGCAAGCGTTTACTAAAGCGATTTGTAAGCTCAGTTGCTCCGCTGTATCCCGGGTAGCTTTGCAGAGCACTGTGACCGATGTTTAGTTGAGTGGCGCGCTGCTCAGGTGTTAAAGCTGCGCTCATCTCCAGATCAATCTCCGGCGTGAAATCACTCATGCCCTCGATCAGGCACGCGCCTTCGCGGTCTACGTCACCGGTGATGGCACGCAGTATCGAAAGCGCTCTGTGTGTTGGGGCGGTGTTTGCACCCAGTTGGTCTATGCCGCGACCGGAAAGCAACGCCGTTGGTTCGGGGATGGAAAATATCTCTGCCGCTTTGGCGATATCTGCTGCCGGCACTGATGTTATCTGCTCGGCGTGTTTAAGCGTGCTCTTTTAGCTCATCAAAGCCGTAGCACCACTCCTGTACGAACTTATGGTCGAAGCGATTTGTGTGGATGATCTCGCGGATCAGCGCCAGTGCCAAAGTGCAATCGGTGCCGGATTTGGGTGCCAGATGCAAAGTGGCAATCTTAGCTGTGCGAGTTTTACGTGGGTCTACTACTACCAGCGGAATGTCTGTTTTACTTATTTCTTTGAGGCGCCGCCAAAAAAGCAGGTTGTCCGACTCTGCCGGATTGGTTCCCCAGAGAAACACAGCTCGTGTAGTTGCCGGGTCAATTTGCACCTCAATAGGCCAGCCGTATGTTAGGCAATCCATCCAAATGCGAGGGTTCCAGCATATTTGACCAATACCCATGTTGTTTGGGGTGCCAAAGAGGTTTAAGAAGCGATGCAGCGGCCAATAACTGGCATGTGGGCCACCTATTGTAGAGGCCAAGGTCTGCGCACCGTGCTTTTTTGCCAGGTCTTGCAAGCGCTGAGCGATGTCGTCCAACGCTTCGTTCCAGCTGACGCGCTGCCACTGCCCTGCCCCACGCTCACCGGTTCGTTTAAGCGGATAGTTTATGCGCTCCGGTGCATCGATCTGATCCAAGTTCATACGCCAACGCAGGCAACCACGGGTCACTTGCTCACTGTATGGATAGCGTGAGGGATCGGGAGCCAGATCAACCAAGCGCTCGCCTTGCGGAGCGTCTTGGACTGTGGCTAAAAAGCCACAGAGGTAACCACAATAGTGGCAGTTAGATTTAACTATGCGAGTATTTTTCTTGTCGTTTTGACACTCTGTGTCATTTTCACAACTTCCCTTCTTGTCATTCTCGTATCTTTCCCTGTCATTCCAGTAACTCTCCCTGTCATTCCCGCACAGGCGGGAATCCATTTCTTCAAGCTTTGTGCCGCTTTGGATTCCTGCTTTCGCAGGAATGACAGGGGAAGTCGTGGGAATGGCAGTAGGAGGTGTGGAGACGGTAGTAGGGGGTGTGGAGACGGTAGTAGGGGGTGTGGAGACGGTAGTAGGGGGTGTGGGGATGGTAGCAGGGGGTGCCGTGAGCTGCATAATAGCTTCACCTGCATAATTGCTTACTTGTGACCAATCAATGCGCTTATCAAATATCCATTCTAGGTAATGAAGAGCTTTTGCATTGCTCAAGTTTTGAAAAGCGCTTACGCAAGTTAGGCATCCGGCCAAGACAAGATCAGAACCTGTTGCCTCAAGCTCATGTATGCGCTTGCTGTATATTTTTTCTGAAGCTTCCGGATTGCTGATCATCGTTAACTTGCCCATACCACAACAAAGCGAGTGCTCACGGTTGTGCTCGGCTTCACAAAGTTGCACCTTAGGTACCATAGATCTTAAGCATTGCGCAAATACTCCATATGATCTATCCGGGCAAGAGTCGTGTACGCATATTTTGCTGGTCCGGTTTATATCCGACGTGTCAACTCCTAATTCATTTAGCACTTCCGGGAGCGCTTTAATCATGATATCTTCCAGTTCCCGGCGTTTGCACAACTGCAAAAGATTTTGATAACAACCAGGGCAGGCTACGATCAATTTCTTGACCTCAGCACTTTTTAACTGTGTGACTAATTGCTCGGTATACAATTCAAATGCCGCTTTATCTTTCACGTAACGCAATAGGTTACCGCAGCATTTTGTGGTGATACCGGCAACTGCATTTTGATTGAGGAGAAGCTCGTAGGTTGTATTTGTGAGATCTTCAGAGTAACTTGAAAGCGTACAACCCGGCCAAAATAAACTGTGAGCTTTTTGGCTGTGGTTATTTGAATCCAAAGCATCTTCATAGTTAATGCCTTGGAGACTTCGCATAATAGAAAAGAGATTATTCTTTTTCTCCACGTGATAGGGTAAAAAAATCTTTAGGCTATCACTATCGGCCACTGATGCAGTGCAAATATCATCACAACCGTTCTCCACGCAAGCGCTCACATTTTTTCCGTATTCTCTTTAACCAGAAATAGTTGACATGATACAGCATATCAAATTTCTTGCCGGTTTTTATCACGCCGGCGGTATGATTTCTGAACATGGTTAGGATTCTATGCCTCTTCACTTGATGAATCTCTCAAAACGTTAACGGCAAAGTAATAATTGAGGATGCAGGTTCAGGCGAAAAGCTTGCTTCATACTACTTTACAGCGTCAGAATTGTAAACATTTATCAGTCGCAATCAGTAATGCAAAATATGCACTTATGCTGGATATTTTCTGGAAACTATCTCTAAAAATTACAAATCATCGGTTATTATTGTCCGGTGAATAAAACAGTAAAATATCAGAACTTTGTTGTTGTGGGGTTGTCCCTTCTTTTAATCGCAGTAGCAATATCGATGGTGCAATACAAAGTGCCTACGATTATGACTCAGGTAATGGCAATGTTTGACCTCACAGCTGCCGGCGGATCATGGTTGATGTCAATCTTTGCACTGGTAACCGTTTTCACTGCAATAGCCTTAGGTTCATTATCCGAGCGAGTTAATCCAAAAATAATGATGCTTGTAGCTGCGTGTCTTACGCTTCTTGGTTCTATTATTGGGGCGTTTACGCAGATTGGTTGGGTTTTGATTGCTTCCAGAGCAGTGGAGGGTCTGGCGCTAGCCATAATCACAATTTGCGCACCAATTATTATTGAGAAAAGTGTGAATCCGTCAAAAATAGGCTCGGCTCTTGGAATATATGGTGTGTGGCCGTCATTAGGTTCAGGTTTAGCGTCTATCACTACGCCTATCCTCTTTAAGCAATTTGGGTTTACTGTATTTTGGCTGGAGTATGCATTTTTTGTTATAGCTGCTGTAGTACTGATGTTTTTCGTGGTACGTTTTTCAAAAGGTGATAGCAATAACGAAAGTGCGCAAGCAATCTCTATACCTACAGAAAAGCCTAAATATCGCGAATTGCTCACCATCAATGTGCTTTTTTACATGATTGGGTTTGCGGCCGTCAATATTTGCATTTTGGCTATAGCTTCATTTATTCCTACCATATTACAGCTGCGAGGAGTTGAAGTTTCTTTATCCGGAATTTTGAGTACGCTGCCAATGATGATATCAATAATATCGGCACCTGTTTTGGGGGCA
>QMCD01000672.1_pt1 | contig 23435 bp, 21 predicted proteins | sample 1821841 | NCBI WGS metagenome assembly QMCD01 (sample SAMN01991225, study PRJNA193472) | Termite gut metagenome, whole genome shotgun sequencing project. | isolation source: worker | host: Macrotermes natalensis | reverse complement strand
AGTCAGATCTACATCCGGACTTTTACTACACACGATGGGAAAAATCGCCATCGCTTTCATTTATCTGATTTTTTAAATACTGATTCGCATTATTCATAAACAGCTATACTTCAATACAAAGATATACATTTGTTTGGAACTATTGGTGTGATTTGCCTAAAAATTCAAAATGCGGCCTTGCTAATCGCAATAAAAATGTTTATATGCTAACTTGAGTAATCAGAATAGAAACAAGGGTTGCGATTGGCGGCTCGATGGGCGGGAATGCTCCGAGCGCCCAGTCCCCGTGAGGCTCGCAAAAATCGTGCGCAACTATGAATGATCGCAAAAAAACGCTCCAACAATTGGGCGGTTCCGTGCAGATTGATTATATTTGCAATAAGTTAAGTTGTTCTTTGTGTGTCTGTGCAAATCGAGGTGTAATATTGAACTTCGCTCGTTTCTAAATCGTTACCTGTCGCTAAAATTGTGCTTGTAACTAACTCGATTTCAGCTTAAAAGAAAAATTACTGTGTCTTGCTACATAGAGAGAAAGTACGGCGTAAGTAGCCGTTTGACAGATAGACTACGTTAGCCAAGCGAAGGGGTATTGATGTGCAAGAAGCGTAAAAGCGAAGCAGCTTCGGCACACAATACCCCGAAGCAACCAGAAGGATCCGGATGTAAAAGCACAACAAAGAGCCAATTGTCCTGTTGATGTTATCGAGAAGGGCTTCCGGGGCGGATCCGCCGCCGGGGATAGAACTTCTTCCGGGCACGGATCAGAAACCAAAGAGCAGTCAGGGTGGAGATCCCGTCCGAAACCGGCAGCGCCCACCAAACGCCGGTCAGGCCCCACAACCGCCCGAAAATGTAGATCAGCGGCATCAGGAAAAGCACTTGCCGCGACAGGCTCATAAAGATAGCCTCCCCAGCCATGCCGATCGATTGGTGAAACTGGGCGACCGTGATCTGAAAACCGATTAACGGGAAGAGCGCAAATACGATCCGCATGCCCGGCAGGGTCATTGCTCGCAAACTTTCGTCGGTAGTAAACAGGCTGATCAATACGCCCGGGGCCAGTTCACACAACAGGAAACCGATGCAAACGAACACCGTAGAGATCCGGATCGCCAGAATCTGCGTATCCTTCATCCGCTTCAGATAGCGGGCCCCGAAATTGTATCCGACGATGGGCTGCACCCCCTGACAAAGCCCCAGTACCATCATCACGATGAAAGCCCCGTAACTGCCGATAATCCCGAAAGCTCCGATAGCCAGGTCACCGCCAGTAGCATACAATTGACGGTTCAGGATGATGCTTACCAAACTCGCTGCCATATTCATCAGGAAAGGGGCCAACCCAATCGAGACAATGTTGCGGATAATCCGTTTTTTTAGTCGAAATCCCTGCTGTTCGAAATGCACCTCGCGGCTTTTGTCCGTAAAGTGGTACAGCACAAAAAGAGCACCGGCTCCCATCGAAATTACAGTCGCCCACGCTGCCCCGGCGATCCCCAACCCAAAACCAAAGATAAAAATCGGATCAAGGATCACGTTGAACACTACTCCGATGATATTAGCCAGCATCGATTTATTTGGAAATCCGACGGCCCGCATCATCCCGGAAAAGCTGAAACTGAGGTTGGTTAACACACTGCCGGGGATGACGATCCTTAGGTAGTCGCGGGCATAAGGGATCGTCTGGTCGCTTCCACCGAAGAGGAGCAGGATCTCCTCCATCCAGATCATTGTCGGGGTGATCAGCAGGATCGACATAACGAACGTCAGGAAAAAGGCATTCCCCAAAATATTCCGGGCCCATTGGATGTCCCGCATCCCCAGCACGATGGAGAGACGGGTAGAGGCCCCCACACCAATCAGCGTCCCGACGGCAGCGACCAGATTCATCAACGGAAAGGTTAGCGCCAAACCTGAAATGGCCATGGCCCCGACTCCCTGTCCGATAAAGATCCGGTCAACGATGTTGTACAGCGATACCACCACCATCCCGATCACCGCCGGAATGGAGTATTTCAATAGTAATTTGGCGACAGGTCCCCGGCTTAATTCAAGCGTATTCGATTGGACATTGGTCATATTCCTTTGTGTTATAAATGTCAGGGCTTCCTGCAAACGTAATAGACCGGATGGTAGGTAAGGTAACAGAAGCCATCATCGTCCGAGTAGCGGTCGCGGTACGCTGCCACAAAACGATGTAGTGCGGAAGGGGTGCGTAAGTTTGTGGAGGGCAAACTGTTTACACCTGTTTTCTTTAAGTGTTGCAACACCTCTACCGGATCGGAAAAACGAAGGCGGACCTCCTCTTCTTCCGCATACAACAACTCTGTTCCGGCTGCTAATAAAGAACGCATCGTCGCTCCATCCGGATAATCCAACCCCTCTCCGGTCAATTCCCGGATCTCTTGCAGGTTGCGGACGCCGAATGTACTGAAAACCAACCACCCGCCCGGCGCTAAGCGGGAAACCAACCGGGCGATCGTCTCACCGGGAGCAGTAAGCCATTGAAAAACAGACGAAGAGACGATCAGATGAAAACCGACAGGCAGTTCGACGGTTTCAATATCTCCCGGAACAATGCACAGTGCCGGGACCTCTAACAACTCCGCCGTCCGGGAGCACAACTCTTTCGACAGGTCATTCACCCAAAGTTCAGCCACAGCCGGCCATCTTTTCAGTTCCCGCGTCAACAACCCTGTTCCACACCCCGCTTCCAACACCTTGAACGCTCCTCCGGAGAGGTGTCCGGCCAGTAATTCCCGGAGCCGCTGAACCACTTGGCGCTGCACGTGGGCGTGTTCGTCGTAACTGCCGGCGCTCTGGTTGAAACGTTTTTCTATATGTTTCTTATTCAGTGTTTTATTGATCATTTGTCGTACCTCCAAAAATTTCATCCCAGCAACCGAACCGGTAAAACGGATAGTGTCCGCCCGGTAACGGGGTGATTTCGCACCTGTTCGCCCAGAAAGCCCGCTGATTGGCTGTGGGAAAGATCACATCCTCTTCCGACAGATAGACCTTGTTCCAACGCAGAGTTACCCCATCGATCCAATCGCGCCCTCCGGCTTCCCGGACCGCCGCCAACTCCTCCAACTGCTCCGGCAAAGCCCGTTCCGGCTCCTGGCCCCGAAACCGCTGCCGTTCCACCTCTTCGGTAAACATCCGGGCAAAAAATTTCGCCCTTCCCTGTTCGTTCATTCCCCGTTCCGTCAACCGGTAAACAGCCTCCGGGATCCCGTAGCGGTTATCTACCGGAAAAGCCGTCCCGTTCAATCCGACCAATCGGTCGTAAGAAACGCCCCAATCGGGCAATAGGGCGAAAGCCGCCCAAACCCCCATCGACCAAGCCGCGATCCGTACCTCGCCATAGGCGGAAAGATCAGGCAAACGTTCCGGTTCCAATTTTCGATAATCGCTGATCAGCAACAAATCGTCGTCGCACACCAAGTGCGAAACGGCCCGTCTGTCCATGCCCCATCCGTTGAAGAAAACAACAACCCTCCCCCCTCCTTGTTGACAAATCCACTCTATTCGCATACTTTTCCTCACTTACACCCTGTCAATCCTCGCTTCCGGCTACTCCCGGTTCATCTTCCAATCCGTTGTGCAAAAAGTCAAACAGGCACGCATACTCTTCGTCCGGGATCGCCGCATTCAGGGAGAAACGGATCCGCGCCTGATTCTTCGGGACAGTCGGATAACGCACCGGCAAAGCAAAAAAACCGTTCTCCTGCAACAAGCCAGCCATCTCCAGACTGTTTTCGTTGGAGCCGCAAATAAAGGGAACGATGTGGGACGCTCCTCTGGTTTCAAATCCTTTCTCCTGCAGGATGCCCCGCAACGTTGCCGCCATTCCGGCCAATTTGATCCGGGCGTCGTAAAACTCCGGCATCCGGTTCAGGACAAAACGAGTCCAGGCCACATTGACCGGCGGCAATCCGGTGGTGAAGATCAGGCTGCGCTGGGTGTTCACCAAGTACTCCCGGAAGAGTTCATTACACACCACAAAAGCCCCAACGGAAGCAAATGCTTTCCCAAAAGTGCCGACCAGAAAATCAATATCTTCCATACAGGCCTGCTCCTCGGCGCATCCTAAACCGTTGGTGCCCCGTACTCCGACCGCATGCGCTTCGTCGACATAAAGAAAAGCGTCGAACTCCTTTTTGATTTCGCACAACTCCTGAAGCGGAGCCACATCCCCATCCATGCTGAAAACCGATTCTGTCACAATAAAGACCTGGTCATACTGCTCCCGGTGTTGCAACAGGATGCTGCGCAACTGTTCCAAATCCAAGTGTTGGTAACGAATCATCTCCGCTTCGCTGAGCCGCATGCCGTCGATCAGACTGGCGTGTACCTGCTTATCGGCCACGATCAAATCCCGTTTTCCGGCCAAAGCCGGCAAAATGCCGATGTTGGCGTGGTAACCGGAATTAAACACCAAAGCTGCTTCCTTGCCATACCAATCACACAGGTCGTTTTCCAACAAGCCGTAGTATTCGTGGTTTCCGGAAAGCAGCCGGGAGGAGACTGCGCTGTAGGGCAACGCTTTAACGTCCGTTTGGGCGTAAAAATCCTGCAACAGCTTCGGGTTGGAAGATAACCCCAGGTAGTCGTTGGACGAAAGATTCAGCATCTCCCGCTCTCCGTCGCTGATCAGGAAACCATTGTGTTCCAAATTCCGGAGCAACCGGTAATTGCCTGCTTCCCGGATCTTTTCCAATTTGTATCTATACCGTTCTTCTCCCATAGTTAGAGCTTGTTTGAATTTTTCCCCACTTGCTCTTTTTTGCCCTTTGGGCCTCATTTTATATCGAAAACTCGTTACATAGCACCACTATGCGCCTCGTTTCCGCCGAAAAATGAGGCCAAAATGACTAAAAAATAGCTTCGGCGGAAACATCCAAACAAGTTCTACATCTTTTTCACCACCCGGATCAGGGCGCCCGTCAGTACCCGCAACTCTTCCGGCCGGATGACGAAGGGGGGCATGATGTAGACCAATTTCCCGAACGGGCGCACCCATACGCCCTCCCGGACAAACTCCGCCTGAATCTTCCCCATATCCACCGGCTCCTTCAGTTCAATAACCCCGATAGCACCCAATACACGCACCTCTTGGACCGAATCTAACGAAGCCGCCGGGGCTAACTCCTCTTTCAACTGGCGCTCAATCCTTCCGATCATCTGTTCCAGATCGTACTCTAACAGCAAGCCGACAGAAGCGTTCGCTACCGCACAGGCCAGCGGATTTCCCATAAATGTGGGGCCGTGCATAAATACGTAAGGTTCCCCGGAACAGATCGTTTCCGCCACCCGGTTGGTGCCCAACGTAGCGGCAAAACTCAGGTAGCCGCCGGTAATGGCTTTTCCGATACACATAATGTCCGGAGAGATCCCGGCATGGTCTACCGCCCACAGTTTACCGGTCCGTCCAAATCCAGTAGCGATCTCATCGCAGATCAGCAAAACATCGTACCGGTCGCACAACTCCAGGGCTCTCCGCAGGTAGTCTGCAGAGTAGAAACGCATCCCTCCCGCTCCCTGCACAACCGGCTCTAAGATCACAGCCGCCGTACTTTCGCTGTGTTCTTCCAGGTAAGCGGCCAAGGGGACCATATCCTCCTCCCGGCAAGGTTCCCCGAAGCGGCACTCCGGAGAAGGAATAAACTGTTGCACTGGCAAACATCCCCGGAAAATAGAGTGCATACCGGTTACCGGATCGCATACGGACATCGCGTTCCAGGTATCTCCGTGGTAGCCTTTGTACAAACTGACAAACCGGTTTTTCCCCTCCCTGCCTTTGGCATGCCAGTACTGGATCGCCATTTTCATGGCCACCTCCACGGCTACGGAACCGGAGTCACAGAAAAAGATCTTCTCCAGTCCGGCCGGCGCCACCGAGAGGATCCGCCTGGCCAGCTCCACGGCCGGCCGGTGGGTCAACCCGCCGAACATCACGTGGGAAACCTCTTTCAACTGTTTTTCGACGGCCTGGTTCAGGACGGGATGGTTGTAACCGTGTATCTCGCACCACCAGGAGGACATGCCGTCTATCAGGCGCCGCCCGTCCTCCAATTCGATATAGACCCCCTCCGCCCGCCGGACCGGATAGACCGGTAGCGGATCGGTAGTGGAGGTATACGGGTGCCAGATGTGCTCCCGGTCGTATTGCAGTAACTCTTCCGTTGTCATCGTATACTATCTTGATTGAGGGTATATCCCATCTCCGTTACTTTCCGGATATCTTCTTTCACCGCGGAGCCGGCAGTCGTCAGCAGGTCCCCGACAATGGCGGCGTTTATCCCGGCCCGGATGGCGTCTGCTTCCAAGTGCCGGATCAGCGATCGACCGCCGGCAAAACGGATCCAGGCCGCCGGGTGGAGGAAACGAAACACGGCTATGGTGGTCAATATTTCTTCATCACTCAAAGGAGGCGTGTCCGCCAATGGCGTACCCGGTATGGGGTTCAGTATATTCAGCGGTATGGAGAGGATCCCCAGTTCCCGTAACGCCAGCGCCAAGTCTATCCGGTCGGTCGTGCTCTCTCCCATGCCGATGATCCCGCCGGAACAGACCTCCAGCCCCACCTCCCGGGCCGCCCGGATGGTCCGGGTCTTCTCTTCGACGGTATGCGTGCTGCACAGCGAGGGAAAATAGGCCGGGGCTGTCTCCAGATTACAATGGTAGCGCTGTATTCCGGCCTCTTTTAACTTCTGCAATTGCTCTCTGTTCAGCAACCCCATGGAAGCGCAAAGTTTCAACGGAACAGCCGCTTTGATCTTCACGGCGTACCCACACAAACGTTCAATATTTCGATCGGACAGGGAGCGGCCGCTGGTTACGAACGAAAATTTGTCCACACCGAACTCTGCATTGCTGCGGGCCAGCTCCAGGCAGGTTTGCTCGTCGATCAGGTCGTATTCGGCAATCTGCGCAGGGAAAGCCGCCGACTGGGCGCACCAGCAGCAATCTTCCGAACAGCGCCCCGAACGGGCGTTGACGATTGAGCAGGTATCGAAACTCTTCCCGCATATTCTATCCCGGATCTCTCCCGCCGCGCGGTACAACAACGATTTATCCTCCGCCCGGCTCAACTCCAAGGCCTCCTCGCGGCTCAGCATCCCTCCTGCCAACACCCGCTCTTTCAGTTCCTCTATCTGCATCTGATCTCAATAAACAAGCAAACAAAGGTAAGGAAAAACTGAGAGTCTGTTTAAATTTTTTACCGAAGTTATTTGAGCGCTGTTTGAGAGAGCTTCGCGACGAGGAGATATACGTTGTGTTCTTTTATTATTCTGCCTATGGAACACCTACGGAACACCTACAGAATACCTACGGAACACGCACGGAACACGCACGGAACACGCACGTGTATTACAGTCCACTGTGGGCATATTTTCAAACGAGTGCTGCGCTTGTTTGTGCAACATTTCATTGGATAACATCGTTTGCAACTTTTTTAGTTGTTTTCCCAAGATGCCGGTCTGGGACACAATATTACGGGATTTTTTGCATTTTTGGAAGAGGAGAAGGGTGTTTTATGCCTGTTTTGGTAAGAAAATTTAAATAGATTCTTACTAATTTTGGGCAGATTTTAAACAGATGGAAAAGGGGGATTGTAAAAAAGCCATTGTGTTGTTGTCGGGCGGGTTAGATTCTGCAACGGCTCTGTACGTAGCCAAAAGTGAAGGGTACAACGAACTGCATGCGTTGACGTTTGAGTATGGACAAAAACACCGTCGCGAACTGAGGGCCGCAATCGAAATCGCCAAGATTGCGGGAGTCAGAGAACACAAGGTCGTACAACTGATGCTGGACCAATGGGGCCACAGTTCTCTGATTGATGCGGAGAAAGAGATTGAAGACGGACAGGCATAGCGTACCGAAATCCCCGCTACCTATGTACCGGCCCGTAATATGATTTTCCTTGCGGTAGCCGCCTCCTACGCGGATGCATTGGATATCCCGGATATATTTATCGGGGTCAGCGAAACGGACTACTCCGGTTATGTGGATTGCCGGGAAACCTTTATCCGGGCGATGGAGGAGGCCGTGAATGCAGGTACCATACTGGGTGCGGAAAAAAAACGCAGGATCACCCTCCACACGCCCTTTATGCACCTGACCAAAGCGGAAGAAGTCCGTTGGGGGTTGCAATTGGGCGTAGATTACGGAACAACCTGGAGCTGTTACCGGGGTGGTGAAAAGCCCTGCGGAAGCTGTGACAGTTGCCTGCTCCGGGCCAGGGCTTTTGAAGAGGCGGGTGTCAGCGACCCTCTTTTACCGAATTCCGGGTTTCAACAAGTCAACGAAAACAGATATTAAAACAACTCTTACTAACTTTGGGAAGATTTTCCATACAATGAACATCATGAAAAAAATCAGACACTGGAAAGGTTTTTATCTGGCCACACTTTTCGTGCTGACCATTTCGTGTCGTCCTTCCGGCAGCCCGGCCGGAGTGGCGCTTTTCCCGGCCAACGGGGCGAAAGATGTCAATCCCGATACCCATTTGGTGCTGACTTTCAACGAAGCGCCGTCTATCGGACAGGTCGGTATGATACGGGTCCGGGATCTTTCCACAGGCAAGGTGGTGGACAGCCTCGACCTCCGCATTCCGGCAGGCCCCAAAGAACCCGATATGCTCCGGAAACAGCAGGCTGTTTATACGCCCGTACCGTACAAATACGAAACGACCGATGTGACCAACGTAAATACCATTCCGGGAACCCCTTCCGGCGAGGCGGTACGCGACACTTCGAACTACCAGTTGACCATCATCGGCCGGTTTTCGGACGCTTTCCGCTTCCATCCGGTCCGGGTACACAGCAACACAGCAACCGTCTATTTGCACAACAATGTGTTGGAGTACGGCAAGAGCTATTCCGTAACGATAGATCGGGGCGTACTTACTACAGTGTCAGGTGTTTTTACAGGAACCGGGCCGAAACAGTGGTGTTTCTCGACAAAGGATAAAGCTCCCGCTGCTGACGTGAGGAGGCTGGTTGTCAGTAGCGACAACAGCGGGGATTTCAACACGGTACAGGGCGCCATGGATTTTATCCCTGATTTCAGCGAAGAAAAATGGGAGGTTTTTATCCGGAACGGCGATTACGAGGAACTCGTCTATTTCCGCAACAAATGTCGTGTTTCGATCATCGGTGAAAGCCGCGAAGGGGTTGTGATCCATTACCCCAATAATGAAACCTTTAACCCACATCCTGTCAATATAAAGACCAACGAAGTTCCCGGAACTTTCCCTTCGCGCCGGGCGGCTTTCGCGGCGGACAATTGCTATGATCTGTATTTTGAGAACCTCACCATTCGGACCGATCTGAAGGGACAAGCCGAAGGCCTGCTGATTATGGGAGCGAGGAACTGCCTGAAAAATGTACACATCGTCGGTTCGGGGGATGCGTTGCAGGCAAACGGATCGGTCTATCTGGTCGACTGCATCATCGACGGAGACGGAGACTCTATACTCGGCCGGGGCCCCGGATTTTACAGGAACTGTACCCTTACGAGCGGCGGCCCCTTTATGTGGATCCGCAACACCGACGCCAACCACGGTAATGTATTTGTAAATTGCACATTCAAGGGACGGGATGCCGAAAGCGTACTTGCCCGCTCCCCTGTAAATCAGGGTAAATCTTATCCGTACGCCGAGGCCGTGCTGATAGATTGTACGCTTGATAATATCCCTTTGTCGGGTTGGGGTGACATATATGACGAACAGGGCACCACGTTTTTCCGTGAATACAACAGCCGAACCCCGGACGGTCGCCCGGTGGATGTTTCGAAACGCAACCCGCTCTCCGGCCAATTGGACCCGGTGAAAGATGTGAAAATCATAACCGACTACTCCGACCCGGTGTTTGTGCTGGGCTGGGATCCGGAAGCCGACAGGTAGTAAATGCTTCTAAAAAACACAACTGTATATGATCATCCGCAAACTGTTTACTTTTGAAGGGGCGCACATCGTCCGGAACTGCTCTTCCCGCCGTTGCCGGGAAAACCTGCACGGCCATTCGTATACGGTAGAGGTTTTCCTCTCTTCCGACCGGTTGGACAACGGCTGTATGGTACTGGATTTCGGCCTCTTGGGAGAGGTCCGGGAGTTGATCGACAGTTTTGACCATGCCTGCACGCTTTGGCAAGGCGAAGATCCGGAGATCCAGGAGTGGATCCGCCGTTGCAACTGCCGGGTGGTGGAGATGCCTGTTTCTCCCACGTCCGAAGGGTTTGCCCTGCTGTTCTTTTTTCTGATTGATCGGTTATTAAGCCATACGATCTATACGAACGGTGAAGGTAAGGTTACCCTTTCGTCCGTCCGGGTGCACGAAACCGCTACCGGGTATGCGGAAGCATTCCGGGAAGATCTGAAATGGGTGCACTTTACAGCGAACGAGGTCCGTTTCTCCGAAGGGATCCGGGAAGAGTGGAAAAACAATAAATGGTGGGAGAAACTGATCGAAATTTCGTAGATAATTATTTCATAGTAAGAAACGTATCATCACTGTAATAAAGTATCCCTTCATCCAATAATCTCCGAACCGCCCGGACCACCTCTTCCCGGCCGAACGTTTCGAGTCGGCGCACCAATGCCTGCACCTCTTCCGGCTTTTCCGACAACGCACAACGCACAGCCGCTTCCGCCTCCTGCCGTTCATTCCGGCCGGTCTCTTTTTTCCGCGCCAAACACAGATCGCAAATGCCGCAAGGCTCCTTTTCGGGCTGTCCGAAATAACGCATCAAAAAGAGTTGCCGGCAGGGAGTTCCCTCCCGCACGTAGCGGATCATCTCCTTCAGTCGCCCTGCATAAAGCTTTTTCCGCTCTTCATACGCCTCTTTTCCGATGGTAATGTAAGAAACAGGCAGGCGGGGCTGGTGATACAAAATATAAGGACGGTCGTTGCCCGGTACGTAGGCGATGACTTTCCGGCGGGCCAATGCCAACAACGTTTCGTACACTTCGTGACGCGCCCGACCGGTTTCGTCAGCGAGGTATTTTTCGCTGACCCGGACCGTACCGGAGAAGATTCCCGGGTATGTTCGCATCAATAAAACCAGCAATTGTTCGGAAAGTTCGGAATCCGGCTCACAATGATCCAACTGCTCCCGGGAGAGCGTAAAACCGATCCGGGAATAGGAGTTGATCTCCGTTGTACACTCTATGTAGCCGGCCATTTGAAGAATATCGATGGCGGAAAGCGCCTGGAGATAATCAAAACCAAAATCCCGCACAAACCGGTCGGGATCGAACTCAAACGCATAGCCTTGTCCGCTTCCCTCCGCGATCTGAAAGTAATTGCCGAGCGCTTCGTATACCCGGCGGATGCTTTTTTTATCCGGAAAACTCTTGGTAAGACGGGTTTTGAGCCCGGTCAACGCCCCCTGATTGTACAACAGGACAGCATACGCCTTCTCTCCGTCCCGTCCGGCGCGTCCCGCTTCCTGAAAGTAGGCTTCGGGCGAGTCGGGTATATCAAAATGCGCCACGATCCGGACATCCGCCTTGTCGATGCCCATGCCGAAAGCGTTGGTCGCTACCATCACCGGAACTTCTCCGCTTTTCCAAGCCTCCTGCCTTGCGGAACGTTGTTGCGCCGTCAGCCCGGCATGGTAGAAATTCGCTTTCAGCCCCTTCTGTTCCAGCAGGCGGGACAACTGCTCCGCCGTCTCCCGTTTCCGGACGTATACAATGGCGCTGGCGCTCAAAGAAGAGAGGATGTGCACCAGTTCGCCTGTCTTGTCCTCCACCTCCCGCACCACGTAAGCAATATTTTCCCGCCGGAAACTCTTGGCCAACACGCAGTGCTCCCGAAAACCGAGTTGCCGTTGGATGTCCTCCGCAACGGAAGGGGTAGCCGTAGCCGTCAAAGCCAGTACCGGCACCTCCGGAAAACAGCTCCGGATCTCGGCGATCTGCAGGTACGAAGGGCGAAAGTCATAGCCCCACTGGGATATGCAGTGTGCTTCATCCACGGCGATCAAGTTGACCGGCATCTGTTTCAACCGGGCCCGGAAGCGCTCCGAAGCCAGACGTTCCGGCGAAAGGTAGAGGAATTTCAGCTTGGAGCAGATCCCTTTGTTCAAAGCGGAATCCACCTGGTCGTGTGGCAGGCCGGTATAGACCGCTTCGGCCGGAATCCCCCTTTTTTTCAGATCTTCCACCTGATCTTTCATCAAGGCGATCAGCGGCGTCACCACGATACAGATCCCCTCCCGGGCTATGGCAGAAACCTGGTATGTAACGGATTTTCCACCGCCGGTAGGCATCAGGGCCAGCGTATCCTTTCCACCCAGCACGGAGAGAATGATCTCTTCCTGTAAACTCCGGAAGGTTTCGTAGCCCCAGTATTTCTGAAGAATTTCGTGTATATCGGCTGATTGTTTCACGTATACAAACCTACATAAAAATCGCTAAAAACAGGAATCCTAACGGGATTTTTCGTAATTTCGCCCGATATGACGATACGCATGCAATACTTTGTTCCGTTTTTTTTGATCTTCCTCTGGGGTTGTAAACAAACAGGCTACACCGGTGATGTTCCAATAGCCAAAGTATTCGATACCGAATTGATGCGTTCCGAAGTTGCAGCCTTTATTCCTTCGGGCGTCTCTCCGGAAGACAGCATTCTGATGGCTCAGAACTACATCCGGAACTGGGTGACCAGACACCTGCTGCTCCGGAAAGCTCAGGAGAACCTGGCCGATGACGAAAAAAACATCCAGAAACAGGTGGAAGAGTACCGTATCTCTCTGTTGATCCACCAATACAAACAAAAACTGATCGACCAAAAACTGTTGAGCAACATCAAAGAGAGCAGTATCGAGCAATATTACACCGAGAATAGGGACAATTTCATCCTGAATACCCCGATTGCCAAAGCACTTTTCCTGATTCTGCCCAGATCGGCCTCTAATATCGGAGAGGTACGCAAGTGGTTTAAATCGGACAAACCGGAAGATTGGACGAAATTAGAAGAGTACAGCCTGACGAATGCGCGTAAATTCGACAATTTCGACGACAAATGGATCGAGATCAAATTTTTACTGAATATGATCCCGGAAAATTTCACTACCCTGGAGAATGAACTGACATCTAAATCTTACGTTGAAAAGGAGGACGGAGAGAATTTCTATTTTTTGCGGATCCAGGAGTTGTGCCGGGAACAGACTATCGCTCCGCTGGAGTATGTGCGGGAGAAGATCGTCCTGATACTGAAAAACAAAGAAAAGTTGCATTTCGAAAGCGAATTGGACAAGAATATCAATGAAGAGGCCAAAGCTAAAAACTACGTAAAGATATACTGATTATATCCCATTTTTCTGAGGAAAACGGATTATATTTGTCGCTTCCGGCCGCAAGCCGGGAGAATTAGTAACCGGAAAATTGAAACAATACCTTGTATGAACATGAAATACTATTTACTACCGTTCTTTCTGTTTTTTTGTGGATACCTGGCGGTTTCCCAGAACAATTCCGTTGACAAGATCATTGCTGTCATCGGAGAAGAGATCATTTTGAAATCGGACATCGAAAACGAATATATGCAAGGGCAGGGACAAGGGCTGATCTCCTCCTCTGCTGCCGATTACCGGGTGGAGATACTGGAACGGTTACTGATCCAGAAATTGTTGCTGGCACAGGCAAAAGTCGACAGTATCTCGGTAACGGAAGACGAAGTGGAAGCTGATGTGGAGCAGCAGGTACAGGGGCTGATCAGCAACATCGGTTCCGTTGAAAAATTGCAAACCTATTTCGGGAAAAACATCGAAGAGATCAAAAGCGACATGCGTGCACCTTTCCGGGAACGGTTGATCACGAATCAAATGCAACAAAAGATCGTGGAAAAAGTCCGGACGACTCCTTCGGAGGTTCGGGCGTTTTACCGAAAATTTCCCAAAGACAGCCTGATCGATATACCGGACAAATACGAAATCCAGCAAATAGTGGTGCAGCCCACCGTCAGCGAAGCGGAAAAGGAACGGATCCGCGAACGGTTGAGGGAATTCCGCGAGCAGATCCAGAACGGGGAAAAAACCTTTACGACCTTAGCGGTGCAGTATTCGGAAGACGGCAGCGCTGTCCGCGGCGGCGAATTGGGATACAGTACCAAAAGCGGCTGGGATCCGGCCTTTGCAGAGGCCGCCTTTAGTCTGAAACCGGGTCGTATCTCCAAAATTGTGGAATCGGAGTTCGGTTTTCATATCCTGCAACTCATCGACCGGAAAGGCGAACAGGTCAATGTCCGCCACATCATCCTGCAACCGAAAGTGTCGGACGAAGAGCGAAAAGAGGCGTTGGCGCGGTTGGATACCGTCCGCCAATACCTGCAGGAGGGTAAAATGACTTTTGAAGAGGCCGCTTTCTTTTTCTCATCGGACAAAAAGACCCGGAACAATGGAGGATTGATCGCTTCTCCCAACAGTTTGGATTCCCGGCTGGCAAAGGCGGAGATCCAGGGAGACATGGCGAAGCAGGTCAACCAATTGAAAGTAGGGGAAATCTCGGAACCTTTTATGGATAGATCCAACGGAAAAGAGGAGTATAAAATTATCAAAATTAAAGCGTTGTATCCACAGCACAAAGCCAATTTGGAAGATGACTGGACAGAGTTCGAGACGATGTTGGAAAACGAAAAAAGGATGGCTTTGCTCGAAAAATGGATACAGGAAAAACAGGTGGAGACCTACATCCGTATAGACGATGCGTATAAAAATTCCAAATTCAGGTATAAAAACTGGGTAAAATAAATCGTATTACAAGAGATTATGGAAAAAAATAGCGAATTGATCGACCGGTTGAAAAATAAATACGATGAACTGAAACAGGAGATCGGTAAAAAGATTGTCGGCCAGCAGGAGGTGATCGACAAAGTCCTGATCTCCATTTTCAGCAACGGCCACTGTCTGCTGATCGGAGTTCCCGGATTGGCCAAAACCCTGTTGGTGACGGCCATCGCCGAAACCCTGGAACTAAAATACAACCGGATCCAGTTCACTCCCGACCTGATGCCTTCGGACATCATCGGGACGGAGATTCTGGATAACAACAAAGAGTTCAAATTCATCAAGGGGCCGCTCTTTGCCAACATCATTTTAGCCGATGAGATCAACCGTACCCCTCCCAAGACGCAGAGCGCCTTGTTGGAAGCGATGCAGGAACGCGAAGTGACTGCGGCCGGCGTTACCCGAATGCTCGAACAGCCCTTTTTTGTATTGGCGACCCAGAACCCGATCGAACAGGAAGGCACCTATCCCCTGCCGGAAGCACAGCTGGACCGGTTTATGTTCAGCATTACGTTAGATTACCCGGCTTTGGAGGAGGAGATCAGCATCGTGGAGAATACCACCGGAGAAGGGTTGAAAAAATTGGCAAAAGTGATCAGCGGGGAAGAGTTGCTTTCCTACCAATCCGTCATCCGCTTGATGCCGGTTCCGCGCCCCGTGACAGAATACGCTGTCCGACTGGTGGCTAAAACCCGGCCCGGAAAGCCCGGAGTACACCCCCTGGCAGAGAAGTACCTGAACTGGGGAGCCGGTCCCAGGGCGTCCCAGTTCCTGATTTCGGGAGCAAAAACATATGCAGCGCTGAACGGTAAATACGCCCCCGATATCGAAGATGTCAAATACGTGGCGGAACCAATCCTGCGGCACCGGATCTTCAAAAATTACAAAGCCGAAGCGGAGCACATTGCGTTGGAATCGCTGATCGGCGAATTACTGAAATAACGGTTTTTACCTCCGGTACCATGAGCGACCAACCGTCCCTATACCTTTCTTCCGTATCGTATTTGAAAGCGACAGGTTTGTTGCTGTTGTGCCTCCTCGTATCCGATTCTCTCTTTTCACAGCAGAAAGCAAGCATCCAGATCCAGCATGCCGATTCGGCCGTTCTGGATGTGGCAGGTCACCGGAACATCCTGTTGGGCAATGTCCGGATGCGGCACGATGACTTCACCATGACGTGCGATACGCTCTACCAGTACGCCGAACAGAACTACATCGAAGCGTTCGGGCGCATTCATATTGTACAGAACGACACTTTGAACCTGTGGGGTGACCGAATGACCTACGACGGGAACATCCGTCTGGTCAAGATCCGGCAAAATGTCACGCTGCAAAATCAGGAGGTGGTCCTGACCACCGATTTTCTGGATTATGATGCATTCGGGCGAATCGGACATTACTTCAATGAAGGGACGCTGAAAGACAACGCCTCTACACTGGTCAGCCGGACAGGTTACTATTACGTTGATTGGGATGAAGCCTTTTTCCGCGACAGCGTACGGGTACATACAGCCGAATACGATCTGCATTCGGACACCCTGAAATACAACACGCAAAACAAAATAAACACCATCGTAGGCCCGACGACTATCTACGGGGAAAACCGCACCCTCTATTCGGAAGACGGATGGTACAGCTCTCTCACTTCACATGCGGAACTGTACAAAAACAACACCCTGACCTACAACGAATACCTGGGGAAAGCAGACACCATGCTGATCGACAGCATCACTGCTACTGTCGTGATGAAACAACACATCCACCTTTACGACACGGTCAACAACGTCATTGTGGAGGGGCATTACGGTGAGGTGTACCGGAACAATGACTCCGCCTACGTAACCGTCCGCGCCCTGCTGACGCTGGTCGGCAAACAGGACTCACTGTTCCTGCACAGCGACACCCTGTTTGTGGTCAAGGACACGGCCGGAAACAACATCATGAAAGCGTACCACCGGGTCAAATTTTTCAACCCCGAATTGCAGGGAGTTGCAGACTCTATGGCTTTTCCGACGGCTGACTCCACCATCTGGCTGTATGCCAAAAGCGGAGAGTTTCCTATTGTATGGGCTTCCGGCAACCAGATGACTGCTACTACCATCCGCCTGTTGTTGAGCAACAACCAGATTGATCGCTTTTACCTGACTGAGAAAGCCATGATCGTCAACCGGTTGGATACCACCCAATACAACCAGATCAAAGGGAGAGATATGGTTGGGTATATGCGGAACAACGAACTCTACCTGGTCGATGTGAACGGGAACGGAGAGACGCTTTACTATCCGGACGATAAAGGCGTGATCATCGGGTTGAATAAAGCCACCAGTTCCTACCTGAAGATCTACCTTCGGGAGCGGAAAGTGAAGGACATCGTCTTTATCAACAGTATAGAGGGTAATCTGACCCCGACTTTTCTGGTCACACCCGAAGAGCGGTTCCTGAAAGATTTTATGTGGCTCATTGAAAAAAGACCCGCTCAAAAAGAGGATATCTTTTCAAGCGGGCCCATCCCGGTGGAAGAAACAACGCCTATTCCATAAACAAGCGGACTGTCAACGGCGTTTCACCTACCGCCACATCCACCTCGCGGGGTTTTCCATCGCCCCCGGCATACTTAAATGTATAGGTCTTGTTCTTCGCTACCCAAAACTCCAGCATATCGTTCATATCGCGTTCTACGCCGGGCGTCCGGCCGCCTCCCACCTGCTCCGTTCCGCAGAAGATATCTACGTTTACCGCTTCACGGTCATCGGAATTTTGCTCTTTCTGCTCCTTTTTAAACATCACTACTTTCAGCGGAACGTGCTTCCCGTCGGCCTGGATCCGGGCTGCGTACTCCCTGTACAGTTCGACGTAACGGTCCGTTACATCTTCGGCGTGTACATAGCGGATCGTACTGTCCCACACCAAGGGGAAGTATGTGCCTGCCGGTTGAAAGGAGGAGGCGTATACGGCATAGTTCGTATCCCCTTTTACTGCCTTTCCGGCATCGGCAAAAAACCAGGCCAGGTTCAATTTATTGGGATAGTATTCCGTAAAATACCACTTTCCATCGGCCCAAACCTCCACCCAGTTGTGGTTTCCCCGGTTGTCGTGCCAACTGGGGGTGCCGGCTACCCGGGCCGGGATCCCTACCGACCGGAAGGCATCCGTCAGCAGTATGGAAAGCCCGCTGCAGGAGGCCACCCCCTGCGCCATGGACTCGTACGGGCTCTGGTCAGGACGCTTCCGGCGGGTACTGTAATCCACCCGTACCTCGTCCCGGAGGTTCCGGTTGACCGAATCGATCGCTTCGAAAATATCTTTGCAATCGGCCACGTATGCTGAGAAACGGCCGTAAAAATCCGCCCGCCACTCATCCCGCGGTTCGTTCAGGCTGACATACGGCAGCACGTCGTTGAAGAAGATCTCCACCGGTACGTTCTGCGCCCACGGAAAACGCTCCCGGGCCATATAAGCGTAATCTACGTTGTTTACCAAAAAGCCGGCTTTTAACTCTTTTAGGTCCCGTTCGGGCATGTTCACGATCAGAAAAGCCATTCCTTCCTTGTACCGGGCGTCACAGGAGTCCAGCGCACGGGTCAATTCTCCGGCGTTCTCCCCCGCCCTCTTCAGCGCCTGATCCAATCCTTTGTGATACTTTTCCGGAATCCCTTCGTACCGGTTGCTCCCCATGCAGGAGCAAAAACTCACCGCCAATAAAAACAGCAGAAATCTCATCATCTTTATCCTTTTAAAATTAAACAGATTCTCAACCTATTTTATGCTCTCCAAAATACTTCAGGAACTGCACCCGTTCGTACCGGGCGGCACTCGCCATGTCGGCATACGACAGTTTTCCCCGGAATTGTCCGACGGAAGTAAATCCCTTGTCCTGCATCCAGAGGGATAAAAAGCGGTTCATCTCTCTGATGACGGATAAACCGCTTTCATACAACACGGAACAGACCTGAACAGTTGTTGCACCGGCCAGGATCATTTTTATCGCCGCCTCCCCGCTGTATACACCGGTAGAAGCGGAGATCTGCAGATCGGGGTGCTTCCCTGCGAGGATACCTGTCCAGCGCAGAGAGGTCCGCAAATCGGTCGGCAGGCTGAACACAGGAGCTGCTTTCAGGGTCATCTGTTCAATGTCAATATCCGGCTCGTAAAAACGGTTGAAGAGCGTAACCGCATTGGCACCGTACGCTTTCAGTTTGTCGACGAACGACGGTAAATTGGTGAAAAAACGCCCTATTTTTACGATCAACGGAATCTGTACCTCTTGCCGGATGTGTTTTACTACATCGAAATAGATCCGCTCGATCTCCGCACTCTCCGTAAAGTCATCCAAAGGCAACACAAAGGCGTTCAATTCCAATGCATCGGCACCCGCCGCTTCCAGTTTCCGGGCAAAATCCACCCACTCCCCGTCCCGGATGCAACTGATGCTGGCAATCACCGGAATGTTCAGTGCGTCCTTGGCCTCTTTTACCAGTGCGATCGTTTTGTTCAGTTCGTGCGCCCGCATGTAGGTGTGGATGTACTCCTCTTCTTCGGACGAGACCAGCTCTCCGGCTTCCAGCGTACGTTGGGTTTCCAGCCGGATCTGTTCCTCAAAGACCGATTTTAGTATGACCGCTCCGGCTCCGTTGGCCTCCAGCTCTTTCAGGTTTTCGAGACTGGAAGTGATGCCCGAACTTCCGGCAATGATCGGGCTTTTCAACGACAGTCCGGCAAATTGTACGTGTAAATGATTTGTTTTCATTCTATTGTCTGCTTATAATTCCGTTCACCAAACAGGGAGCTTCCGATACGCACCAAGGTGCTTCCCTCCTCTACCGCCAGTTCGTAATCTCCCGACATCCCCATGGAGATCTCCCGGAATACAGGATCACCCGCAAAATGGTTTCGTTTCAACCGTTCAAAAATCTCTTTCAGGTGACGGAACTCCTTTTTAACCTGTTCCCGCTCTTCGGTGTACGTCGCCATTCCCATCACCCCTGCGATCCGTATGTGTCGCATCGCTTTGAACAGCGGGCTTTCCAGTATCTCCCGGGCTTCCCGTTCATCCAACCCGAACTTGCTCTCCTCTTCTGCAATGTGAAACTGCAGGAGGCATTCGATGATCCGTCCCTGCTTTCCGGCCTCCCGATCGATGGCTTGCAACAGTTTCAGGCTGTCTACCGCGTGGATCAGGGAGACAAACGGCGCAATGTACTTTACTTTGTTGGTTTGCAGGTGGCCGATAAAATGCCATTGGATATCGTTGGGCAGGCATTCGTACTTGGCTGCCAATTCCTGCGCCTTGTTCTCTCCGAACCGGCGCTGGCCCCACTCGTACGCCGCCGCTATATACTCAACCGGTTGCTGTTTGGAAACGGCCACCAACTTTACCTCCCGGGGCAAAGAGGCGGTAATGCGTTCAATGTTCTCAGCAATACTCCTCATTCGACAAAGGTATGTTTTTTTTCACTATATTCGCGATTGTTTTGACGATAGAATCCGGGATGCAGCGTTACTTTATTGAATTGTCTTACAATGGAAGTGCGTACAACGGCTGGCAAATACAGCCGGACGCTCCCTCCGTACAGGAAGAACTGAACTCCGCTCTCTCCCGCTATCTCCGGCAGGAGACGGCGGTTGTCGGGGCCGGACGGACGGACACCGGCGTACACGCCTCCTTTTTCGTTGCCCATTTTGATGCGGAAGAGGCGCTCCCGGACTTGGAACTGCTGGTCTGGAAACTGAACAGCATGATCGGAAAAGGGATCGCCATATACCGGATCTATCCTGTTGCACCGGAGGTGCACGCCCGTTTCTCGGCGTGTTCCCGAACGTATAAATATTTTGTAGACAAGGAAAAAGATCCTTTTACCTGCGATTATGCCGCCCGCTTTTTCCCGTTGCCGGACATCGCCAGAATGAACGAAGCTTGCGCTGTTTTGTTTGAATACGCCGATTTTACCAGTTTTGCCAAACTCCACACCGACACGAAAACCAACCTCTGCAAGATCTTGGAAGCCGGTTGGGAAGATACGGGGCGACAATTGGTTTTTACGATTCGGGCGGACCGTTTCCTGCGGAATATGGTGCGGGCCATTGTCGGCACGTTGGTGGAAGTGGGCCAGGGAAAAGTGGATACCGGCGGTTTCCGGGCGATCATCGAAGCCAAAGACCGGTGCAAAGCGGGTATGTCCGTGCCGGGAAAAGGCCTCTTTCTTTGCGGAATCGAATATCCGAAAAACATAATAAATCATTGATTATGAAACAGTTTTTCCTGTTTCTCTCTCTGCTGTATACTGTCGGGTCCCTGTCCGCCCAAACGGTCCGGCTCTCTCCGGAAGCCTCCGTTAGCATCTTGACCTGCGCACCCGGCGGAGAGTTGTACTCCCTGTTCGGACACTCGGCCATCCGGGTCACTGACCCGGAACGGGGAATGGATCTTGTATTCAATTATGGTACTTTTGATTTCCGCACCGAATATTTCTACCTCAAATATGCACAGGGATTGTTGCCCTACCAACTGAGTTGTGTGGCTTATGAAGACTTCATCGCCTCTTATTTGGAGGAAAAACGGAGCGTATTGAGCCAGGTACTGGCGTTGGATTCCGCCGGCCGGCAAGAGTTGTTCGATAATCTGTTGGAAAATTACCGACCGGCTAACCGGACCTATCTCTACAATTTTCTGTTCGACAACTGCTCTACCCGGATCCGCGACATCCTGGAAAAAAGTGTTGCTCCGCACACCATTCAATGGAACAGCCCGGAGGAAGGGAAGAGTTTTTGGAACCTGTTGGACGAATATTTGGTCCGAATGCCCTGGGTAAAATGGGGGATCCATACCATTCTCGGGCAATCCGGTACCCGCCGGGCCACTCCATACGAGTACATGTTCTTGCCGGATTACCTGATGAAGGGGTTGGCGGCCGCTACGGCAGAGGGTCATCCGGTAGTAGCGGAAACCTGTCCGCTGTACGAAGCTCCGGAAGCATCCGTCCGGCACCCGTGGTATACCTCTCCCCTTTTTGTTTTTACGCTTTGTACGCTGCTATTGGCCGGCGGAATTGTTTTGACCGGTTCGCCCGGACTGCTGAAAGGTTCGGCTTTTCTGCTCTTTGTCGCCTCGGGGGTCATCGGTGTATTGCTGGTCTTTTTGGGTTATTTTACCGAGCACCCCATCACCGCCCCCAACCTGAACCTGATCTGGGCCAATCCGCTCAACCTCCCGGCAGCATTTGCCCTGTTCCGGAAAACACCGGGGCGCATCTTCCGGGGCTATCTTTTGGCGTATGGCGTGGTAGTGCTGATCGGCTTCCCGATCTGGTTCTTGGCCCTGCCGGCTGTTCCCGCCGCTTCCCTGCCTCTGTTGTTGCTGTTCGCTTTCTTCGCTTTCCGGTTGAGACTGCGGTAGAAATACTACAGGTCATAGTCTACGCATTCTTTTTTGAACCTGACTAATACGCTCCGAAGACCGGCTGTAGACCGGTCGAAGGTCGGTTGTAAACCGGCTGAAAGCGCGTTATACTTCTGTGATATATGTTTGGAGAAGATATTCTTTATCTTCGACGCTACACGATGTGCAGTAGGAGATTTTTATCGGAAAGGAGATCGACGTATAAAGTTTCATACAGTGACATTGGTTTGTGTACAATCTACGAGATTTGTTGCATTTTTAGAAGAGGGGAAGGGTGTAAATAAGAAAAGAGGCTGCCTAATATCATTTTTTAGACAGCCTCTTTTTAATACAGACAACAGACAATACTATTTCTCCGCATCCTTTACAGGCATATAGTATATTGTTTGACTGGGCGTATATATACCAAATGTAATACCTGTAACTAACTGATTCAGAAAGCTCTGGTTTGTCTTGATGACATAGTTGGGCCTCTGTCCAACATAATCAGCAGCAGACATGGTTGCATTTCCTAACGGAACCAATCCGTAAATCAGGTGATGGTTCCACACTTTGTTGATTTCCACGACCGGTTCCGTGGGTTTCACATCGCCTACCAGAACCCTGGTGTTAAAACAAGAACTTAAAGCTATTGCACAAATAGCCAAAACCAACAGTTTTTTCATAACTAATTTTGTTAATACCTTAAATCCTCTAAAAGGCCATTTAATAAAAAAGCGTGAGGATTTTAGTTTATCATACGGAAGGCATCGCCAGATACCCAGTTACGAATAAACAGCCACCCCACGCTTAGCCGACATATAGAGAATCTATAGAGGCAAGCATGAACGTTTGTACTGTCTATCCCCGTAACTTAAAAACTGGCGATTTTTCCGTAAAGGATAAGACTAACGCTTCATTAAAACATGTATGTTGCTAATGTTTAGCAACGGAACAAATGTAGTAATAAAAAAACATTGTACAAACCAAGGGTGACTGTTATTCAAACTATTTTACGGGTTTTATAAAATCAGTAATAGCACTCTGCAGTATTATTAATAATCACAATCATGAGTTTGCAAATGTAGGATAATTTCCGTATCTTCGAAAGTCTTGTTGAACTGATAATAATACATTAAAAGAAGAGTAAAAATGACGGATAAACAAATTTTTCGTATTTCCTATACTCACGATGATCATAATGGTCACTATGTTCATGGTGGATCTTTTAATGTGAACAAAGAACAATTGGTGAGATTTC
>QMCD01000671.1_pt1 | contig 23435 bp, 18 predicted proteins | sample 1821841 | NCBI WGS metagenome assembly QMCD01 (sample SAMN01991225, study PRJNA193472) | Termite gut metagenome, whole genome shotgun sequencing project. | isolation source: worker | host: Macrotermes natalensis | reverse complement strand
CTATCCATATGCTCCAGGCATTGGAACAATAAGAAATACAGAAAAAGAGTGATTTCTTGAAATTAACACTTGACAAGAGGTCACTTCATAACAGGGTTTGAAAACCCATTCGGAGCAATAGAACAATGGCGATTAAAAACTCTTGACAAAATTGTTGGTCGGTACAATTATATATGTAGAATACGAACAAATAAGGTCAATTGAAAGGGACAGCATATGAATGAGAATGTGCATCAATTAATTGAATTAATAAGCCGGGGAACTTCTCCCTACCATGTGGTAGCGGAAGTATCGGCGCAGCTGCAGAAAGCTGGTTTTCAGAAGCTGGAATGGGATCAGCATTGGGAGCTCCAAAAAGGACATGCTTATTATACCGCGCCATTCCGGACAGCTCTGATGGCTTTCCGGGTGAATGAAAGCTTTTCCGGGGATGATCAAGCCCGGATCATATCCGCCCATGTAGATTCGCCAGGACTGCGGATCAAAGCTGGTGCTGAATATCCATATAAAAGTTACCGACGGCTTAATGCCGAGATTTACGGCGGAGCCATTAATCATGCTTGGATGGACCGCCCCTTGGGAATGTCAGGAATCGTCATTATCAAAGACCGCGCTGCCGGCCGGCCCATGTCATGTTATCTGGACTGCCGGCGTCCGCTCTTTATCGTTCCCAACCTGTCTATTCACATGAACAAGGAGATCAACAAAGGCACCGAGCTCAACCCGCAGGTTGACCTGATTCCGTTGGCTGGTCTGGGCGGGGGGCAGGAGAAGGAAGAAAATGCAGAATGTAAAGAAGCTTATTTTACCCGGTTTCTTGCGGCGGAGATAAGCCGGTCGTGGGACAGGGAAATTACCGAGGAAGACATCATCAGTTATGACTTGGGGCTATATATTGTCCAGGAGGGAATGATCTGCGGCATGGCCGGAGAACTGCTGGCCGCTCCGCGTCTAGATAATCTGTCGTCTGTACAGGCGGCCGTCAGCGCCATTACAGACAGTCAGAGCCGCCGTGCCGGAGGGATGGATATCGTCGCGCTGTTCGACCATGAAGAGATCGGCAGCCTGAGCAAGAACGGCGGAGCCGGCAATCTTCTGCCCTTTACACTGGAACGTATTTATAGTTCGCTGGGAATCACTAGGGATAGCTACCTGAAAGCGGTAGCAGGCGGGTTCCTGCTTTCAGCCGATGCCGCCCATGCCCTCAATCCCAACCGTCCGGAGAAATATGACCCCACTTCCGGGATCCGCCTAGGCGACGGCGTAGCCATCAAATGCTCTTCCAAACAAAGCTATGCCGGTGATGCCGAAACATGGGCCATACTGAAGATTCTGGCAGAAAACCATGCCATTCCTTGCCGCCTCACTTACATCCGTTCCGATATTCCCGGCGGAAGCACCCTTGGCCCGATCCTCTCGTCCGCACTTCCCATGCGCTCGGCTGACATCGGTGTCCCGCTTCTGGCTATGCATTCTGCCGTCGAAACCATGAGCTGCCGTGACCAGGAGAATCTGCTTCGCTTCCTTAAAGCTTTTCTATCGGAGCATAACCGGATATGACGAGCTGCGGTCAGGGTAGGTCATACCGCTTCCGGTACTTTTGGTACATCCCATTAAAGTTCTGTTTAGCTTTTCTGTCCATGCTATCCTGATAATGATGGGCATACAGATCCTGGTCTTCCATCTGCAGCAGGCAGATAGCGATATTGGAACAATGATCGGCCACCCGTTCGCAGTTTGTCAGGATGTCCTGCAGAATAAAACCCATCTCAATTGAGCATTTACCGTTGCTGAGCCGTTTATAATGGCGCTTTTTAACCTGAGCTGTCAGCCCGTCGATCACTTCTTCTAAGGGTTCGATCTCGGCGGCAAGTTCGGTGTCCAAGTTCCGGAATGCTTCAAACGTCTTTGTCACGATTTCTTTTAAGGCCGCAAAATAAACAGCCAGTTCCTTTTGCGCCCGGTCGGAAAAGGAGAGCTTCTTTTCCGCTATTTCCTTGGCCGACGCGATCAGGTTGACTGAATGGTCGGAGATCCGCTCAAGGTCACCGATGCTGTGAAGCAGAACCGTATGCAGCCGGCTGTCGGCATCCAGTAGCGTATAGTTGCCAAGCTTCACCAGATAGGTTCCAACCTTGTCCTCATATTGATCGACGACATCTTCCAGCCGGATGACCTCTGCTCCCTTTTTATTGTGATAATCCTTGATGGAGTCGATGGCCATAATCAGGCCTTTTTTAGTCGCATCCATCATATCGACCGTGACATCCCGGCATACCGATACCGCGTAGGGGGGAGTCTCAAGGAAACGCTCATCCAGCCGTATATAAGAAAGCGTTTCGTTTTCTTCCATAGATCTCGGCATAGTAGCATAAGCCAGTTTTTCCAGCAGTGCCGATGCCGGAAGTAGCAAGAAAGTAGAAAATATATTGAACAGACTGTGGAAAATGGCAATGTCGGCAACACTGGCCGTTGTGTTTAAAAAGGCAAAATCCATAAATGCGTGCAGACCGTAGAACAGCACCATAAAAGCAATCGTACCGATCAGGTTAAAATAAAAGTGAATCAGCGCCGCCCGTTTGGCATTTTTATTGGCACCGATAGCGGACAGGGCAGCCGTGATGCAGGTGCCGATATTCTGGCCCATGATAATCGGGATGGCGGTGCTTAAGTTGACCATTCCGGTTAGGCACAGCGCCTGCAGGATGCCGACCGAAGCGGAAGAACTCTGGATGATGGCCGTGACTATCGCGCCCACCAGCACTCCGATGACCGGATTGGAAAAGGCGATCAGCAATTGCTGGAATGCCGGAACGTCGGCCAGCGGGGCGACTGAGCCGGTCATGGTTTCCATGCCGAACATCAGAATGGCAAAACCGATCATGATGAAGCCGGTATTTTTCTTTTTCGTTGATTTGGCAAACATCGTCAGGACGACGCCGATTACGGCAAGCACAGGAGAGAAATTAGAAGGTTTAAGGCACTGGATAAGAAAGTTATCGCCCTGCAGGCCGGTAAGGCTTAAGATCCAGGCCGTGGCAGTGGTTCCGATATTGGCGCCCATGATGACGCCGATGGCCTGCTGCAGTTTCATAATGCCCGAATTGACAAAGCCGACGACCATGACCGTGGTGGCGGAAGAAGACTGGATAATGGCCGTTACGACAAAGCCGAGCAGCACACCCCTTGTCTTAGAAGAGGTTAGCTTCTCCAGCAGCCGCTGGAGTTTGCTACCGGAAGCCCGGGTCAGCCCTTCACCCATAACGTTCATGCCGTACAGAAATAATGCAAGACCACCCATTAATTTCAAAATCCCGAAAATATCCATTTTGGTACCCCATCTGCGGCTTGGCCGCACTCATAATCAATAGTAGTCAATAATGTATTGTAAATCTATATAAACATAGCATTTTTTACCAAGCATTTCAAGTGCCGGGACGTGTATCAGACTAAGGCGGTATGCAGTTAGCTATGGGTAAATTGAACAAGTAAAAGTAAAATACGGTTGCTTAATTAGCATATCAATCTACTGAATCTCCCCGGTAGTTGTCTTGGCTGGCAGATTGATGATAAAAGGGCTGTGATATGTTATTTTCTTGTCGAAATCACACGAAGTGATTTGAATTATGGATGTTTCCCGCCCAAACAAACTGGTAAATGAGCCTTAATATCAAGGGAAACAACTGGCAGCGAAAATAATTAATCGGTAACTTTCGTTGAGATTACTTTCGTTGTGTGCTATACTGTTTAAGTTAAGGATCACTCTGTCCGCTGCATAGCGGAACAGTACGAACATGTATTTTTAGGAGGAAACTTTGATGAGCTGGGATGTGTTCTTGTTAAGAGGGAGTCTCTAAAATGTGCACAAGTTTTGCAGTATATGGTCAGAACAATCCGGTTTATGGTATGAATTTTGATTCGGCGGATATTGATTTGAAGCTAAATATTTATAATTACGCGGATAATTACGCGGTTAGGGACGTTTTTTATTTTTCAGCATTAATGAATAATAAATATGTAGATGTTGCCGGTATTAATAGTAATGGTTTATTTATATGTACCCAGCTAGTAGAATATAGCCCCGATTTTATACCGTGCAGTGATGAAAATAAGGTAAGTGTATTTGATATTGTTGAAGAATCATTAAGGGTAGGGGACAAAGTTGCCGATTTTTTAGCTATTCTAAATAATCGAAAAGCTTTTTATTCGGTTAAAAACCCCTCATTCCCTGATTTGGGCTTACATACTATCGTTGCAGATAAATACGGCGAGGCTATAATTCTTGAGGAGGGAAAAGATAATAATGTCATCACTAGAATTGACGGCAGTTTCATTGTTATGACTAATTTCCCCAATGGCAATTTTATAAATCATAAATTTGACGAGGTTCACGGACTTGGCGCTGACAGATATATCAAAGCCTATAAGGAGATAGATGATCAAATTAATAGCTTTGGAATAAAGGAGGCTTTAGACGTCCTAAGAAAAGCACGTGAGGATGTAACAAGCGATACGCCCACTATTTGTTCAATATCTTTTGATCCAGTGAAATTGGAAGCGTGTATTAGTTTTAAGGATTTTGATGAAAAATGGAAGGTATCAATAAAAGAAAAAACAATTCGGTCTTTGAACGGGCTCAATAATAATGATTCAATTGTATTTCCGGCCGAAGGCGTAATTGCGAAACAGCTTTATCAATTATACGAATAGGAGGCAAAGCAAATCATTATAATGCTTCATAATACCGATGACTCAATATCCTTTCCAGCCATATGGGATCAACCAATATGAAATCAACCAATATGCAATCAACATAGACGAAGTAACCGGTCTGGAACAGTTAAAGCCTCTTGAACAATATATTTCCCAAGAGCGGCTTACGCGGATTGCCAGGTTCTACTTTGAGAAAGACAAGATCCGCAGCCTGCTGGCCGAAATGCTCCTGAAGTATTTTCTGGTGACCGGTTATGATATAGCATTGCCAGACATTGTTTTTGGATATGAAGAATACGGAAAGCCCTACCTGAGCAACGGCAAGGAAGACATCCATTTTAATTTTTCCCATTCGGGTTCTTGGGTCGTATGCGCAATCGGCATGTCAAGGCTCGGGATCGATGTAGAAGAAGGTACTAAGAATCATCTGGATATCGTGAAAAGGGTGCTGTCACCACAGGAATATGCGGTATGGCAGGCACAGCCGGAAGAAGACCGGAAAGCAAAGTTTTATCAGCTTTGGACGCTTAAGGAAAGCTATGCCAAATACATCGGCAAGGGACTGGGCATCGCATTTGAGTCGCTTTCTTTCCGGATTGACGATGACGACGTGGGTCTGGAAGTGAAAGGGCAGGCGGAACATGGCTGCCATTTCATTCTGAACAGGCTGGAGCCGGGATATTGCGTTGCCCTATGTATGGATAAGAGCAAGGAAGCCGCCGTCGCCAAAGAGATAAAAACAGTGAGACTGGATGAGCTGCTGGAATGGCATCAAAACGTTTCGGTAATTTACTAACATACGGCATTCATCCGCGTCATATATTATAGCAATAATTCTATTGGGGTTTTGCATGCGCAAATACATAAATAATCTTATCCGTAAAGGGAAATCCATCTTCCCCAGACGTAAAAAGGGGCAGACGAAAGAGGAGTACGACCTGGCCGTAAAAGAATGGATGTTCAGAGCCGGAATCGTAGCCTTGATGGCGGCAGCCTTGATCAGCAGCGTCACAGCGGTGGTCAGCAGGACAGTGACCGTAAGCAACAGCGTGAACGGCAAGGAACTTCCCGTTTATAGCGTGGAAACAAGTAAGAAACAGGTGGCACTGACATTTGATGCAGCATGGGGAGATGCTATTTTGGGATAAAATACTGTTCATCAGAGAATCGATATGTAATCAATATTCTATTATTTTCAAATATCTTAATATTATCTACCATCTGAATAATGATGTCTCTGTCTAATGATTCAAGTACATGGTATTGCAGAAGATGGGCTGTCCAAGGATGCTCCGCGTTATATGCGGGCGGTTTATCAAGCGCATCTAGTTTTTCAAGCCGACAGGAGATAAGATCTTCTTTTTTTTGATACTCCTGACGGTAAGCCATATATTCTTCCCGCGTAATCAGGTCCTCACATAGATGGCCATAAGTAACCTTGCTTAAGTGTCTGACCTTATCCAGATCTGCCAGCAGGTTTTTCCTGGCAGCGGAGTTTTTCATGCCGGTTCGGTTCTGGGCAGGGCTGGGCACAGCCAGTGTTTCGTTGTGAGAGACGGCATCAAGAATAGAAGCGGAATTTTTAAGAATAAGATTCAGATCACACAGGATCATGTTTACCAAAGCATCATGGGGAACTGAATGTGGCGTACAGAAGCGTTTGCCCTGGCTGACATACGTACCGCAGCGATAGCTTGGCGAACCGTCAGTGCCGCTTCTTTTTCGCAAAGCTCGGCCGCAGTCGCCGCATTTGAGAAAGCCGGCAAAAATACTGATATTACTGTCATCGTTGTCGTAGGCACTGGTAGAATCAGTACTGCCGTGTGAAGTGCGCACCCGGCGTTTCAGCAGGCTCTGCGCTTTGTTCCAGGTGTCGGTATCCAAAACCGCTTCGTGGGTTCCCGCGACAACGATCCAGTTTTCTCGGTCCCGCGGCCTAGCCTTTCCGCGCAGCTGCCGGATCGAACGTCCCTGAACCATATTGCCGATATACATTTCGTTCTTCAAGATATTGTGGATGGCAGAGTAAGTCCAGTAACTGCCAGAGCGACTCTGGCTGGTGTTCCGGTAATTATCGCCGTTAGCGTTCTTGTATTCCGCCGGGCAGAGCACATTCTGTTCATTTAGCAAGCCGGCAATACGGATTTTACCCATACCGTTTATATAGAGATCAAAGATAAAGCGGACTATGTCGGCCGCATAATCATCAATAATCAGCCGGTTTTTATCGGTTGCGCATTTCTTATATCCATATGAAGGAAAAGCACCGATAAACTCTCCGGCCAGCTGTTTGGCCTGCATCGCCGCATGAACTTTCTGGGAAATATCCCGGGAATACTGCTCATTGAAAATATTCTTAATCGGCAGCAGCATATCATAGTCACGCCGGAAACTGTCAATATTGTCGCCTATCGAAATAAACCGCACCCTCTTTTCGGGAAAATAGCGTTCCAGATATTTGCCGGTATCAATATAATCCCGGCCAAACCGCGACAAATCCTTGACAATGACGCAGTTGATATTACCTGCTTCAATATCGCCGATCATTTCTTGAAAAGCAGGACGATTAAATAGTGAGGTAATATGACGTAACTTTTTCATGTGCCTCCTAAAAATGCGGTCGTCGGTAATAGGACGACCCCTGTCCCCCATACAATAAAACAACGGTCAATATGGAGGAAATGAATAGTGGACACCTCGTTTTTTACGACTGTTACCCACGTGGCCGGAAAAACAGCCTATTCCATAGTCTCATCATCCGATAGAGAAGCGTCGGAAACCTTGGAAGCTAAGATCCAAAGACTGATCAGAAAAGACTTTCTGGAAACTATGAAGAGAAACTATGAAACAGAAACTGTAGAAACTATAAAAAGAATCTAAGATCGGATGATGATGAATAGGAACTATTAATATGAAAGGAAGCCATGATACAGGAAAGCAAGATCACGGCACTTTATTGCCGCCTCAGCCAGGAAGAGCTACAGGCCGGAGAGTCCGGAAGCATTCAGAACCAGCGGCTGATCTTACAGAAATATGCCGATGAGCACGATTTTCATAACACCCGCTTTTTTATTGATGACGGCGTATCCGGCGTGAGCTTTGACCGCACCGGGCTCAATGCTATGCTTAAGGAGGTAGAGGCCGGACGGGTTGCCGCCGTCATCACCAAAGACCTGTCCCGCCTGGGACGTAACTACTTGAAAACCGGTGAACTGATCGAAATCATTTTTCCGCGCCATGGCGTCCGTTATATTGCCATCAGCGACGGCGTGGATACCGCTCACCATGAAAACGAGTTTACTCCGCTCAGGAACTGGTTCAACGAGTTCTACGCCCGCGATACCAGCAAGAAGATCCGGGCCGTTAAACAGGCAAAGGCACAAAAAGGCGAGCGCGTCAACGGTGAATATCCTTATGGCTATCTGCTTGACCCGGACAATAAAAACCGCCTGATCCCCGACCCGGAAACAGTGCCGATCGTCAGGCAGATTTTCGACATGTATGTCAAGGGAGAACGTATCTGTAATATCCAGCAATGGCTGGCGGATCACCAGGTTCTGACCATCGGGGCCTTACGTTATCGGCGCACCGGGCAGGAACGCTTTTATAGTTCTTCCCTGCTTCCCTACGCTTGGCCTGATAAGTCTATCTACGACATTCTGGCCAGACAGGAATACCTTGGGCATACTGTTACCGGCAAAACCTGTAAAGAATCCTATAAGTCCGCAAAGACCTCTAAGATTCCCGAGGAAAAACGCTATTTCTTCCCGGATACTCACGAGGCAATAATTGATGCCGCGACCTTTGCCTTGGCCCATAAACGTCTCATGACCAGGCACCGTCCCAACAAGTCAGACCATATTGACATCTTTTCAGGCCTGCTTTTTTGCGGAGACTGCGGCCATAAAATGTATCTTCAGCAGGGGCAGTCCATGCCGGAACATAAGCATGCCTATACCTGCGGCAGATACCGCAACCGTAACCGTCTGCCCGCGCCCTGCACGACACATTACATCCGCCGGACGGTTATCAGCGGTCTGATCCTTGCTGATCTTAAGCGGGTGCTTGGTTTTATGAAGCAGCGGGAGCCGGAACTGGCCCAGGACGTCGCCGGATACGCCGGCCATGAAGCAAGAAAGGCATGGGAACGGGAAGAAAAAGAGCTGACGCGGACGCAGAGCCGCTTACAGGATATAGATACCATATTCCGCAAGCTTTATGAGGATCATGCCTTGGGAAGAATAGCGCAGGATAGGTTCTGCGGAATGATTTCCGGCTACGAAGAAGAAAAAAACGCCCTTAAAAATAAGCTGGGCGTTCTGGAAGCAACGATCCGGAATAGTAAGGACGGTAACATGGATCTGGAAAAAGCGAGCCGGCTCGTAAGGAATTATACCCAGCTTCAGCAGCTGACCTATGAAAACCTGCATGAATTAATCAGCCGTATCCTAATCTATGAACCGGACAGGAAAGCCGGGACAAGAAAGATGGAGATTATCTATAACTTTGCTGATTCGGGTGCTACCGACTCTTTTAAAAGCGACGTCAGGTTCCGGATGCCGGCTACCGTATCAGCCAGCTCCTTGCCCTGTGCGGCAAGCTGTGCTTCGGTTTTCGCTGACGGCTGAGCCGCTTCGGATGATTCATCCTTTTCGTTTGCCGGGCTTTTTATGGTATTTAAGGTTTCCGTAGTTTCGTAAGCAAGCTTGGAGGCATTTACCGCCAAGGCATCCAGTGAATCGGCAATATCATTGATGATCCCGATTGTCTTATCAATGTCGGGAAGCCGCTCCCTTGTTTCATCATGCTTGGAATCGGTCAGGAATTTACTTATAAAAAACGTAATAAAGAAAATCGCCATAAAGGATAAAGCGACGCAGATGACACGCAGGACCATTTCCGGAATAAAGAGCTCATCCCTTGCCGGCAAGCGCACGGCTCCGTTAACAAGCCAGGAAAAAGCCAGTGAAACCCCGATTTCCACGATGCTGACCAATACCAGCCGATAGTCCAGAAAAAAACTGCTGAGTATTACAAAGAAGAAGGCAAAGGCCCAGAAATCTTTCGAGGGTACAAGATATAAGATGAAGTTATACTGGATTAAAAGTATGATGGCCAGAAAGATTTTACCATATGTAAGCATCTTCGGGTCCAGCTTGCCGTCCAGCATGCATCTGCTGATCAGATAGTTACCGATGCCTACATAAACCAGACAGGTAAAAACAAAGATAATCAGCAGCCCCCAATTGACATCCTGATAAAATCCCAGCAATTTGAGCAATGAAAAAGTAATTCCGGCACAGGCGCAGGCACCGGTAATAATCAGGATAACCCATCGATATACTTTAGACATATATCTGTCAATTGCTGAAGTGGTGTTCAAAAGCATGTCCTCCCAATCCTTCTTTTAGTGATACAGATTAAAACTTATCATAATATTATATCACAGAAAGATAGGACACAATATTGTTAAAATATCTAATAATATTCTAAATTGTTGTTAAAATTTTCTACGCATTTCTACTTGACAAAAATATCGTTATCCTATCCCAGCAAAATTCGTTCCGGTGTAACCGTCATCAATATAAGTATGATATAAGAGTAAATCCTCTTTATCCTGAAGATAACAATCGATCAGCAGTCTTTGACTGACAATGCTGTCACTTTCTGTCTTATCGCCGTCTTCTCTGGATAATCTGACATATCCGGCAACATGGCAAAAGGATGTTTTTGACATTTTAGACCTCTTTATGACGACCCTCTGGCCGTGTTATATTAATGGGTATCTGATCCGCCGTTGCCGCCTGATCCGCCAGAGTCGCCCGTGTCCGGCGGATCGGGCTAAGACTGTGCGGCTGTGACAGAAAACTGTCCTTGCTGTGTGACCGGATAATATTGTTGATTAATTCGGTTGCCGTAATCTGACCCAGGAATTCTCTTTCGATAGTGTAGTTTACGGCTGTTTTTTTAGGCCTGCCCAAGTATATTCCTCCTTGGTTTCTTTAGTAACAGCATATTAAAGGCAGCTTGTACGATATGCAAGGATCATCCCTATTTTATATCAGGGTGGGGTAATGAAGATACCCAGCTGATTTTGGACATTCTGGAAAAACATAATATTCAAGTTACGTTTTTTATGACTGGCGGGTGGGCAGAAGCGTACACAAACACAAAACGGCAAAGCCGGGGGGGAGCCTGCACAAAACGGCAAAGCCGGGGGGAGCCTGCATGGAATATAGGGACATAAATGAAGCAGAATTAAAGATCACAAAACAGGATGAAATAGCAGTAATTCAATACTTTGCCAAGATAATGTATGATCATGATATTATCAGCGAAAGGGAAAAAGAGGAGATCATAGTATATTGTCAGAATTAAAGAATCGGACGAAGCTTGCGCTTCAATCCGATTCAGTGTAAAAGGGGAATTTTACCGATTTTTGGGGCTGTCGGATTTCTGTAATTCCCGACTGCAAATATACAATAACATATTTAAATAAGCATGTCAAGGAAAAATAAAAAAAATTTTTATTTATTTGAGGATTCCGATGAATATAAACAAGTTGCGAGCGGTATCTTATAACCGCGTTTCCACAGAAGAGGAAAGGCAATTGGATGCACTTGCCCGGCAGATTCGAGAGAACAAAGAGGTGATTGTCAAAATGGGGTGGGAATTTACCGGAGAATATATTGACGAGGGCAAAAGCGGTACCCAGACGCGGCACCGGCCAGGATATAATCAGCTGTTCCGGGATCTGGGCGGTGATAGCTTTGACGTCGTGGTCATCAAAGACCAGGACCGCCTGATGCGTAATCCCAAAGACTGGTATCTGTTCGTGGACTGTCTGCTGAAAAATGGCAAGAAGCTGTATATCCATCTCGACAGTTCATTTTACAATCCTGATAATGCCCTGCTTACCGGAATCAAAGCAATCCTAGCCGAGGAATACAGCCGGCATCTAAGCCGCAAGATCAATAATGCCCATAAGACCCGACAGGAAAAAGGGGAAGCCGTTATTATGACAAATCAGACTTGGGGCTACCGCAAGCTGGCTGACGGAACTGTCATCATCGACGAAGCTGAACGTGCCGTTATTGAAGCAATCTTTTCTATGTATGCCCAAGGAAAGGGCAGCCGGCTGATCGGCAAAGAACTGTGCCGCCAAGGGATCAGGAACCGCCGCGGCAATGCTCTCGCCGAGAGCCAGATCCGGGCGATTGTCCGCAATCCTTTATATAAAGGAACGGCGGTTATGAACCGAACCCATATTGACTTTGAAACCAAGAAAAAACTGCGGCTCCCGGAAGAACAGTGGATATGCCATCAAAACCGCGTTCCCGCCATCGTTGCTCCCGCCCTGTGGGCGGCGGCAAACCAGATGATTGACCGAAACAGTCGGCTGATCGGCAATAAAACATCGGGAGTCAAAACCGGCAGCCACATGCTTTCCGGCAAAGTCATCTGCGGGGAATGTGGGCAGAGATTTTGGCGGAATCAACGGAATGTAAATAAAAGTACCAATCAAGTGTACTGGTATTGCAGCGGTAAAACACACAGATGTGACAGCCTCCGGCTGAAGGAAGCAGAAGTTTTTGATATATTACGGCAGATCGGCGCTCTTTTTATCGACAGTCATAGCAAGGAGAGATTAAGGAAAGCAGTTCTCACTCAGGTGGTTAAAGTCCTTGCCGTTAGAAAGAAAGATCATCATAAGGCGCTGGCAACAGAGAAAAACAGCCTGGCCGACAAGCAGGGTAGGCTCATGGAACTGCTGATAGACGGGATTTTACCGCAGGAAGAATACCGGAAACGGCAGGATGATATCCAGCTGCGGCTTGCGGCCATAGAAGAACGGGAAAGCCGGCAGCTGGCGGATGAGTTGGAGCGGGAAGACGCTGGGGCGAGAATCATTAAGATGGAGAAATTGCTGATAAATGAGACCTATGATTTATCTATCCCGATTATCGCAGCTCATGTAGAACAGATCAAAGTCTTTAGGGCAACGGTGCTTGTTTACTTGGATGTTCTGCCGCCTTCTGAGCCGGTTATGGTGACGGCGGCGGGGACAAAGGGAAAGCGGGTTTTCTCTGTAGGCCGCCTAAGATAAAAGATGCGCATAATGACAAAGCAGGTAAGTATGTGCAGGCAGGTGGGTAGAATCCTATCCTGATGATGTGAAAAGGATACTGGAAGCCGGTCACGATCTGGGAAATCATAGCGAGAATCATAAAAACATGTCCCAGTTATCCAGCGAGCAGTGCCAGGAAGAAATCATTAAGGTCCATGATAAAGTAAAAGAGCTGACCGGTTATGAAATGAGCCTGTTCCGCCCGCCTTACGGAGACTATGACAATGATCTCATAAAAACCGCTGCCAGCATCGGTTATCAGACCATTCAGTGGAATGTTGACAGCTTAGACTGGAAGGACTATGGTGCGGATTCCATTGTCAAGACCGTATGTCAGCATAAGAACCTAGGCAACGGTTCTATCATACTTTGTCACAATGGGGCAAAGTATACCGCCGACGCACTGGAGCTGCTGATTGCCAGGTTAAAAGACGCCGGCTTTACGTTCGTGCCGCTATCGAAACTGGTTCTCAGCGACAATTACCATATGAACCATGAGGGGCGCCAGATTCCTAACCATTAACATGGCGAAATGCAATTACAAAACGAATTCAATAATCATTAACATCCCTCCGGCCAGATGGATAAGCTGGCTGGAGGGTGTTTGCGTTTTTATGCGGCTTAAATAAATTATTGAAAAATTAACTTTATAATGTTATAATCACTTAAATCAAAAAGTGATATTTTAGCCAATTTATAGTAAAAAGGAATAAATACCATGAAGCAAAATATTAAAAACAGTATTTTATTTCAGCCAATTAAGGTAGCAAGCTATGCCGGTTTTTTTAAAGAACTGGGCACGGCTTTATTTTATGGCCTAGGCCGGCAATATGACGAAGCCCTGCTCGCCCTGATGGACAGCGGTACCGCTTTAGGGCTCGAAGAAACCGAAGAACGGCTGGCATGGAAACTGGTCAACCGTTCAGCCATGCAGGCAATTTCCGATCTTGTCAAAGACAATAAAAGCAGCTTTACCATATCTGAGGCTGATCAGGAGGATTTCATAAATAACATGAAGAAATTACGTTATGATAGAGAAATCAGTCTGTCGGCCGATTTTTTTAGAGATCCCGCCGCGAGCCAGTTCGTGACAGATATGCAGAAGGTTCTGGCAGAATGGCTTGAACTGGCGGACGTAAGGCTCCATAAAGCCGTGTCGATCGTCAATCGCTTTCCGGCCTTTTTTATTTATGCTCTGCATAAGGAATGGACAAAGAACCGGGCCATATACGTCAGACTATTGGATGAAACACCATTTTCAGAAGCAGTAGCTACGGCAGAAGACTGGGAGCAGTATAAGGCGTGGCTGGATAAGCAGACGCAAGAAAGTATATTTGATGCGGCTTTCTGTCTCTCACAATTGTACGTGCCGCTATGGGCTTATTATAAAAAAAAGCAAACCGGGGTGGATGACCCAAATGACAAGATGGTGGTTGACCTTGATCTATACTTAAGAGGCTGGCTTGTGAAAGAGGAGCGGGACGACGCGATCCGCGTCATCAGCGGCGGCCCAGGGAGCGGGAAGTCCTCATTTGCCAAGATATTCGCCGCTTCGGTTAAAGACTGGCAGGATGTATTATTTATTCCTTTGTACCATCTTGATTTGCGGATTGACCTAAAGGAAGAGGTGGAAAAGTATTTGCTTTCCAACCATATCTTCCGAAATAGCCCGATCGGCAAGTCCCAGAAGCTGCTGATTATTTTCGACGGTCTGGACGAAATCATGCAGCAGGGCAAGGCGAGTCTGGATGCCGCTCGTGATTTTGTGAGTTTGGCACAGCAGCTGTTACGCGATCATAATTCCTACGGGCAGTTGCAGATCCGCATGATTCTCACGGGCCGTGACCTGCCGGTGCAGGCTATCGAAACAAGCTTCCGGAAGGAAGGGCAGATACTGCATATTCTGCCTTACTATGTGGCGGAGAAAGACAGCGGCTTGTACATAGATCCAGATGAGTTATTAAAAGAAGATAAGCGCAGGCAATGGTGGAAAACCTACGGGGAATTAACCGGAAAAGGATATAGCGGCCTGCCGTCTGAATTGGATAAAGAGACATTTGATGAGATAACGGCGCAGCCGCTTCTTAATTATTTACTGGCCATGAGCTATGACCGGGGTAAAATTCAAGTTTCAAGAGACATAAACCGTACTCAGCTCTATGATGATCTGATAGATGCCGTGTACGAGCGGGGCTGGCAATCTACCCATCTGGCATTAGGCAGTATAACCAAACAAGACTATGAAAAAGTCTTGGAGGAAATCGCGGTTTCGGCATGGCAGGGGGCAGGGCGCACGGCAACTCTTAAGGATATTTTGGAGCGGTGCCGGAATAATAATCTAGAAGGCGTGTTGGAAGAATTTCAGAGCAAAGCGCAGGAAGGTGTTCTGAATCTGCTGACAGCGTTTTATTTTCGGCAGTCCGGTATTCAGGATGGGGAGAAAAGCTTTGAATTTACCCATAAGAGTTTTGGGGAATATCTGGTCGCTAAAAAGATCATCAGACAGATAGAGATGACAAAGCAGGCACTTGATCAGCAAAAACAATATGGAACCGGCTGGACACCGGAGATAGCACTGGAAAAATGGCTTCAGCTCTGTAGCGGAGCGCCGATGGATCGGGACATATTTATCTTCTTATGCGATGAGATGTGCCGGCAGGAGAATGCTGCCGTCCAAAAGTGGCAAGAGATGCTGTGTGAATTGATCACATACGTATTAAAAAAAGGGATGCCATTGGGGAATTCTAAGACAAGTTTTTATGAAAATATGAAACTGGCGAGAAATTCAGAAGAAGCTTTACTGGCAACATTAAGTGCCTGTGCCAGATATACGGATAAGGTATCGAACATTAACTGGCCACAGGATACTTCGGGATCAAATATTACATCGGCTGGTGAGTGGATCTCAAGGCTATGCGGACAGAGACAAGGGGGAGCTGATTTTGTTTTTGAATGTTTAAATCATCTTAATCTGTCTAACTGCACGTTATGTTATGGCGCCTTATGCTATGCCAATTTAATGGCGACTGACCTAAGCGGAGCCGATTTAAGAAAAGCTAATTTAAGCGGAGCCAGCTTACTCAGAGCCAATGTAATCGGCGCTGATTTAAGCAGTGCCGATTTGAGCGAAACAAGTTTGTATATGACTGATTTAAGCGGCGCCGACTTAAGCGGAGCCAACTTACAATTTGCCTCATTATGGTATGCTGACTTAAGCGGTGCCAATTTAAGCGGCGCTTCTCTGTTTAGTGCCCATTTAAGTGAAATGCATTTCAGTGAAGTTGATTTACGGGAAGCCGACTTAAGTAAAGTTTACTTCTCAAGAGCCGATTTAAGCAATAAGAACTTAAAAGAAGCTTATTTACGGGGAGCCAATTTAAGCGGAGCCATTTTAAAAGATGCTGACTTAAGCGGAGCCAGTTTAAAAGGTGCTGACTTAAGCGGAGCCGACTTACAGGGAGCCAATTTGCAGGGAGCCGACTTAAGAGGGGCCGACTTGCGTGGAGCAAATTTAAGGGAAGCCGATTTATCAGGAGCCAACTTAAAAGGAGCCAACTTAGACTAAGTCTCCGTTTAATCAAATCCCAGACCGTCTGACTCATAATATGTGTGGATAAAATAAATTGTTGAAAAATCTGGTTAAGAATGATATAATCACGTACATCAAAAGGCAGCAATTATGCCAAAATTATACTAAAAAGGATAAATTCCATAATGCAAAATATTAAAAACAGTATTCTGTTTCAGCCCATTACGGTAGAAAACTATGCCAATTTTTTTAAAGAATTGGGTGCCGCATTATTTTACAGTTTCGGAAGGCAATATGACGAAGCCCTGCTCGCCCTTATGGACAGCGGAGCGGCGTTGGGACTTGAAGAAACTGAAGAAAGGCTGGCTTGGAAACTGGTAAACCGTTCTGTCATGCATTCAGTTACTAATCTGGTCAAAGAGAATAAAAGCAGTTTTACCTTATCTGAGTCAGATCAGGAGGCGTTCGTAAAGAACATGAAGAAATTACGTTATGATAAGGAAATCAGGTTGACAGCTGATTTTTTTAAAGATCCTTCGGCAAGCCAGTTTGTGAAGGATATCCAAGAGGTTTTAGCGGAATGGCTGAAACTGGCGGGTGTAGATTTCTTTGAAGCAGCATCAATTGTCAACCGATTTCCATTATTTTTTGTTCATTCTCTTAATAAGGAATGGAGAAAAAATCGGGCAATATACGAAAGGCTATTGGATGACACACCGTTTTCGAAATTAGTAACTATGGCAGAAGACTGGGAATTATATCGGTCATGGCTGGATAAGCAGACTCAGAAAAGCATATTTGAAAAAGCCTATTGCTTGTCGCAGTTGTATGTGCCGCTATGTGGATTCTACATAAAATATAATGAGGACGAGGATGCGGAAAATAACAGAGTAGTGGTCGATATTGATCTATATCTAAGGGAATGGCTTGCGAAAGAGACTCAGGATGATGTTGTCCGCGTCATCAGCGGCGGGCCGGGGAGTGGGAAATCCACCTTTGCAAAAATCTTTGCTGCTTCAATTAAAGATTGGCAGGATGTATTATTTATTCCTCTAAAAGATCTTAATTTGCATAAAAATCTCATAAAAGCAGTGGAAAGATATTTGCGTTCCAATCATATTTTTCAAATCAGCCCGATAGGAAAATCCCAGAAACTGCTAATTATTTTTGACGGTCTGGATGAAATCACGCGGAATGGTGTAGCGAGTCTGGATGCCGCCCGCAATTTTACAAGCCTAGCGCAGCAGTTATTGCGCAACCATAATTCCTATAAATCAATGCAGCTTCGTATGATTATTACGGGTCGTGACCTGCCGGTGCAAGCTATCGAATCAAGTGTTCGGAAAGAAGGACAGATTCTTCATATGCTGCCTTACTATATAACAGAAAAAGATGCTGAAACATACCTTGATCCCAATCATTATTTAAAGGATGATAAACGAAAACATTGGTGGAAATTATATGGGGAATTGACAGGAAAAGGATATACGAATTTGCCGGCAGAATTAAGTAAAGAAGCTCTTGACGAATTAACATCGCAGCCGCTTTCGAATTATTTACTGGCCATTAGTTATGACCGTGGCGAAATTAATTATTCGGAAGATACAAACCGTAACCAGATTTATGATGATTTGATAGACACAGTTTACAAGCGAGGTTGGGAGACTGAGTATCGGGCGTTGGTCGGGATTGCTAAGCAGGACTATGAAAGGGTCTTGGAAGAAATCGCTGTTTCGGCATGGCAGGGGGCAGGTCGCACGGCATCCCTCGACGATATTTTAAAGAGATGCCAAGATAATAATCTTAGCGGTGTGCTGGAAGAATTTCAGGTCAAGGCGCAGAAAGGTATTCTGAACCTGCTGACGGCGTTTTATTTTCGTCAGTCTGAAGGAAAGCAAACCTTCGAATTTACACATAAAAGTTTTGGAGAATATCTTGTCGCTAAAAAGATCGTCAGGCATATAGCGATGACAATGCAAGAACTTGACCGGCAAAGACAAAGCGGAACTGGATGGACACCTAAAATGGCTTTAAAAAAATGGCTTCAGTTGTGTAGCAGAGTGCCGATGGATCAAGATATATTTATCTTTTTATGTGATGAGATCCGTGGGAAGGACAAGGCCGTCATTCAAAAGTGGCAGGAAATGCTGAGTGAACTGATATCTTATGTTTTAAAGAGAGGGATGCCCTTCGATACTAAAAATTTCTGTGAGAATATGAAATATTCGCGAAATTCTGAAGAGGCCTTATTGGCAACATTAAGTGCCTGCGCCAGATATACGGAGATAACATCGGATATTAACTGGCCGCAGGATATTCCCGGATCAAGTATTTTTGCGGCCGGAGAATGGCTGTCAAGATTGTGTGGACAGAGACAAGGTGGATTTGATTTTATATTTTCCTGTTTGAATCATCTTAATCTGTCCGATTGTACTTTATTATATAAGACCTTGTATGATGCTAATTTAAGCGGTGCTGATCTAAGCGGAGCCAACTTAAATGACGCCGACTTAAGTAGAGCCAAGTTGATTAAAGCTGATTTAAGCGGAGCCAGCTTGCGCAGAGTCAATTTACGCAGTGCCGACTTATGCGGTGCCGATTTATGCGGTGCCGATTTGATTGGAGCCAGCTTGCGGAGGGCCGACTTAAGCGGAGCCGACTTGATCGGAGCCCACTTAAGCAGAACCAAGTTAAGTGGTGCCATATTTAATAAGGCCAAATTATGCGATGCCGACTTGATCGGAGCTAACTTAAGTGGCACTAAATTAATTGGTGCCGACTTACGAGGAGCTGATTTAATCAGAGCAAATTTACGTAAAGCCAATTTTAGCGGAGCCGACTTGCGTGGTGCCAATTTAAACGGAGCCGATACAAAGGGAACTATCTTTGACGGAGCCACATGGGACGAGACACCTATTCAGAAATTATCCACTTTCGTTGAAATGGATTTCAGCGCGACCTAATTTATGATATCATATAGTGAAGCGCCTGAGAAAGGAGGATCCTTATTCTGAAAAAGATCCTTGTCAATTTTCTTGCAACACTTTTATCATCAATGCTGTTTTTCCCTATGCTTACCCAAGCCGAAGCAGACCATGCCGCCAGCATCATTACTGCGACCGGCCAAGATGTCCCGGCGGACAGCCACCTGCCGGAAGATTACCGTTTCCCGGAAGAATACCGCGACAACGCGGTCCAGTTCCGCACACAGGACGGTATTTTACTGTGCGGTTATATCTTGGGCGAGGGGAGCCGTGGCGTTACGCTCGGCCATCCCAACGGCTGGATGGTGAAAAGCTGGCTCCCGTTTGCCGAACGTTTGGTGGACGCAGGGTACATGGTGATCTTGTGGGAATTTCGCAATATCGAGCCGTCCGGGTTTGCTCCCGTATCCGCAAGCCGGCGCTGGGATTGGGACGTACTGGCCGCCGTACAGGTCTTGCGGGAACGGGGGGCTGAGAGAATCATTGCCATGGGCGCATCGGACGGCGGCACCGCTACGGTGATAGCCGCCCCCGATATTCCCGATCTGGCCGGGCTGGGAATATTATCTTCCCCGAAGGATTCCGTGGGAGATGCGCTAGAAGCAGTCGGGAAGATCAAGGATGTTCCTGCTTTTTTTGCAGTATCATCCCATGACGCTTACGGGGATTTTTATTCTCATGTCAAGGCTCTCTATGAGGCGTGTCCATCGACTCAGAAAGAGCTCTGCGTGATAGAAGGTACTGACCACGGCACCGATATGATCACTCCGGATGTACCGGGCTTGGGATATGCCTCCTTCCCCGAGGATGAAGCACAGGTACAGAAGCGTCAGGAGTTGGCCGATAAGCTGCTGCTCTTTGTCAACGAAACCTTTGATGACAGGGTGAACGAAACGGATAACAACGAAACGGATAACAACGAAATGGATAACAACGAAACAGTCTTACCCTCGCACTTGCCTGCTGGCCGCCAAGAAGCTGTGCCTAGTCAGGAAGTATCAGACAGCCTTTTAGGAAAAAACGGCGGCCCCGCCGTATTGTCAGGAATTGCCTTTTTACTTGCACTGGTTATTATCCTCTTTATTATAAGGAAGAGACGACGATAATGGGTTAATGCTCATTCATTATAATATTAAATTCGCATAAAAGAATTATAGCAACTAAGATTATTAAAATAACAATAGTATTAAAATATTAAGGATATAAAATGCCTTGGTGCTTGCAATGCAGTAATACATAGAGTATTATAATTAGTGGTATATCTGCCAAATATAGGAATTTATTTATCTATTGTGTATTTTTAACGTGTCCGGTCGGCGATCGCGGCACCGTTTTAGCTAATCAAAAGCGTCGGGACGCTGATACTTGAGCGTTTCCCGCTGGCAAAGGCATTGTTTATTGCAACCTGCCAATTAAAGGAGAAGGACACATGATTAAGACATGGCAAGAAGAAGTTCTGGATAGTTTATTTGTCCATGCCCCGTTGCCGCTGCATCCGGAACAGTCATTGGAAGCCGGTTTTGCCGGGAAAAGGACCAGCCGGTCAAAAGCAATATGGAATGGCTCCAAGAGCGATTATTTACCGCAAGGGGCAATGGAAGGGAAGGTGACGGTGGAAAAGGCCGGCGACGAGGAGCTCATCCGCCTTACCGGACGGCTGCATGCCGATCAATGGCCGGAAGATTCGGCTCCGGACGGGCAATATGCCTTCTACGGAACCGCGATGCTTCAGTTCAACTTTAACAATGAAAGCTGGGAAAGCTTTAACCGCTTGCGTTTTCGTGTCAGGCCGGACGTCTATGGTGCCAGAATCCTTAACTTGTACGTGGCAGCGGTGAATGAGGGAGTTGTCCCGGTGCCAGACCGCTATGACCGGGAAGGGACGACAACATTTAATCTGAAGAACCATCAGTGGAATGAATGCTTCTGGGAATTTACCAACATGGGCAGGGATAAGATCACCGGCCTTATGTTGTATGTTTTTCTGTGCGGCAAAGATATCGGCGCCGCGGATACTTTGATCTATGATTTTAAGGATATCGGTCTGGAGTGCGTGGAAGAGCCGGAACCGGAAAAAGGCTGGAAATGTCATAAAAATCTTATTGTGCTATCGACCCTCGGCTATTTTCCCGACGGTAAAAAGACGGCTGTCACCGGCGGCGAAGCGGAAAGTTTCGTGCTGGCCGATGTTGAAAGTGGCCGCCCGGTATGGGAAGGCAAAGCCCAGAAGACCGAGAATGAAAAGGGCAGCTTTCGGATCTTGGACTTTACGCCGTTCACTGAGCCGGGCCGGTATTATATTGAAGCAGGCGGGCTGAAGAGTCCTGAGTTCCGGATTGCCGGAGATCTGCTGGAAGAAGCAGTCTGGAAAACCGTCAATTTCCTGTACTGCGAGCGCTGCGGAACGCCGGTACCGCATAAACATAGCAGCTGTCATATGGACACGATAGCCGAACATAACGGCGTTAAGCTTTCCTTTGCCGGCGGCTGGCATGATGCCGGCGATCTATCCCAGCAGGCCGCCCAGACCGGCGAGATCGTTCATGCGTTATTAGAGACGGCCAGCCGGACAGCGGACAAGGCTTTGTATCGCCGCCTTCTAGAGGAAGCCCAGTGGGGGCTGGATTTTATCATGAAAACCCGTTTCGGGGACGGCTACCGTGCCACAAGCGCATCCTCCCTTCGCTTTACCGATGGCCTGATCGGCAATATGGATGACGTCTTGGTCATGGTGCACGACCATTCTTTTGAAAATTTCCTGTTTGCCGGTATTGAAGCCTATGCCGCCCAGATCTGGCAGGAGGAAGATCCCGATTATGCCTTTAGCGCGCTGAAGACCGCCAAGGAGGATTTTGCTTTTGCAAAAGCCAAGTTCGGGCAGACCGGTGTTGAACCTTCCAATATATACGAACATACCTACGGATCCGGAAAATCGCAGTATTATGCAGTTATAATATGGGCGGCCTCCAATCTGTATCTTGCTTCCGGGGAGGCATGCTACGGTGAAAGGGCGGTGGAATACGCCGAGAAGCTGCTTGCCTGCCAGGAAACCGGGGCGGCAGGCTTGCCGTTTTCAGGCTTTTTCTATCGAGATGAAACTAAAAAAGCAATCGTTCATTATAACCATCAGGCAAGAGAGCATCAGTTCATGCAGGCTCTGGAACTGCTGAGCCGGACGCAGCCGGAGCACCGCGACTTCCCGCAGTGGGAAGCGGCTATGAAACGTTATGCCGGTTACCTTAAATATCTGATCCCATATACATCTCCTTACGGGATGCTTCCTGCCGGGGTGTACCGGACGGATGAACCGGAGGATGAAGCAACGTTCCGGGTCATGAATATTTCGGTTGACTATGCGGAAGAGAAAGAAAACTATCATGAGCAGCTAAAAGCCGGAAAAGCCATAGATGACCGGCATGTAATCAGGAATTTCCCAGTCTGGTTTTCGTTTCGCGGCAATCTGGCTGTTACACTGTCAATGGGAAAGGCCGCCTCTGTCGTCGGCCATTATTTTCAGGATGAAGAGCTGATACAAGCAGGGCGCGAGCAGTTTTATTGGCTTTATGGTAAGAATCCGTTCGGCCAGTCGCTGCATTACGGGGTCGGCAGCAGATACTGCTCCCAATATGCGGTACTGTTGGGCGAATGTACCGGTGAGCTGCCGGTCGGCATCGAGACCTATGAAAATGAAGACGTGCCCTATTGGCCACAGAATAACAATGCTACCTACAAAGAAGCCTGGACAAGCCCAGCCGGCCGCTTTCTGTGGCTGGCGGCCGATTACCTGTAAGCTTGTCAAAGCGTTGCCGAGATCCTGCGCTGATCGGGATGACAAGGGAAGTAATAAGGCAGGACTGAGGGATAGCCCTTAAAATAAATCGCCAGTAACTATGGCGGAAATACGGCATTTCTTAAAGTACTGGTACACATATCTGTTAAATTGCGAGTACCGTGATCTTTGCCATCAGTTGACTGGCTTAAGCGGTCATCGTCAGATTGCCCGGGCCTCATCGGCGCCGGTTCCGGCTCCCGAAAATAAGTGAAGACTAAGTTTCCCGCCCAAAGTACTGGCAGCTTCCGT
>QMCD01001648.1_pt1 | contig 23440 bp, 17 predicted proteins | sample 1821841 | NCBI WGS metagenome assembly QMCD01 (sample SAMN01991225, study PRJNA193472) | Termite gut metagenome, whole genome shotgun sequencing project. | isolation source: worker | host: Macrotermes natalensis | reverse complement strand
TTCGAACCGAAGTACAATCAAATCATTTCACGAAACCAAGGGCATAACGAAGCAAAGAAAAGTAGGTATGTAATGAATTAAATGACTTCTGCAATTGCAAAATATGAGGCGACACCCGAATGCAAAGCCGGCGAGAGCCTCAAAACTTTAGCTGAGATAATCTACGAATCAATTTTTGACAAGTTTAACAACAAATTTTTATACTTTTGTAAAAATCAAATATAAAACATGAAGAAAGTAGCGGTTGTCATTTTAAATTGGAATGGGAAAAAATTTCTGGAAAAATTTCTGCCGCCACTTATTGCTCATACTCCTTCCTGGGCAGAATTGATTGTGGCGGATAATGCTTCCACGGATGATTCTGTTAATTTTGTCAAGGAACATTTTCCACAGATACGAATTATCATAAATGAAGACAATTATGGCTTTGCAAAAGGCTACAATGTTGCGTTGAGACAAATAGAAGCTCAATACTATTGCCTACTCAATTCTGATATTGAAGTAGCTGAAAACTGGATAGAACCTGTTATCAATTTTTTGGACAACCATCCCGATGTTGCTATCTGTCAACCGAAGCTATTATCATTTTCCGAGAAAGACATGTTTGAATACGCAGGGGCTTCGGGAGGATTTATTGATAAATTCGGATATCCTTTTTGTAGAGGACGGATGTTCCAGACGATGGAAGAAGATACACATCAATATGATGATATTGTAGAGATTTTCTGGGCAACAGGAGCTTGTATGTTTGTCCGGGCAGATTTATACCACAAACTGGGCGGATTGGATGATGATTTCTTTGCCCACATGGAGGAAATTGACTTTTGCTGGCGGGCAAAAAATGCCGGACATAAAGTAATGTGCTGTCCCGAATCCGTTGTTTATCATATAGGAGGAGGCTCTTTGCCGAAAAGTTCTCCGCGAAAAACATTTCTTAACTTTCGGAATAATATCATATTATTGTACAAGAATTTACCAAGAAGGAAATTGCCTTGGGTATTTTTCATGCGATTTATTTTGGATAATATTGCAGCTATTCGATTTTTGTTTGATAGTGGGTTTGGTGATTTTAAAGCGGTGTATAAGGCTTATTTCTCTTTTTATGGCTCATTCCGTAAAAATTTCCGTAAACGAAAATGGATTAAGCCTCAACATGTCTCGGAGATTTACAACAAAAGCATTGTTTTCGAATATTACTTGCGAGGAAAGAAATATTTTTCGGATTTGAATAAATCGGGTTTTAGCAAATAGAACGCCAATGGCATATTTATTGACAATAGAAACAACAACGGAAATCTGTTCGGTTGCATTGGGAAGCAATGAACAATGTATTGCATTAGTCGAAAGCGACAAAGAAAATTCGCATGCCGAAAAGATTATGTTGTTTGTTGATGAAGTTTTACAACAAACCGAATTAAGACCATCGGCATTAGATGCTGTAATTATAAGTGAAGGTCCGGGCTCCTACACCGGATTGAGAATTGGTGTTTCTTCTGCCAAAGGATTGTGTTATGCTTTGAATATTCCGTTGATTGCTGTTTCTACCTTACAAAGTATGGCTTGGGGAGCGAGGGAAAAACATCCACAATACAATCAATATTGCCCGATGATAGATGCCCGGAGAATGGAAGTGTATTCTGCTGTGTATGATTCTCAATTGCAAGCGAGACAAGCCCCTACCAATGTTATTGTTGACGAAAATGCATATTTGGAATATTTAAAGCAAGGGATTGTTGTTTTTTCAGGAAATGCAATTGAGAAAACAATGCCTGTTTTATCCCAACATCCCAATGCTGTTTTCTCTCCAACAAAAACCTCTGCCCGCTACCTTATAGAAATAGGTTACAAAAAATATCTTCAAAAAGAATTTGCCGACATTGCCTATTTTGAGCCGTTCTACCTGAAAGAATTTCAATCGGCGAAACCCAGAGTGAAAGGTTTGTAAAAGGATTATCATGCAAGCCGAAGAAGAAAAACGGAAAAAATTACGCTTGTTGGTCTTGACCGATTTTACTTCGTATGGTGATGCTGCCGTTTCTCATGCTGCGGCTATGTCGCTGGTATTTCAGGCGGAACTGATGATTGTTCCCTTAATAAATATGGATAGCCTGCCTGCTCACGGAAGGTTTTCGAATGCAGTTCAAGTGTTGGAAGAACACCAATTGCCTGTAATTTATCATGGAAAAGAATTAAGTCTAAAAAAAGAATTGTACAACTTCATGGAAGAGCATGAAATAATGATGCTTATTATTGCTGCCTCTTCCAAAAATGAAAGCTTCTTTTCATATCGTTTTGCTTTGCGATTGATTAAAAAGATGCGAGTTCCGGTATTAGTAGTTGGAAAAACATTACCCAAAGAAAATGCCTATCAAAAAATCCTCTTACCTTTGGATTATTCCATTTATGCCAAGGAAAAATCTTTATGGGCTTCGTACTTCAATCGTTTTTATAAATCGGAAATACATATTTTGTCCAAAAAATACAAAGACGAATATTTGCAAAACAAATCGTATGAAAATCTTGCTTACACAGAAAAATTATATGAAAATTTATCTGTAAATTATAAAGTGCATATTATCAATGAGCCCACTTCCAATTTGGATTTTGATGCCATTTTGTTTGCCGAAAAGATAGGAGCAACGCTGATTCTAAGCATGACAACAAAAGAGTTAGATGTAGGAGATATTTTTTCTGGGACTAAGGAAAGTAAAACAATTCGCCATGTAGATGAAATTCCATATTTATATATCAACCAGCGGGATGATTTATATGTGTTGTGTACGTGATTTATTGTGTTTGTTTTATATTAGACTTCTTCGGAAAATAGACCATCTTTTTTCTGGATTGTTTCGTGCTCCGCCATAATGCACTCTTATTTACTCATTCACTATTATAACTTGCATAACTTCTCTTAATCAATATAAATAAAACTCGAACTCACGTTAAATTAGCATTAATAGATTCATTTTAAAAAAACATATATTAAATTTCTGTTAATTTATATCTTGGATTTGCCCATGATATGATAAAAATATATTTCTTTGCAAAGTAAAATATATATACATGACTATATCTGATATTATCTTTTTGATTGTACAAATTATCGGTGCTCTGGGCTTATTCCTTTTTGGGATGAAATATATGAGCGAAGCTATTCAAAAAATGGCAGGAAGCGGTCTAAGAAACACCTTAGCCTCGTTCACTTCTAATCGTTTTAAAGCTGTATTAACCGGCACCTTTGTTACTTCTGCCGTTCAATCCTCTTCTGCAACTACTGTCATGGTAGTTAGTTTTGTGAATGCAGGAGTACTCAGCTTGACCAACGCAATTGGAGTAATTATGGGAGCCAATATTGGGACTACGGTTACAGCCTGGATAATTACCCTCTTTGGAATCAAGTTTGATATTTCCGTTTTATCTATTCCAATTATTGGAGCCGGATTTATCTGTTTAATGCTTCGCGGAAAGCAGATAAAACATCTCGGTGAGTTTATGATAGGCTTTGGATTGCTCTTTTTAGGATTAACATATCTAAAGGGTGCTATTGAGGCTTTAGATTTAGCCAATAATCCGGATTTTATTTCATTCATTACAGGATTTGTCGGAGATGGCGGAATAGGCTTTGGAAGTGTTTTATTATTTGTTTTAATCGGATCCGTTTTAACTATCATATTACAGTCTTCGAGTGCTACTATGGCTTTAACAATTATCCTTTGCAGCCAGGGGGCTATTCCGTTTGAGATAGCGGTAGCCTTAGTTTTAGGCGAAAATATCGGAACTACTGTTACCGCCAATCTTGCAGCAGCAATCGGAAATGTTTCTGCCAAACGGGCAGCTCGATCGCATCTAATATTTAATTTAATAGGAGTAATATGGGTTTTGCTTATTTTTAAATTTTTCTTAATGGGGATTAATAAACTCACTCTTTTTGTTGATGGAAATTCGCCTTATTTGGCAGCTTCTGCGATTCCGGTTGCTTTGTCTTTATTTCATACAGCATTTAATATTTTAAATACCACTATACTGATTTGGTTTATTCCTCAAATAGAGAAATTAAGTTTTTATCTGGTAAAACAACATAAGGAAGACGAAGACGAAATATTCAAGTTGGAATATATTGACTCCGGTTTTATGAAAGTGGACGAAATCGCAGTCGAATCGGCAAAAAAAGAAATCCAGGTATACGCCAGACGCGTTAATAAAATGTTTGAATTTATTCCCATATTATTGGATATGAAAGATGAAAAGGAATACCAGCAATTTTTGAAACGGGTAGAACACTATGAAGGCGTTTCCGACCGGATGGAAATAGAAATTGCCAATTATCTTACCAAAGTTTCTAACGAAGGAATATCGGCAGAGACATCAGGTCGAGTGCAGGGAATGCTACGTATTGTGGATAATTTGGAAAGTATTGCAGATCAGAATTACCAATTGGCAAAATTGATAGATTCCAAAAATGAAGAAAAAATTTGGTTTACTCCCGAAATGCGTGAAAGTCTTAACGAAATGTTTGATTTGATACGCAAAGCCTTAAAAGTTATGGAACACAATTTAGAGCTTCCATATAAAACCGTTGAAATTAATGAAGCTTTGGAAATGGAAAATACCATTAATCAATGCAGAGATAAACTTCGGGATAAACATTTGGAAGACCTTAAGAATAATGTTTACCCTTACCAGACAGGTATTTCTTATAGTGGAGCTTATGCTTTACTGGAAAAAATAGGCGACCATATCATTAATGTATCGGAAGCTATTGTAAATGCAAAATATACAATGGACGACAGCCTCTTAGGAAGCTTAAAAGTAGAAGAACTTACTAATGATGACCAATAAATTGTTACAATCTGTCGGAATATTTTGTGGTTCATGCAAAGGAAATTCCCCCATATACGAACAAGCTGCCACTGAGTTGGGGAAAATAATAGCCAAAAAAAACATACAGCTTGTTTACGGAGGCGGTGGTATAGGTTTGATGCAATCGGTAGCAGATTCCGTTTTGCAATATGATGGAATAGTAATAGGCGTTATACCTCATTTTTTAGATAAAAAAGAACTTGGACATGATGGTATTACGGAAATGATTATGGTCAATTCCATGAGTGAACGCAAAGAAAAAATGGCAGAATTGTCCGATGCTTTTATCGCTCTTCCCGGAGGATACGGCACATTGGATGAATTGTTTGAAATGCTGACTTATTCTCAATTAACTCTCCATGAAAAACCGATTGGGATATTAAACATAAATCATTTTTATGACCCTCTAATAGAACAATTAAAACGGATGCAGGAAGATGGATTTTTGCATGAAAATCATCAGCAAATGCTTATTGTGGATAGTGAACCGATGAAGTTGTTGGAGAAATTGGAATTCTGAGAGATTATATTCTTTTATTTATTAGCGTAAAATCGTCAATTTTTGACCAATGTCAAGGCGATCATTCTTTAGGCTGTTCCATTTTTTTATTTCCCCAACACTAACATTATATATTTTTGCAATTTTGCTCAATGTGTCTCCGCCTTTTACTGTATAAATTATTTTCTTTGCAGTCGAAGAAGAAGTATTTGTTGCAGGTTTTGAAGAAGTATTGCTCGAATGAATAATTAATTTTTGTCCTATCTGAATATTATCACCTTTTAAATTATTCCATTCTTTCAATTGAGAAACTGTTATATTATATTTATTTGCTATTCTGGACAAGACATCGCCACTTTGAACTACATACATTGTTCCATTGGAATTGTCTTTTGTGGAAGAAACTGTTTGCTGTGTACCACTGGTCTTAGCAAAAGAAGTACTTGTTTGATTTGTTGTTGAGGTATAAGATTGTCTAACAATTAATCGTTGTCCGATATTGATATTGTCATTTTTTAAATTGTTCCATTTTTTCAGTTGAGCAACAGTCGTATTGTTTTTTTGAGCTATTTTCCCCAAAACATCACCACTTTTTACTGTATAATAAACCGGTTTTATTTGTGTATTTACCGGTTTTGAAGGTGTTAATGTATCCGAATTCATTTTGTTGACCAAACTATCAGCAATAGCATACAAAGCACTTTCTTTTAAGGAAAATAGTAATAATTTTTCTTCAGGAATATGTATGTCGCAATAAGAAGGGATTAATGTTCCTGTTAATATAGGATTACATTGCCGGAAAATAGCTTTATCTAATTTCAACTCCGAAGTGAATATATCAATAGGGATTTTTTGTTGTAAATATACTGTTTTATTGTTGAAAGCTACTGGATATTCAAGTTTGATATGATGCGATTGATAGAAATTGGCAAGGTATACCCATATAATAAAATCAGGGATAATCTCTTTATCAGATAAGTTTCCATGAAAATATAAATCCCAAATATTATTGTTGTTAGATTGTATTTTTAATTTTGCTGACTGCAATGCCGAAGCACTATTGGCATAAGCAATAATAATATCCCATAAATTAATGTGACTTTCTGATAATTTTTGCAAATAGGCAATGGCTGCCGGTGTAGCTTTACGTATATTGTAACGTTCATCAACATATTCATTAATAGTAAGTCCATGACTAATGGCTATAAAATAAGGGAGCTGCCATATTCCCGCAGAATGAAATAGTGTTGATTTATCCGTTCTCATTTGAGTCAAAGCGAGTGGAAGATATTGTAATTCAATAGGCAGGTTAGCTATTTTTAGAAGTGAATCAATATATGGTTTTTCTTGAAAGAAATGCCCTAAGGTTTTTCCGATTTTATCACTTTCAAGATATACCATTTGCTTGATTTTTTGTTCAATTATCTCATTGTAATACAAATCAAGCTGTAGATTTAAGCTATTAAAACGTTTGGAAAATACAGTATCAACAAAACTAATATTTTGTGAAAAAGAAGAAAAGCAAACACTTAGCATCAATAGAGAAATAATCAATCTACTAATATATATTTTCTTCCGATAGAAAAGATACATTTGCATTACCCCATTAGTCCTCTTCCTTGTTTGTTGATTTTGTTATCTTTTTTCAATCCTTCTAAAATACTATCCAATAATCCGTTGATGAAATATCGACTTTTAGGAGTACTGTAATATTTGGAGATTTCAATATATTCGTTCAAAGTAACACGCAGAGGAATATTTGGGAATTCACAAAATTCGCAAATAGCCATTTTCAGAAGAATAAAATCAACGCAGGCAATTCTGTCTGTTTCCCAATTACGGATTTTGTCCGATATAATTTGTTCGTATTGAGTATTGTTAGCAATTGTTTTTTTCAATAAATCCAACATGAATTGTTTGTCTTCGCAAATTCCGTCCGATTCGATCTTAAATAAAGGAGGGAGCAGTTTTTCATCATTTTGATTTTTAGAAAATGATTTTAATGTATTATGAACTAATATAATAACATCATTATAATCATGCATCCAACTAAGCTTCAATTCTCCAAAATAATGATTAATATCTTCATTTTCAAGCATGAATTTTTCAAGAATCGTCAACACTAATTTTTTATCATCTTCAAAAGACGATTCATGATTTTGCATATATTCAATGAAAAAATCCTCATTACTTATCCCATCATATACTTTGCGGATAAATAATAAGTCCACATCATTGTTCCAATTCAAATTGTTTTCATGAATATGTTTTTGAAGCGATTTATTAGCTTCTATCTTTTTAATAAATGAATTATTGACAAATTTAAGATTGGGATAAAGATCGGTTTGTGTTGGAAGAAATTTCTGCTTTTTGAGTTCGATAATCTGTTCGGCAATAGTTGTCAGTGCGCCAAACATCGCCAAAATATAGATATAGAGAATATACATATCATCGAAAGAACGCAGTAAATTTTTCCTGATAGCAGCAATATCAGATTGATCCGACATATTGTGTTCATATATCGTCTGCATTACTTTAATCCGAATTATATTTCGACTAACCATTACTTTTATTTTTCAGGACTGCAAAGGTACAATTTTTCTCATTAGGAAATTTGAAACATCAATATCTCATTCAGATAGCTACTGTACCAAGTTATGTTTTTACATTATAACATTAGCTATAAAATATAATTATTGTCAAGAAGATTATATTAAATCCCTAAAGGTTCTATTCCTCGAAGTTCAACTTCGATAAAAAAAAGTTCAACTTAATACCTCGTCAGCTCTGCTGCGAGGTAGTTTATTTGTATATTAGACAATGATATATGTTTACTGGACACCAATATTTTTTTGTATAGAGATCATTTCCCTGATAGCTCTCACTGTTCCTGTTTACCTTTTCGGGAGTTCCGAAAACCCGTCCTTGCTCCGGTTTACCTTTGCGGAAGTCCCGCAAGCCTGTCCCTGCTTCGGTTTGTCTATCGGGAACTGAACAAAGGAAGTATCGGCATGGCAAAGCGCAAATCCGGCAATCCATTTTCCGAAGAGGGCTGATGCTTTATCCCTTTCTGCGTTTTGCTTTATCCTTTTAATACGTGTTTATTCTAATCGAACAATTTTACCAATTGCTTAACAATTAAATCCCCTGCATTTCCGGATCCATATAATTTCTTGGAAAAATCAATAGATAGATTCTTCATTTGTTGGAATGCAGCTAAAATAGTATCTGTAGAAATCCCTGCCAATGTTACGGCTCGGACTGCTGCCAACTCTCTCCATTCGGTTTCGTTGCGTAGAACCAGGCATTTCTTTTGTGCGAAATACGATTCTTTTTGTAATCCGCCGCTATCGGTTATAAGCATTTGGCAATGATTCAGCAAATAAAGCATCTCAAAATAGCTTGCAGGGTCTATCAGAAATAAATTGGGAGAATTTTTTTGATATTGATATTGATTTAATTTTGCTTTGGTTTTTGGATGTAGCGGAAGAACAATCGGAATTTCATTAGAGATTATTTCAAGAGCATCAAAAATTTGCAGTAAATTATTTTTATTTTCCGTATTTTCGATGCGATGGACTGTGGAAAGGATGAATTTGTCCGGAATATTTATTTCCGGCTTTTGAGCCTTTGGGCTGTAATATAAAAATGCATCCAACATTACATCTCCGCAGTTGTTGACAATACAATCCATCGAATCAAAGCCTTCTGCTTTTAGATTCTGTATTGCCGATTCCGTTGGGCAGAATAAGATATCGCTGATTCTGTCGGTAAGTATCCGGTTGGTTTCTTCGGGCATGGTCATGTTATTTGAACGTAATCCGGCTTCCACATGGGCAATTTTGATGTGCATTTTCTTTGCCGCCAAAGCTCCTGCCAAGGTAGAATTGGTGTCGCCGTAAACTAAAACCAAATCGGGATTTTCTTTCAAAAGAACTTTTTCTATTTCTTCCAGCATGCGTCCGGTCATGGCACCATGGGGGAGATTGTGGATGTTTAGATTATAATTGTATTTAGGGATGTGCATTTGCTGGAAAAATATTTCGGACATATTCCTGTCGAAATGCTGACCGGTATGCACAATTATTTCTTGGATAGATTTTTCTTGTCCGATTGCTCGACTTATAACAGCGGCTTTGATAAATTGAGGACGTGCTCCTATTACAGTCAGGATTTTCATGCTTGCTGATTTTCTGTGCTCTGCTGAGAAAGAAAATAGAGTAGGGGAAAGAAAAAACAGAAGAACATTGCTCCAACTTGTTTTTCAAGCATGGACTCGAAGAAGAAATTGATGCAGATAATCACGCCGAAGATAACGAAAAGAATGTTTTTTCTTTTAAGTCCAATCCCAAAAGGCAAAAATAAGATAATAAAAAAAATCAGAATCCCCAAAATCCCCAAAGTGGCAAATAGTTGCAAATATTGATTGTGAGCATTATGATTTTCAGAGTAGGGCTCGGTATAGTTGTTTTTTAGATATTCTTCTCTCAGTTCGTCTTTTATATCACCTGTTCCAACGCCGAAAGGGGTGTTTTTTAAAGCAATTTTCAGGGTGGCATCCCAGCTTAAAATGCGGGGATTTGCATTTTCGGGGTCGGAGATTGAAAGTGAACCTTTATCAAACTGTTTGATAGTTCGCTGTACTCTGTTGATGTTCTCCGGAATAAGAAAATAAGTACCTATTAGTGTAATAGCAAGACAGGTGGTTATGATAATTGCTTTGATAGTTATGTGTCTAAGCGTGAAAATATAAGTTCCGAAGACTAAGATTGTTGCTCCGAAAGCCAAAATGCCTGCTCTGGAGTCCAATAAAGCTATTTCTGTAATAAATAGAATGAGACCAATGACGCCAATTATTTTTTCGTAAATCTTCAACTTGTCGGTAAATATCAAAAACAGGATTATAGCAAACGAAAAGCAATAATATATTGATGCATACGAAGGATGATGAAACCATGAAGCATTGGTATAATGAAAAGCATGTAAAGAAGGATCTTGCAAATAGAGGTAATAAGAATGTGCCAATGACGCGATTATAGCGACAATGTTTCCGGCAGCAAATAATTTCAGTAAGAAAAGCATTCGCTTTTTTGTAAAAAAGGAAGTATCCGATGTAGAAAAAAACAAGGGCAGGAATAATAAAGGTAATTTTAAAAGAAGGTCTTTTTTTCCAAAATCAAGGTTTGTGCTGTACAGCATTCCAATAGCATACAATAAATACAATCCTCCGCACAATAGCAAAGGAAGCAGCATTTTATTCGTTTTTATCCGCTGAAATCTTGCTCGAAAATTCCTTTCCAGAAGCCAAACCAATGCCAAAACGCCTAATAAAGTGGGTGTAAAATTCAAGTATGAAATTGTGGGAGTGGAAAATGAAACGACAAATGCAAAAATGCACAGGATTATATATTGCAAATTGAGGTATGTCGTCTTTTTTTTCACAATTATCTTTTTATTTCTGCTTATGGAAAACCTTCAATATAGGTTTCTCGTCAACTTCTGCATTGTCAAAAAAATGAATAAATCATATTTTTCTTTGTTATTAATCCTCCAAATGTACAATCTTATTCAAATAATCCACCAAAGGAAACATGGCTTTGAATGTGCTTAAAGCAACATCCATAAAATTATTGTCCAAAACTTCTTTATTGGAAATGTGTTTTTCTACCAAATAATGACGATATTGCAATAAATTGATATGTTCAAAATCGGTAGAATAACCTTTTGGCGGACGCTTTAGATTTTCAGCATCTATTAATCCGCCAAAAGTAGATTTAAATTTCTTGTCTTTAATAATTTGATTTAAATCTTCGGGAGCATAGTAAATTTCTTCCCGTATCTTTTTCAATAGAGCATTGTCCGGACACCAAAGTCCACCACCCAACATCGACATATTGTTCTGAATGTGCAAATAATAACCTGCATCATTACTTTTCTTTCCGCTGGCAGCAAAATATACTCCGATATGTGTTTTGTATGGACGTTTATCGGGTGAAAAACGAATATCGCGATAAATCCGAAATATAGTATCTTTTGCTTCCAGATTCCCAATAGTCGGGTCAAAAGAAACTATTCCGGCAATGAGTCCTGTGGCAAAATCTTGCACATTTCTCAATACTGCCTGATACATGTCTTTGTTTTGTTTAAACCAATCCCTGTTATTATTTTTCTCAAGGATATTCAAAAAATCAAAAACAGTAGAATCTAACTGCATTCAGTCAAAGGTTTAGAATGGCAATTCGTCTTCTTCCGTCAAAAAAGGAGGCAATTCATTGCCCGTTTCTTTTGATGCAGGTGTTGCACTTGTTGGAAAAGGAACAGATGAAGAGGATGAATCTCCTTTCGCTCCCAACATTCTGAAGTCGCTGGCAATAACTTCGGTAGCATAACGTTTTGCTCCGTTATCGTCCCAAGAACGAGTTTGAAGTTTCCCTTCTACATATATCAATTTCCCTTTAGTAAGATACTTTTCGGCAATATCTGCCAAGTTACGCCAAACCACAATATTGTGCCATTCGGTTATATCTTTACGTTCACCGTTTTTATCCTTATAGCTTTCAGTAGTAGCGAGGCTAAAACGGGCAACTTTTATGCCTGAATCTATGGTTCTTACTTCTGGGTCTTTTCCCAAATGACCAACTAAAATAACTTTATTAACTCCTGCCATGTCAAATTTTTTTTGATTATAAATAATAATGCACAAAGATAAATTTTTTTTTTGTAGGATAGATGAAATAGTTTAATTTTTATTAAATGATGCTACAAAATCATTTACGTTAAAAACTATTTATACCGAAACATTATATTCTCGAAGGGCATCGTTTAATGATGTTTTTGTATCGGTAGATTCTTTTCGTTTTCCGATAATTAAAGCACATGGAACATGATATTCTCCGGAAGGAAATTTTTTAGTATAACTTCCCGGAATAACAACAGAACGTTCGGGGATAATACCTTTGTATTCCACAGGATTTTCTTTACTCACATCTATTACTTTTGTGGATTGAGTTAGAACGACATTAGCACCCAAAACAGCTTCCTTTTCAATTCTTACGCCTTCCACTACAATACAGCGGGAACCGATAAAGCAATTATCTTCGATAATTACGGGAGTGGCTTGTACAGGTTCTAAAACGCCTCCGATACCAACACCTCCGCTTAAATGCACATTTTTCCCTATTTGAGCACATGAACCTACTGTTGCCCATGTATCAACCATTGTTCCACTTCCAACATAAGCTCCGATGTTAACATACGAAGGCATCAGAATAACACCTTTCTCCAAAAAAGAACCATATCGGGCAATAGCATGAGGAACAATACGAACGTCCAATTCTTTAAAGTTCTTTTTCAAAGCAATTTTATCATGGAATTCGAATATGCCTACTTCTTGAGTTTCCATCTTTTGAATAGGAAAATACAGAATAACCGCTTTTTTGACCCATTCATTGACAATCCATTGATCGTTTATCTTTTGTGCGATACGAATGAGTCCTTTATCTAAAAGATCAATTGTATTTCGGATTGATTGTTGAATGTCTTTATTTTCCAGTAAAGAACGCTTTTCCCAAGCGGCTAAGATATCTTTTTGAAGTTTTTCCATAAATCAGTCAAATATATGTTTTGATAGTGGTTATTATAATTATTTGAGGAATATTTTTTTATCTGTTTTTAGATTTAATCTTGTAGATGCAAAATTACTGTTTTTTGTAATAATGAAAGAAGCTCAGACAGACCTTTAATTTACACTTCTCAGATTTTATTTTACACTCTCTATTTTTAACTATTAATATACTCAACCCTAAATTATAAAATATATTTTTAACTATTGAAATACTCAACCCTAAACTGTAAAAAGCATTTTTAACTATTGAAATACTCAACCCCAAACCGTAAAAAGCATTTTTAACCAAACTGTAAAAAGCATTTTTAACTATTGATATACTTAACCCCAAATTGTAAAATATATTTTTAACTATTTATATACTCAACCCCAAACTGTAAAAAGCATTTTTAACTATTGATATACTTAACCCCAAATTATAAAATATATTTTTAACTATTTATATACTCAACCCCAAACTGTAAAATATATTTTTAAGTATTAATATGCTCAACCCCAAATTATAAAAATAATAAATAAATATTTACTCTATCATTTTTATATCAGAAAAAAAGGAAATTAGAGAGTTATTAATCCTTCTTTCAAAAAAAGGAGAAGACATCCGAAGGCTAAGCAGGTGAAAGAATAAAATAATAAGCTACAAAGTAACATAAAGGATTTTCACAAAGGTATTCTTTACCCGAACTCACGTTAAAATAACCTGAATCATCAGCCGTTAAAAATACTACCTTTGTATTAATCGTATTGATTTGATCGTTATAAGCAAATGTTGAGATATTTTTTTGTAGTTATTTTTTTGTGCTTTGCAACTGTGTCGAATGTTTTACATTCACAGCAGTTAGTCTATGAAAGTAAAAAAGAGCTTGATTATTATTTTGATAAATCCGATTCGCAGAATGATGCTGTTTTTAGTTTATTGGGTGATAATCTTTCTTCAGGAGCCTATTTCAAGTATCAATTAAATATACAGGTTGAAGTTCATAGGCAACAGAATAAATATCTTCTAAAAATAAAAACTGTTCGGAACAATGTTGAGTGCCGTTACCGATACAGGGGATTTTTGGTAAGTGATTTTATTGTTGCAGACAGAATAAGTATTCAAGGGAATCTTACAAGTGGGCAAACTTCTTTAATGAATTTCAGTTGCAAAGAGAAAGAAATTCCTTTATCCGACATGATTTTGGATACTGTCTTGATTTCTGATTTGGAATTGGGTTATTTTCATTCTTCTATTTCTGAAATTCGGCTCTTTCTAAGAGAAAAGAGCATAACTCGTCTAAAGGAAGGTTTTCGAGTGATTGATAATTTTTTTCGGTATGATAGCTTATATGCCGATTGGAATTTCAAAATTGAAGAAATGGATTTATCCAATGTTGATCGCATACCTGTTTATCAATTTCAATTGAATGATATAGAACAGGAGCTTCTTCGATATGATAAGAATGAATATGAAGTTTTGTTAAGTCGATCAGGGATGGATAATCAGGATTATCTTCATAAACGGTCTGTTTTGTTTAATCGGATAGCAGAACGAAAGTTGGAAATTGCCGGGAAAATGGCAGTGATGGATCAGCTGATGTATGAAAAGGGAAAGCATTTCGAAGAAGAAAATGATTTTCAAAAAGCTATTTTTTATTATAATAGGGCTTTGGATTACAATCCCCTGCATTGTGAATCTTTGGAGAAATTAAGCGATTTATATATTCAAAACAATTTGCATCAACAGAATTTAGACCTTTTTACCGGATTAAAGGTGCGGGGAGAGGACATTGTTTGCGAGTCTACGCTTACAAGTACTGTTTGTGATTCAATGTGCATGAAAGTAAATCAATTAATTGTGAATAGGAATTTTTATGATGCTCTAAAATTTCTGGATACGCTTGAATTGATGATTTATCAAATTTCAGATACTTCCTACATGCAAATGTATTATAATTTGAAAAAGCAGGCTCAAGAAGGAATTTATGATTCTTATTTTGAGGTAATCGGACGGGCAATCAAAAATAATAAGTTGGATTTAGGAAAAGAATATATTTATGGATTGACTGATATTATGCAAAATGACGGGAATAACGTGTCCGAAAATCCTAAATATATGCAGATGATGGAGCGTTTTCTTTCAAGATATATGGACAATATACGCAGCAGCCTCCGAAAGCGGAATTACGACAATATTATTTCCGGTAATGATGCGATGATTCTTTTTCTGGACTCTATTGCTTATCCATTTAAAGAGGAAATATTTAGGGATTCTTATACAGCAAGTCATACTGCCTTGTATCTGGAAAGGAAAAAACATTCCGAAGCAGATGCTTTTGATTACCTGAAAATACATTCCGAATATATTTCCATTATTGACGAACCGGAAAATATATTGTTTGAAGAAGATAATAATATTGTTACAACTGATTCCGGAGAGGACAGGTGTAATGTACTTGTTCAATATGTTTTGCGGTGGGATGAAGCGAATGAGGATTTTTCCATATTGGATACTTTATTAGAATTATTTCGGATGGAAGAGTGCGATGATCAGTTTTATGATATGACCATTTTCGGACAAGCGACCCGTATTGTTTCGGAAGCCGTTTCCAAAATCAATCAATATGCCTGGAGTAATGAGCTTTTGAAAGCAAGTGCATTGATTGAAAGGACAGATAATATTCTTTCTTTTTTCAATTTGCAACAAGCCGATTCGTCTTTATTTTTGAAATATAACCGGACTAAAGAATTATTGTTTCACCGTTTTTCACAACAGGCAGAACGGGAATATACGAATCTTGCTGTTGAAGTGGAGAAATTAACGGACGGAAAAGATTATTTGCAGGCGTATAGCTTGCTCCAAAAAGAAGATGTGTTTTTGAAGCAGACTATTTATCAGGCTCACTTGGAAAGACTAAAAGAACAAATACGTATTCCTGCCACGTTCCAGCAAAAGATGTTTACTGCCCAACAGGATTTTTTATTGGGCGATTTTATTGAAGGCTTTATTTTCTATGAAGATGCGTATAATTATTTTATAGAAAATAATGTTGCTCAATATGATTTGGCTTGCGATCAATTGCCTGCTTTTGTAATGAAACGAAATCAAAGTGATTTCCTTCAATCGGCTGTTATCTATTTTATGAACAATAATGATTATGACAATGCAATGGATGTGATGATGTATTGTGTTAGTTTAGGCTATGCAAATGAGGATTTACAAGTGCAATTAGGCGAAAAAATGAAGTCTGTGTCTTATAATTTTGATTTATTAAAGGAGAAATACACATTTACCAAAGTTCATAACCCGTTTTTGAGGAGTTTTGTGGGCGGATTTAATGCTTTTTGGTACAATATAAAAGGATACTTTAAGAAAAAGAAGGATTAAACACGAGGAACACAAAGTCTACAAAGAAAAGCACAAAGAATAACTGTACTCTGCAAATAAATGAAAAGCAATAATTTTTCAAAAATAGTATTAAAATGGTACGAAGTTCATAAACGTGAACTTCCGTGGCGGGGAGAAAAAGATCCATATAAGATCTGGATTTCGGAGATAATACTTCAACAAACCCGTATTGCACAGGGTTGGGATTATTACTTGCGATTTATCGAACGTTTTCCTTCGGTGGATGAATTGGCAATTGCTCCTCAGGATGAAGTCTTGAAGTATTGGCAAGGCTTGGGTTATTATTCCCGTGCGAGGAATCTTCATGAGGGAGCAAAATACATTATGGAACAACACAAAGGTATTTTTCCTCAAACTTATGATAGTATTTTAAAGATAAAAGGAATAGGGGAATATACGGCATCAGCAATTGCTTCTTTAGCATTCGGATTGCCTTATCCGGCTGTTGACGGCAATGTGTTTCGCGTTTTGACTCGTATTTTTGGGATAGATACGCCTATTGATACGGCTACGGGCAAAAAGGAAATTACTCAATTGGCTAATCAGCTAATAGATAAAAAGCGGGCAGGAGTTTTCAATCAGGCGATGATGGATTTTGGTTCCTTGCAATGCGTCCCTTCCAATCCTGATTGCGAGAATTGTTGCTTTGAAGCGATTTGTTTTGCCGGAGCGGAAAATAAGCAGGCTATTTTGCCGGTTAAGTCGCAAAAGGTAAAAATGCGGAATCGTTATTTTTATTATTTATTTATTCAAAACAAAGGAAATACATTTCTTCAAAAACGAAGCGGGAAAGATATTTGGCAAGGATTGTATGAATTTCCTTTGATAGAAAGTGATGTTGAGTTATCGGAAGAAATGGTTTTTGCCCATTCGGTTTTCAAGGAATTATTTTCCCAATGCGGGTGGCAGATAAACGCTGTTTCTTCTGTTTATAAGCACCAGCTTAGTCATCAATTGATTCTGACGAGATTTTTTACTGTTTTTCTCCTTGAAGGAACTATTTCTTTTTCTAATGAAAGTATTGTTTCTCTTCCTTTAAAGGAATTAAGCAATTATCCTGTTTCCCGTTTGACGGACAGATTTTTGGAGGAATGCTTGTAGTTTAATGGTAAAATGCGATTCAGTCTGTGCATCATGGTGAGGAATGGATCCATCTGAAAATCCCCTAAAGATTATCTTTCTTTTGTCTTTAGCGTAAAACTTTTTGTTTTAGAATAAAACTTTTCTCTTTGGCATGAACGGCAAGAGCTCCCGTTTGAACGGGAAGAGTTCCCAATTAAACTTTTGCCTTAGGATTGAAACTTTTCGCTTTGGATTAAAACTTTTTGCTTTGGCATGAACGGGAAAGTTCCCCACTGATCGGGAAAGTTTCCCATTGAACGGGAAGAGTTCCCAATTAAACTTTTGCCTTAGGATTGAAACTTTTCGCTTTGGATTAAAACTTTTTGCTTTGGATTAAAACTTTTTGCTTTGGCATGAACGGGAAAGTTCCCCACTGAGCGGGAAAGTTCCCCAATTAAACTTTTGTATTCGGATTGATTTTTTTGTCTTCAAACTAAATACTTTGTATTCGGCGTGAAATTTTCCTTCTTGCAGAAAGGAGTAACTGCATGCTAAAAGAAATAGAAGCGGAAATAATGCAATAATCCAACAAAAAAGACGGCACTAAATTTAATAGCACCGCCCATCTTTAAAATTTCTTTAATTATGAAAACACAAAAGTACAACAAAAATTCATAAGGAAATGAAAAATGCTACAGCAACAATTAAAAATAACCTGAATGTGGGATTTATTTGCTTAAGATAAGTTATGTATCTAACTTCTTAACTTCAATAACTTCTCAACTTCTATATCATTTTACCATTGTACCTTTCTAACTTCTCATTGTAAATCTCTTTTTACTATTTTTGTAAACTAACGTGAGTTCGGGATCAAATGAAGTTGTTTATAGTTTAAAGCTTATCGCTTAATGGTGAAACAGTATGGGAGTTATTGAAGTTAAGAAGTTATAATAATATATAACAGTAGAATAGTACAATGTTTAAACTTTCAGCTTTCAGCATTATAACTTCCTGTAACTTCAATTAACTTGCGTAACTTCTATTAAGCAAATAAATAAACTCCGAACTCACGTTAAGCTAACATAATGGATTTTATTGATAAATCGGGCAGACTATGAAAGATATTTCTCAACAAGAAGCACAAATGCAGGAGACCAGCCGGTATTATGACATTGCATATCATTTTGCGATGTTTACCAATCGTTCACTTTTCTTGACGGGAAAAGCGGGAACAGGAAAAACCACTTTTTTGAAGAAGCTCAAAGAGCAAACAAAGAAAAAGATGGCTATTGTGGCGCCAACAGGCGTTGCTGCCATTAATGCCGGTGGTGTAACGATTCATTCTTTTTTCCAGCTGCCGTTTTCGCCTTTTATTCCGACCGAAGAAAACAAAAAGGAATTGCTCTCCAAGTTGAAAATGAATAGTGCACGCCGTAAAGTGTTATACGAGCTGGAATTGCTTGTTATTGACGAAATAAGTATGGTTCGAGCCGATGTGCTTGATGAAATTGATACCATTCTTCGACATTTTCGATATAAGCACAACGATGCTTTTGGTGGTGTTCAAATGGTTTTTATCGGGGATATGTATCAGCTCTCACCGGTTTATAAAGAAGAAGAATGGAAAATACTTTCGCCTTATTATCAAAGTATTTATTTTTTCGACAGTCACGCTGTCAAGTACCAGACGCCTCTTTATATCGAATTTGATAAGATTTTCCGGCAAAGGGATATGGAATTTATTCAGCTGTTGAATGAAGTCCGTAATAATTCGATTTCCGAAAAAAGCTACAATTTACTGCAAAGTCTCTATCAGCCGGATTTTAAACCTTCCAAAGACGATTCGTATATAACGTTAACGACACATAATTACATTGCCGATGGTATAAATGGAGAAGAGCTGGACAAGCTCAAAGGCAAAAAACAACATTTTGAAGCAAAAATCAAAGGTGATTATCCCGAAAGGAATTATCCGACTGAAAAAGTCCTGGAATTTAAAGTGGGAGCAAGGGTAATGTTTTTGAAAAATGATAAAGAAACACCGCGCCGCTATTTCAACGGGAAAATCGGTGAAATTACCGCTTTTGCAGATGATGCCATTTTGGTAAAATGTGATAATGATGAAGAGGTCATTGCCGTTGAACAGGAACTTTGGGAGAATGTTTCCTATTCTTCTAATTCCACCACAAAGCAGATAGAGGAAACTGTCTTAGGTACTTTTGAACAGTATCCTTTGCGTTTGGCATGGGCGATTACGATTCATAAAAGTCAGGGATTGACGTTTGAAAAAGCGATAATTGATGCAGGGAAAGCCTTTGCTCCCGGACAGGTGTATGTGGCATTGAGCCGTTGCCGTTCACTTGACGGAATAGTTTTATTGAGCAAAATAAATCGTCAAAGTCTGGAGACCGATCAAAATATAATTGAACACGGAAAGCAAAAGCTCTCATTAGATATATTGGATACGCAATTAAATGTAGCAAAAAAAGAATTCAGGGGAAAAATATTGCTTTCTTTATTTGATTTCAAGTCTATAGCAGGACAATGTAATCGTTTGATAAGTTTTGTAAAAGAAAAAGGGAATTCTTTTAATGAAGAAACTGTTCCGTTTTTGACAGACATACAATCTCTCCTTATAGAAATTCACGATGTCGCAGTTAAGTTTCAGAATCAGCTGCAACGGATACTTGCGATGGATTCTTCGTCTGAACAGCAGTTGCAGGAGCGTATTGCTTCGGCGGCAGATTATTTTTCGGGGAAGTTAAAAATGATTTCCGACAAGCTGAAAAAATCGCCGGCAGTAACCGACAGCAGGGCTAATGCAATGGATTATAATGATGATTTGCAAACGGCTTTTGCTTCTATTGAAGAAAAGCGGCATATCTTTAATCTGATAAAGGGGAATTTTTCGGTTGAACAATATTATATTGCTAAAAATAATTTGATTTTGCCCGGTTTTCCTGTCAATTCGTTTGCCGGAAGCCATTCGTCCGATAAAATAGAGGTGCGTTTCCCTGTTTTATATCGTCAGTTGGCAGATTTCCGCCGGAAAATTTGCGAAGCATCCAATATACCGCTATATTTGGTCTCCAGTACAAAAGGATTGGCAGAATTGGCGACTTATCTTCCATTAACCTTGGACGATATGCTCAAAATAAGTGGCTTTGGGAAAGCGACTGTTGATAAATACGGACAACAGTTTTTGGATATTATTTTGGAATATTGCCGTCAGAATGAGTTGGAATCACTGATACATGAAAAACAGACTCAAAAACGGGAACGCAAACCCAGAGAGAAAAAAGAAAAATTGCCCAACGAAAAGAAGCAGGATACAAAAGCAATCAGTTTCGATTTATACAGGCAGGGACTTTCGATAGAGGAAATCGCAAAGAACAGAAATTTTGTTCGGACAACTATTGAAGGACATTTGGCGCATTATATAAAAACGAAAGATATTCCCTTGCGGGATTTTGTCAGTGAAGAAAAAGAAGAAAAAATAAAGAAAGCCCTTAAAACAACAACTTCATTGAGCGAAGTATATGCTTCATTTAATGGAGAAATCAGCTATGGTGAAATCAGGATGGTGATTGCCGCAGGAGAAAGTACAAAAGAATAGACCTCTTCGGAAATAGCTTGCCAAAGAGGTCTATTGTCTTGTCTACTCGTCTACTCGTCCACTCTTTCGCAAGGGTACACAGAACAGACACATTACCGTCATCTGCAGGAAGGAGAGGCAAAGAATCTCTATCTCTTTAATTGGAAATATGCACGGTATAATCATCCAGCATACGAGCCAGATAAGTGCGTAAAGACGACGTTGCAATAGCTCCCCGCATCGGAGTACCATCCAATACATTAAAACTGGAACCACATTCTTCACAGTTCAAGGTTAGGGTAGCAGGATCATAAGCCACATAACCACCATGTTCCCAATCGTAAGGGCAAGCCCTGTCATAAGCGAGAAAATTAACCATATCCAAGCGATAAACCGCAACTCCTCTTATTCCTCCCGTATAATACTCACACCCTCCCACATGTACCAGATTTCCTGTGTTGAGTGAAATAGTAAAGCGTACTTTTGTATAAGGAACCGTTCCATTGTATTTATCCCCACATGAGGAACAGATAAAGAAAAGCAACAGAAATATGCTTACGGTTTTTACAGTTATCCTTTTCATTAAATAATACCTTATATAATAATTGATTCTATAACGAAGAAAGGCAGGGGAAAATTGCCTCTGCCAACTCCTCCTTGCTGTGCTGTTTGTTCCGTGTGTCCTTGCAAATAAGGGAATAAGTAAATGAGTGGACGAGTGGACAAGAAAATAGACCTCTTCGGGAAATAGACCATCTTTTTTCTGGATTGCTTCACTGTGTTCGAAATGATGCTCTAAACAAACATATTACGTCCTGACGAGGCACGAACCCATCCAGAAACCCCTAAATCCCCTAAAGGGGACTTGAAAAAGTGGTCAAAGGTGAAGCAAGGTTCTAATGAAACGTGGTTGAAAACAAATAATAAAGTTAATCTCCGACATAACCCACTGAACTAAAAGTCCCCTTTAGGGGATTTAGGGGCAAGAATAAGAATTGTAATGAAACCAACAAACGTAATCAGCAACAGGCAAGGACAAGTCCTTCAATACCGTTCCTCGCCAGGACGTTCTTAGGTTTTGTCTGTGCGTCCTCTTATTTACTCATTTACTTATTTCCTTATTTACTATTGTCATCCCGAACTCACCTTAATATACCACCATTACTTTTGCGTTTCCGGTTCCATTGCCGGAAGTGGCTTTACTTTTTGATTCATTATACGAAAATCCCATTTGTATTTCCAAGTGAAGAAGCCAATAGCTAAGATTCCTGCAACAAATAAAACAATTGTTTCCACACCAATATTCATTGCTTGTTGATGAAAAATAGCAGGAGTGGAAAGCGCCGATGCATCAAAAGTAATGAACAGGCACGCAAAGAGATTATTGGCAGTGTGCATTCCTATCGCTAATTCTATTCCGTCATCTAAAATAGCCGTTAGCCCGAAAATAAGTCCGAAGATAAAATATTGTGGCATTACTTCCCAGAATCCATATTTTGAGACTTCAGGATTAGCGATATGCATCAAGGCAAACAGTATTGCCGGAATAATAATCGCCAACCACCTGTTCTTCGTCCAAACTCCAATACCTTGCGTCAAATATCCTCTGAAAAGAAACTCTTCGCATGTTGTCTGTAATGGAATAAATAACACAGCAATCAAAAGAAGCGGTAAGAATGTTTTTATATCAAATAGAATAACAAAGTTATCAGGATTTATTGCAAATGAAACCAACAGATAAATTGCCATCAATAAAAACCATATACCAAAACCTGCAAAAGCATGACTCCAACGAACTTTTCCTGTTCCGTTTACCGTTTCGGAAAAAGAACGGGAATGTAAAATCTTTACAAACAAGATACAGAAGAACAATGCAACTGCAAACGGAATAAGCATTAACAATAAGCCTGCATTTTGTGAGATTCCTAATAGAGTAAAGTCCATAGTCGTTGCAAAATCAGGAGGAAGTCCTCCCATCTTTACTGCCTGTGTTATCATTACAACTACCAGAGGTATTCCTCCTATAAGGTTAGCTGACACAAAGAAGATAAGTGCAATTACAACATATTTCCAAAATTGATTAGTATTGTCTAAGGCTCTTTCTAAAAAACGCATAATAATATCTTTAAAGTTCTTTGCAAAAATAGATAAAAAAGCCTAATGTAACGTGAATTCGGGATTTATTTGACTAAGAGAAGTTACACAAGTTAAATGAAGTTCCAGGAAGTTATAATAGTGAATGAGGAAATAAGACATTAGAAGGATGCACAGACGAAACAGCAATGCACCATTTACTCATTTACTACCATTAAGCTATATAATCTCTAAAAATTAATTACACAAATATTCTTCAGCCTATCATTTGGTTTTAGCATTTGTGAAAATAGCCTCCAAAATTTAGCAATACGTTCT
>QMCD01000667.1_pt1 | contig 23468 bp, 14 predicted proteins | sample 1821841 | NCBI WGS metagenome assembly QMCD01 (sample SAMN01991225, study PRJNA193472) | Termite gut metagenome, whole genome shotgun sequencing project. | isolation source: worker | host: Macrotermes natalensis | reverse complement strand
TTATATCTCTTAATTATTAATTATTAATTATTAATTGTTAATTATTAATTGTTAATTGTTAATTGTTAATTATTAATTGCATTCATTTCCAAACACATCATCATAAACGGTCCCACGCCTTTGGGGTCGTTATCGCGGATTTTTTCGTGAATATAATAATCGAAAGTTCCTGAACGATAGGGTGTTCCGCCTAATCCGGCAACGGCACAGCAACGTATCAGACGGATGGTTTTATCATCGTTTTCTTTAACGAAATGCTTGATGATACCGTTGTAGCCCTTTTGTACATCATCCTTAAACGATCGAGGAATACAGTTCATCCTCAGGGCTTTTGCCATCGCATAAGTGAACATACAACTCACGGTCGCCTCTTCGTAGTTTCCTGCCTCGTTCGGACGACTCAACACTTGCAGCCACAGTCCGGAAGGTTGTTGCGTGTTTCGAATGGCTCTCGCAACATCCTGCAAAATCCGAAGAAGTTCAGCACGTTCTCTCGGTTGTGATTTCGGAAGGATTTCGAGCATATCCACAAGTGCCATAGCATACCAACCCATTGCTCTTCCCCACGATTCGGGCGAACAGCCGGTTGTTTTATCCGCCCAAGGTTGCTCTTTCTTTTCGTCCCAAGCGTGATGATTCAACCCGGTTTCGGGATTAAACGTATGCTTGTGAACCACCGTAAATTGCTTAACCACATCGGCATATTCATCGGTCGTTCCGAAGTTTCTGATGTATTCGGCGTAGAACGGCGAACCCATATACAAACCATCCAACCACATTTGATAGGGATAGATTTTTTTGTGCCAAAACCCGCCCTCATCCACACGTGGCTGCCGGCGCAGTTGCTCACGCAACGTGTCGATGGCAGTCTTTACCTTATCCTCTTTTTCTCGTGCATAGATATCCAACAATGCCTTTCCGGGGTTCACACGGTCGATGTTATAATCATTGATTTTGTAGGTTTTGATTTTTCCGTCGTCTTCAATGAATTGGTCAACCAAACCCTTTGCGTAGGTGTAGTAGGTTTCGTTTTGAGTGGCTTTCCACAGTTGCAGAAAAGCCTTGGACATCAGCCCTTGCGTGTAGTCCCATTTCAGTTTTTGAACGGAATCCACCATCCATATTTCAGGATTGCGTAACATTTCGGATTTTGCCATTTTTTCGGCATAATCGAGAGGCGTTTGGGCAGTTAGGCTACACGTGGCGAGGAGGAGGGTTGCCATTGTGATTGTTAAGTGTTTCATAGCATTTAATTTACGATTTTGTTATTTACTATTTACTATTTGCGTTGCCTTTAGCGACGTGGCGAAGCTAAATTGTAAATAGTAAATTGCTAAATAGTACATCATCAGATTATTCATTAAGCAGTTCGCTCAAGTAGATTTCAAGGTTTGTATAAATCTCCGAAAGGTCATATCGAGAGGCAACATTTTGGCTGACAGGCAGTCCTTTTGCGGTTTTCCATGTGTCGGGGATTCCGTCATTGGCGGTGCAGGTGGGAGCGGTGCCCGGGTCGAGTGTACACCAACCGCCCACATCACTTTGGGAGTCGATTAAACCGTTTTTTGTTCCGGCACCACCGCTTGCACGTGCAGGAGCTTTACGGTTACGAACCTCATCTATAATACGTGTGTCGATGGCATCACGTTTGAAACTTGCACCCACCTTGGCAAGCACGGATTCGTAAGCAGCCTCGGCGGTTTCCGTAGCGATTCCTCCATTGTCGAACTCGGTTTCGGATTTCAGTTCAGACTTGGGTTTGGTATTCGGATTGGGGTGTATGCCATTCCAATTGTCGTTGGTAACGTTTCCGTTGGTATTTCCATTAGCCGCTTTCATCATATTTCCCGCCACATAGAATTTGCCCCACACCCCTGCGGGTTGTGAATTTGTTCCATCATCAGCATTGGGTTGGAAGATACGGGTAGGATTACCGCTTTGCGGTCCGGGTTGATAGTAGTTGTTCACCATATTGTAACTTCCGCCTTCTCCCGCATAGCCACTATTAGAGCCCCAATTGTAGATCACATTGTTACGAAAGTCCACATGTTCTTCGTTCGGACGGTTTGAGTAGCGAGAGCCACAGAAACGCGGGTTACGACTGTCGCTATGTGCAATCAAGTTGTGATGAAACGTAGCTTTCTTTCCTCCCCAAATTCCGGTATAGCCGTGATCGCCTTTATTGTGAACGGAATGGCGCAAACTTTCGGCAAGCAAACACCACTGCATAGTAAAATTGCTATTGTCGTACCACGATGAAGTTTCGTCTGTTGCCCAGCTCACAGAGCAATGGTCGAGGATGATATTGCGTCTGTTTCGCCCTTGAAAAGCGTCGCCATTCACTTCGGTTTCATCGCCCATACGGAATCTCATATAGCGGATAATCACTTCATTGGCTTCAACAATCACTTCGTTGTCGCGAATGCAAATCCCGTCGCCCGGCGCAGTATGTCCGGCAATGGTAATGCTGTCGTTTGAGATACTCAATCTGCTTTTCAGTTTGATATGACCTGCAACGGCGAACACCACCGTTCGTGCGCCTCTCTGACGAACAGCCCAGCGCAAAGAGCCTGCGGTGGGATTGCTGTTGTTTCCATTATCTTCTAATGTCGTAACGGTCAGCACTTTTCCTCCACGTCCGCCCCATGTGTATTTTCCAAAACCGTCTGCTGTTGGGAATGCCAAGCGTTGAACGGCAGGAGGAGGGGGAGGGATGGTGTCGGGAACTTTTGTGCTATCTGCCGTAACAGTAAATGGAAGGTCTTGAAAAACAATCTGTTTTTTGCTGTCTGTTGCTCGAATACGAAGACTGCTCATCCCTTCTTTGTAGTTAGGCAGAATGTTCACATCCAATTCCTTAGGATTTGTAAATGTGTTGATATTCTGAATTTCTTCCCACGTAGAATTGTTCAAAAACGCGGATATTTTCACGTTTGTCAACGCATCTTCGGTAGTTACTTTTGCTTGAATATACGGCAAAGCCGTATCACCCAAATACACGTTGAACCCGCCTTCTGTGAGGAATGTAATGCTTGGAGGATTGGGCAGAGTTTCATCGTTTTTTTTCTTGCAAGAGGTCGAAACCGACATAAAACTTGCCAGCACAACCAAAAAGCATTGTGTTAGGTGTTGTCTTTTCATTTTATAATTCAAGTTTTTTTATTTCTTTATCAAAATCAGATATTATTTTTTGCGTTTTGTTAAATTCGTTGTATTCTTCAATTGCTTTTTTGTCGGCTTGTAATTTTGATACTTTCCCCTTTCCTTCAAGTATTCGGAATTCGTTAAAAGAAAGAAATTTCCTCACACTATCCGCAAATTTCTCCATTGTAAAGGTGTTTTCTCGTTCTATCAAACCCTCAATATAGTCAAAATAAGCGGATACAGTTCTTTCCAAACGTTTAATATCGTTTTCCGATAAATAATTTTTGGCAATTGTAACGTCCGATTTGAGAATACGCCCATCCGGTGCGAGTTTCCACGTACTCAACCCCATATTTTCCTTTTTTTTATCCGCTTGCAAATATATGATTTCAGCTGCAGTTTGCCCTGTAATAGCAAAGTGGAACTTGTTTTGCACCATTGCATAGAAATCCTTTGTAACAGATGAATTTCTGTCATAATCTATGCTACATTCGGCAAAAATGTCTGTAATTTGTTGATAAATACGACGTTCGCTTGCGCGAATTGAACGGATACGTTCCAATAATTCACGGAAATAATCCTTGTCAAAGGCGACTTTCCCCTGTTTCAAGCGTTCATCATCAAGCACAAAACCTTTTGTCATAAATTCTTTCAAGGTTTTTGTCGCCCAAATTCTGAATTGTGTAGCCTTGACGGAATTTACTCGATAGCCGACGGAAATAATCATATCAAGATTGAAAAAGTCAACAGTTTCATTAACTTCGCCTCTAAAACCTCGATTTACGACTGTTTCCATTTTGGAAACAGTCGTATTTTCAAACAATTCACCATCTTCATAAATGTTCTTGATGTGCTTGCTAATTGCGGGTATTTGCACACCAAACAAGACAGCCATTGCTTTTTGTGTAAGCCAAATGCTATCGTCTTTCACTACCACGTCGATTTTTACATCTTCCTGTGGAGTACTGTACATCAAGAATTGCAGTTCCTTGGTCATTTTCTACTACGGTTTTTTATTTCCCCGCACAAAATACAAAAGCGGGATTCAATATATAACTTTGCAAATATACGTATTTTTTTTGAATTATACACGATTGAACCTTTTTTTTTATTTGTACCTACCTGTACAAAATATCCCAACAGTCCCCCAAAACACAATCAAATCAACCCCAACTGATAAGCACGAAGAACAGCTTCGGCAGGAGTGAAAACTTCCAACTTCTTAAACAGTTTACCTCGTAAATCATGATATGTGCTGTGTGCCATACCCTCCAACTGTTCCCGAACAGCACTCTCCAACATCCCCCGAGCAAACATATCCAAAACAGACAATTCATAAGGGTTTAGCATTGCAATATCAGACTCCTCAAAGATGTTATTCTTGAAGTCATACCGTTTTTTCGTTTCCAAATTAAGCATGCACGCATTATTTTCTCCCGTGGATAAAGATTGTGAAACACAAACCAATGCCAACCACAGATTACCTCTATTACACAATTGATAAGGAACAATTTTATAGTGTAAAATGCGCTTGCAACCACCTCCCATTTTCACATTTAAGTCATAAAGAAGAAGAAAATCCTTACGCTTATTTTCATCTACTTTCAAAAACATTTTTTGATATTCTTTCCACATTTGGTTCAGCCAATTCAAATCCTTTTTGTTCAAGATCTTACTCAAAAAATCAAAACCCGGTTCTTCCAAGGTTTCTTTCGGTTGTCCGCACAAAACCATTTCATTAGGCATATCAAGGATCATCTTTTTGCTATAAAAATCCACAAAAAAATAACTCCCGCCTCGATGTTGATTAAAGGGGCGCAACATCTCTTTCAATGTTTTTTCGTCAAATTTCCGTTCAAGTCTTTTAGGAACGTTAAAGTTTTCTTGTAAAAGAGTGTGATCTGTTTTCATAACTCACTGTTTTTTGGTTAATAAAATGGTGTTTTTATTTATATAGAACCACAAATATACAACTTTTTTTTGAATTATGCAAATCCCATCCCAAACATCGTAGGGGCGGGGGGCACCCAAGGGTGGTCCCGCCCAGTCCCCCAAAAAAAGTTATCAACATTCTGAAAAAAAAGCCGTTGAAAACAGCAAAAAAAAGAAATTCAAGAAACACAGACTGCTAAAATGCTAAAAACAAGCAAACTAATTTTTAAGCAACCGTACAAAGTACGGAAAAAACCGTATAAAGTACGAAAAAATCCGTACAAAGTACGGAAAAAAGCGTACAAAGTACGAGAAAACTCGTATAAAGTACGGAAATTCACTGATTGTCAGCACTGTGCCATTTGTTTTATACAAAAACAAGTTGTATATTTGCAGTTCAAAACAACAAAAAATCAAAAAATAATAATTAAAACCAAATCATTATGAAGACCAAAAGAAACAATCTGAAAAAACTTTGCGCACTACTATTGTTTGCGCTATTTGGAACTAACGCTTGGGCAGAGCCCGACAGAATTGATACCACATTTGCAAAAGGTGAGGTATTTGAACTCGAATACACAGTTCCGACACCTGTCAATGGCGAAGAACTTTATGTATATATCTCAACTTGCGGAGGAGTAAAGCTTATAAGCGATCAACCCACAGGTGTTCGAGAATATGGCGAAAAAATTAAAGCCACATTTGAAGCAACTGGATATGCCTCCGGTGAAATTGCATTTTATATTTGGTCGGAAGATCAAAGAACTCATTCTCAAAGTGTCTATAATGGTTGTTATACCACTCTGACGATAGATCTATTGATTGGCACAAGCATGGAAATATATAGAGTACACAAAACTTTTGAACTTCCCAATAATTATGAAATTTCGGGACACAAATGTGTTGAAATTGGAAATGAATACATTTTTTCTGTGGATGACTTGTTCACCCCGATGATTGCAGGATGGAGAGGTTGTGTGTATGGAAATTTTCAATGGAGTCTTCCAGACGGATTGGTAGAAACTGGAAGACATCCGAACGGGAATGCGATTACTGTTCGTGTAGATGGTTATCCGACAGAAGCCATACAATGTACAGTAGGTCATGCTACCCAATATGTCATCTCAAAAACCTTAAAACGAACGGCGAAAATTCCGGAAATTAAAACACAGCCCAATGCGTGTATAGCTTCTGCTGTTGAGACTGTAACCATTGAATTAGAGAATCCTGAGGCAGGATTTGACTATGACTGGATATTAACAAATACAGATTGGTTAGGACACAAATTCACAAACAATGGAACAAACACCTTTGGAATTAATGTTGATGTGTTTACCTCTTCCGGACAAATCATCTTGCGAGTTTTCGGGGAATGCGACACGGCATATCATACTTTTCAAATAACACGCTCTATTGGTGGGGAAGCAACTAAAATCGTACAGGAAAAATCTGTGGAAGAAGGGCAGGAATTGTACTACTCCATTTATCCATCACCCAACCAACATATCACTTGGACTTTTCCGGAGGGTTGGCAAGAAGATGATGAAAATCCATATTCCAGCACGGTATTTGTTTCTCCAAAAGTTGGCGAGGCAACAAGTGGAAAAATCATTGCAACGGCAAAATTGACAGAATGCGCATCAACAGGCGACACTCTTGATGTTTACATAAAGACCTACCCACCCGCACCAATCTATTTCGATGACCCGAACGAACCCGAACGAGAATGTTTCAGCCGAAATGTGCCCTATACCTTTGTTTCCAACACCGTGCGTCATGGAAAGATGTATGTGTGGACATTTCCGGAGGGTTGGAGCAAAACCACCGACACCGTAAGAGAATGGCAAGATGGCAAAGTTAGAGTTACGGCAACACCCGGACCGGATGCCTCGAACGATAAAATCACGCTTTCTGTGTATGGCGAACTCGGAAACGACCGAAAAGATACGGTCTATCACGTGAAATTCACGCCCAAAGATATTGAAGATGTTGTCAATCTCACAGGCTGTTTGAATAAAGGAATGAACACAGAAGATATTACGTACATGATTGTAAATCCCGAAAATGGAGTGGACTATATGTGGCAAATACCCAATAATTGGATTGTCGGAGATAGTTTCCCTACAATGATGCATTTTTCTACGATAGAACAAACTCTTGACGAGGCAGATAACACATACCCACTTATCGTGTATGGAACAAACACGTGTGGAAATTCAAAAAACTTCACTTTGAACATTAAACATAGCGGAATGGAATACTATGCGTATGGAACTTTGTTCGATCCTTCTCTCGAATTTATAAGCGATATGTACTGTTTGAATAACGCTTTGCCTTGTGGTGATGATTATGATACGTGGGTGCTTTTCTTAACTCAAAGTGATGAGAATATTGGCGATGTGCAATACAATTGGTTTGCAGATGATTACTCGGTAAATAATTATATATATGAGTCCTTTCATATTAGAGAGTATAGCGAGGGAGAGGCATATATGACGTTAATCTATCATTTGGGCGATGGAAGTGGTTGCAAAACAAAATTAGGCAAGCAACTCGTTGTGGAAAGCATATACAGCACTCCGTCAGCAAGTCCAACGAATGTTAGAAAAAAGAAATCTAATACATCAACACAGATTTCCATACATCCAAATCCTGCCAATTCAGCGGCAACGGTTGTTGTTCCCGATGATATTACCGCAACGAAATATGGACTATGCAATATGAACGGACAGGTGCTTAAACATCTTGTCACAACAGATAAAACGTTTACAATGGACGTTTCGGATTTGCCAAATGGTATATACTTTCTGCGTACCTTTGACGGTAGTCGATTGTATGTTTCTAAATTAGTTGTTTCCAAGTAATAATTGGGTCGCACAGGCGGCAATGAATGCAAATCTATTTCCGCTTGTGTTTCTCTTAAATCATTTTCAGATATGAAAAGATTGATAATCGTTGTATTGCAAGTTTATTTATGCGTGCAATATACAATAGGGCAGGAGTCGCAATTCCATACAGGAACGGCGAATTTTCATCACAGCAACAATTTTCTGCATTCATTTTCAGCATATTCGGGAAATAATAATGTAGGTTATCTTGTTGCTGCAAACGGACGGGAGAATGGCAATAGAATTATTACGGATTCTATAACCGTTTTTAGGACAACGAACAAAGGGAAAGATTGGTTCCCAATACATACCATTGTGAAGAATAATTATACCTCACCGATTTTTGATTTGGCGTTTACAAATCTCTCACATGGTTTTTTAAGTGTGAGAACAACCGGCTCTTCAAATTTTGTTGATGGTGCTCTGAAAGATACTTACAAAACCACCGATAGTGGTCGCACATGGACGGAATTTAATCTAAAAGCAGGACTTCGGATTTTAGACTATGCCTATGACGTGGCTGTTTTCGGCAAATCGCAGGACAGTGTTTTCATATACAAAAACGATGCTCTTTTAGGTATTCAACTGCCGAATGTTATTTTGTTAAGAACGGCACAGGTGTTGAACGACACCACGGTGATTATTTTAGGCGGACGAAGCAACAGACCTCAAATGGTAGGCTTTGTCTTAAAAGTGAACAAAACGGAATTGTCGATAACAGATACTTTCGTGGCAAGTGATATAGGACGTGATCTCGCATACAGTTTGCATTTTTCAAATGAGCCGAGTGCCGGTTATTGGCATACAAACGGTGTGTTATACAAAAAGGTTGGCAACAAAATAACAACGGTTTCAACACCCGCTGAAGTAAAAAATCTGAATATCATTAAGGATACACTTATTCTTACTTCGGATTACGATATCTACTATTCGACAAATGAAGGAGAAAATTGGCAAGTACATCCCTATTCAGGGAATGCTCTTTTTGCAGGAAACTACCGATCTGCGCATTACTTCTCATTCAAAAGCGTATTTTTTACAAATCTTCAAGTTCAACGAACATTGTGGATTACTGACGAATTAGATCCTATTTTCATATACCGACAACCTCAACCTCAAACAGTATGTTTAGGCGATACGGTGGAACTTTCCATAGGTGCAGACTCGGTGTTTTATCAATGGTATTTCAATGGCACACCCGTTGCAAATGCAACAGACTCCATACTCCCCCTTAATAATGTTCAAGAAACAAATTTAGGCACATATTATTGTGTTCTTACAGATATTGTTTCCGGAAAAACCTTGTTGTCGGATGCTGTTGAAGTAAAAGTATCGTCCCCCGATATTCTTGAATGTTCGCCTGCTACAATTAGTGTATATGAAAAAGATACAATAAAACTTTTTGTTAAAGCCAATTATACCGAAAAATATGAGTGGTATTTCAACGAACAGCATCTTGAAACCCACCCCAAAGGAGAACAGTCAGTTTTAGTGTTAGAGAATTTGCGCACCGACCAATCGGGGCAGTACACTTGCAGGGTTTATGACCAATGCAATAGCAACAACGTGAACATTGATTTAACCGTAAACGAAAAGCAAGACACAACGCCACCTGCAAGCATTTTCCCCGAACAATTGGAGCAAGATATTGTTATTTATCCAAACCCTGCAATCAATGGACAATTGACAATTGACAATTTACAATTGACCGCAAATCGCAATCCGATGTCTATTGAAATTTATGATATGAACGGAAAACGTGTCTATTCGGCGCAGCCAAATAGTGCATCGTCAATCGTAAATAGTACATTCACAATTAACATTGCGCATCTCCCCAATGGCATATACATACTCAAACTTCAAAACAAAACATTCAAATTCACAAAACAATAACCTAATACTTAAATAAAAATGAAACTTCAATTTATCAGTAACATCAAGGCATGGCTTATGCTTTGCCTCTTCGCCTGCGCAACATTCTCTGCCAATGCGCAAGACGATTTCAAAATCAACGCAACAAGCAACTGCATCGGTGTGTCTGAAACCAAGTCCTACACAGCAACAGTCCCAAGCTATTTCAAAAACCTGAAATGGAGCGTGAAAGGCGATTTGGAAATTCTGTCCGTGTCTGCCGACACACTAACCGTAACCGTAAAATCAACCAACGTCGGGAAAAGCACTCTTTCCATTCAGGGAACGCTCGATGCAACCGGAAACAACTGCGGAAACCCCATCAAATACGACCGTCCCATAAATGCTCCCGCATTGGAACTCTACAAAACGTTCACGTGTTCAGATTCCATTGTAGGAACACCTTTTGTCGCTGTGGGAGGTATCTACACCTATTCGTTCAATCCCATATTCTATCGCAATCTGCAAGCAAACATCGGCTTTGATACCTATCGTTGGCTTATTCCCGAGGGTTGCACGGCAACCTACTATTCTCCCGACAGTTCGTCCGTAACCATTCGTGTGGACGAAATGCCAACGCAGCCACTTCAAATTTCAGTGGGGCAATGTGCAAACTGTTTGTTGCAAAAAAACTTTATGGCAGGTGCCGTAAAGCCTACAATCTTGTCTGCTCCAAACAAATGTGTATCCTCAACAACCACGCAAGTAGGGTTCAGAATAGAGGCAAATCCGCTCTACACCTATCGTTGGGAAACAACCAATCCATCGTGGGCAATCCGAAAAGTGGGAACAGATTCCGTTTCGGTAACAATCGGAAATGCCGGTGCGGGAACCGTAATTCTGAAAACAATCTACTACACCGACACCCTGCAAGAAAGTTTCAGCATCTTCAGACCATTAAACAGCAAATACACCGAAATCGTCGGCGAAACCTGTATTTATCCCGGAACAGAACAAGTGTATTCCATTTATCCTGCTCCAAATGAGGCTATCACGTGGATAACGCCAAACGGTTGGAATGCCGATAACGAGAACCCAACATCGAGCACGGCAATTATGAACATCACAAATAACGCACAAAGTGGTTATGTTATCGCCCGAAGCAAGGAATGCCCAATGGGAGCCGACACACTCCTCGTGAGAACCCAAGCAACACCACCATCCCCAATCACAGGCGACAGCTGTTTAACTCAAAATGTTTCCGCAACATATCGAATAGCACCATCTCTCAATGCCTTGGGCTATTATTGGAAATTCCCCGCAGGTTGGACTTATAACACGGATATGCAATCAACATCAAGCATCACCGCAACGCCAACGGCAACAGCAACATCCGGAAATATCATCGTCTATGTGAAAGGTTGCACCGAAATAATGGATTCTGCGATATTTGTAACCAAAGGATTTAAACCTTCCAAACCCACCCGGATAGACCGTGCCGATGGAAGAACTTGTATAAATTATATGATGCTCGACACGATTGTGTTTTCAACACCTGTGCAAGCAGGTTGCACCTATGCTTGGACTGCAGGAACAGGTTTTAGCATTATCCAAAATTCAGGAAATACGGTAAGGGTCGCATCCAATCTCTCCGCAGGAACAAAAAGCATCACGGTGAAAGCCATTAGTGGCTGTGGAGAAAGTGACCCTCTAACCAAAACAAATGCCGTACAAGGGCATGGCTCTATTCCCATTACATTGTCGGCGAGTATTCCTGTAACAAATGGTTCCGGAGATACCATCGGCAGAAGAATCATTGCAAACAAAACAGGGAACGCTTACAAATGGGAACACAGAGGAATTATGACCAATGTAATTTCAAATTATATGCCCTTTGAATATGATAGAGGGACAGGTGTTCTGTATGCGTATTTGTATAGCTCAACGAATAAATGTTGGTCAAGGTCAAACCCTTTCAACACAGCAACCATTATCCCAAGCGGTGGGGGCAATCCGGCTCCCGCACCGATGAATGCAGATGTTTTGCCGATGAATGGTCCGGCAAACAATACACCAACAGTAAGCATCTACCCCAACCCCAGCAATGGCGAAATAACGGTAGAACCGAAGAATTGCGAAGAAGACAAGGTGGCAGTTCACGTTCACAGCACTTCCGGAGCATTGGTATTGCAAAAAAACATCAACACTGAAAGGGCAACAACCCTAAGCCTGTCAAACCTGCCAAACGGCATCTATCTCGTGTCGGTCGTAGGAAAAAACAACACCGTGTACAGCACACAACGAGTGCAATTAACAAAATAAAAATCACATCGCGTTAGGGCGACCCTCGCAGTCGCCAATCGCAATTCAAAAAAACGAGGCGCAAAATTTTGCGCCTCGTTTTTTATCGCCACAAAGGTTCATTTTGCCAATCATCGGGAAACCCCATAGCCAACTCCTCTTTCGTTCGCTTCATTTCCGATTTCGTGATTTATCTCCAGCGAGGATCTCCCGCACTGCGTTTGCCTGCAAAATCCGTTGCTTTGATGTGGAAATCTCCGCTTGCGGGATTTTCAAACAAAGCCGTAGAGGCTTGCGGATAGGCAATGATATCCGGGAAATTCTTAACGGCTGGAACTAAATAATCGCTTGTACTGTAGCAGTTTTGCGTGGACACAGAACCCCCTTCTCCAACACGGTATCCGCTCATCGTTGCATTGAATTGTCCGAAAATCACGTTGCGAACGGTAATGGCAACTTCTGTATTTCCGTTTCCGTCAATCAGATACTCCTCTCTGTTCGATACGAAGTCGTTAAACGTGCAATTTTCAACTGTGATTGACTTGCAAATAGGGTCAACATCTGGGAACTTAGAGTCAAGAGCCAAATGTGCGAGACCTGTCTTTGATCCACTAAATGTGCTGTTCGTAATTTTAATCTCTGTAATCGATTCCTTATTCACGTTGGCGTGGATAAATTTATAAGTCGCTTGCGAACAATTTGTTGCTACGCAGTTGTTCATACTCAATAATCCAACAGCTTTATGATTGTAGGCTTGTCCTTCAGTACGTTGGAAACGAATCAGACCACGACCGAAGTTCGAGATCTCGCAATTTTCAAAAACGATGGCGTTCAAGGAGTCGAGATCTTCCGTTCCGGGACCTGCAACCGTTTGGAAAACAACGAGGTCATTAGTGCTTGAAGTAGCACTGAGGCTCAAGTTTTCAAATCGGATTTCATCAATTTGACAGTTAGGTCTATATGCAAAGAGTCGTCCACCTGCCGTTGCATTCGTGAAGGTAATAGCAGGTTTGGTAACGGCATCCGGATCTCCGTAGAACGTCATTGTCCCTGCAAGGGTAATGCCGGGGTTTGTTGTTGCATCATAGACAAATCCATCAGGCAAATAAAGCACTTTGCCGATATTCGCCTCGTCCGAACATATACTTGCTAAATTATCGCCTATATTGATTTGCACAGCATTGGGAAAATCTCCAATCATTTTCTTGGTTGTGGGGGTCAACTCTCCACGTTTTCTATCATCTCCATCCCAAATTTGAATCGTGTAGGTCGTATTCGACGTTAAACCTGTTAGTGCAAAGGTTTTCATCACACCAATCTCAACATCCGTGATGTCTTGACGTTCGCCATTAACGAAAATGTGCGTTACATTTCCATCGGGAACGGTGTAATACGCCGTAAGGCTTGTGCCTTTAATATCCACATCTTTAATAAGTTCAAAGATTTGTTCGGCAGGCGTAGTCCACTTGTAGATTGCCCATTTGGACTCTTCCTGTCCGGCTCTGAACGAGAGGGCTTTGATGCGAACGCTGTAAGGTTTTTCTCCGAAAAGACCGCCAATAGGTAGCGATGTTCCTTCAACCGTGTCGGTTCTGATCGTGAGGGTAGGATCGAACGTTGGAGTGGTATCGGTGCTCAGTTCAAGAACGTAGTGTGTTGCATTGTCAATCGAACGCCAACGGATATGTGTGGAGTCGAATTTGACATCTTCATTCCGGATTTCTACCGGAGCGAATGCGCGTGGGTAATCCACCGTGGTTATTTCTTCCATCGGTTTTTTGCAGGCTGTCATTAGTGCAAGACAACTCAGATTCACGATTATGATATTTCTAATAGCTTTCATAGTAATAATTTATTTTATCGGTTATCGGTTAAGGGTAAAAACCGTTTAATTGAATATCGGATCATTTGTAATTTTTCCAACGGAGGCATCTAAAGCGTATTGCCAAATAGGCCAGTAAGGTTGCATACTTGGGCGTTCGCGAACGTAGAGGCGATCCCAGTATTTGCGAGGCGCATCATCGCCCTGTAATTTCCACGCCTTTTCAGTGTAGGTTGCATCCGGTTTTCCACCCACTTCTGCCCATTCCAAACCGTAGATAGTGATTTCCACACCATAATCGCCGGCAGTGCTATTCTTCTTGTAATACACATTTCTGTTGTATCCGTTGAATGTTTGTCCGGGGATAATTGAATAAGCGGCATCACGGTTGTGCCAAGCTTCAAGTTCTTTTTTGTTTTGCTCCATTTTGGCATCAAGGAGGTTCCAACGAATCAAGTCTTCTTTGCGATACATTTCTCCTGCCAATTCTTTGGCACGTTCATCTACAATAGCATTGAAAAAAGCCTCTTTGCTTGCTGTGGCAGTATTCATCTCTCCTGCAACAAAAGTAGGATTATTTTCGTAGGCACGTTGTTTAACTTCTTCAAGATAGGGCGCAGCAGCAGCGGGACCGTCAATATGATTGATAGCCTCCGCAGCCATTAGCAACACATTGGCATAACGCATATAAAGAAAGTTCAAACCATCGTCGTTCACGTTTGTAACTCTTCGACTGAGCCACTCGTAGCGGTGTTTTCCGAAACACATCTCGTAGGGAGTGCGTAAATTTTGCACAGGAACAGCGTCTGCACCGGCAGGGTCTGCAAGCCAAGAGTAAGGAATACAAGTCAAATTGCGACGAACGTCTTCCTTGCGGTATCTGTAGAAAAGAATGGGGTTTGGACGAATTTCTCCACCCTTTGCCTGACCGGTAAATTTGTCGATTTTTTCGTGCAAGATTCCCCACGTGTAGATTACCCGTCCACGTTCGATGCTGAATGGAACTTCCCAAAGGATTTCGTTTCCTGCCACGTGTGCTTCCGTGTGCATGGCTCTGATCCAAGCCTCGAAACTACTGCTGTATGCCCCTTTGGGTTGCAGGCGTGAACTTCCGTTGTTGATCACATCTAAACATTCTTTCTTAACGATGGCATACATCTTGTCCGGACTCAAATCGGGGTCATTGCTCAAACGCATTTCGGTTTCGCCCGGATGCATAGAATATCCGCCTGCCATTAGAGCAACACGTGCACGCATTGCTTTTGCAAAAGCCTTGTTAATGTGCTCTGTAGTTGTTGTGTAACCGTTTTCATTGGGCCATCCAACGAGGTTTGCTGCAGAATCCAAGTCGATAAGTAACTGTTTCAAAATAACATCACGGTCGGAACGTGGCATCGTAGCTGTTTCGGGCGTTACAGGGCTGAAACGTGCAGGAACATTGCCCCAACCTTTCAGCAAATCGACATACAGAACCGCACGCAAGGTGAGCATCTCTCCCAGAATCTGCGCCATCTCCCAATTTCCAAGGTCGGCATACGTGCGTAATCCTCGAATAGCGATATTCGCACGTTCGATACCCTCAAATGCTTTGGAATAGGTATCGTTGCCCGTGTTCATCTGTGAGTTGGTCGGCGTTGTGTTGTAATTTACCAACCTTTCCTTGTCATCATCACCTCCTGTTTCTGCTTCGCTTAAACTACGCACTTCGCAGTCCGTATTATAGCCGTAGAACGTGTAATACCGCCCACGGTAGGAGTTGGTTTCTCCGAATGATTGTATGACACCTGCAATCGCATTCTTCGCATAAGCAGGTGTGGAATAGATCACCGATTCGTCCAACGAAGACTTGGTCGGTGCATCTAAAAACTTGTTGCACGACAGACTCATTAGAGCGAGGGCAACGAGGATTGATATGTTTGTTATGGTTTTCATTGTTTATATGTTTATATGTTTATATGTTTATTTGCTTTTTTGTCGTCATCCCGCGCTTGACGCGGGATCTCCTTGTTGCAAGGGGGTTGCGGGTCAAGCCCGCAATGACGGGTGTTAATTGCAATTTGGCGCAGCACCTTTTACCGTTTACCGTTTACCAACATTTGTTTAGAATGTGATATTTGCGCCAAAAACGATTTGTCGGCTACGCGGATAAGCCGCCCAGTCCACGCCCGGAGTGTACGGAACTTTACGACGTGTATCTACTTCGGGGTCGAAACCGCTGTAATTCGTCCAAATCCACACGTTGTACGCTGTTACGTAGAAACGTGCATTTTGAATATGAATACGGTTGGTCAACCTTTGCGGAACGGTATAGCCCAAAGTCAGCGTGTTCAAACGCAGGAAAGAACCGTCTTCCACAGCCCAATCCGTGAACACGTGACGAGCCATTTTCGGACTCCACATCGTGGTATTGCTGTTCGCAGCCGCAAGTGCATCTGGATCGGTAATCAACTCGCCGGTGTTGTAGTCTATATTCGTCCAACGTTCGCCCATCTGCATAATATCCAACATATTCCGCCCTCTATACTTACTCGTTTGTGTGTATTCCAATTTGTTCGCATTATAAATATCGTTGCCATAACTCCAGTTGAAGTTCGCACTGAAATCGAAACCATAAGCACGTGCATTCAAGTAGAAACCTCCTGTGTGTAAAGGGTTTGCATTTCCGATGATTACCCTGTCTGATACATTGCTTGTTACAACCAACGAGCCGTCTTTTCCTGCAAGTTTCATCATGCCCGGACGTAAAGCACCCAGCACATCAGAGCCATCAACAACGCCTTCTTTGAGTTTCCATTGACCGTTCACATAATCGAAATCGTCCACTTCATAACGTCCAATCACACGATAGCCCAGCATTTGTCCGATAGGTTGCCCCTTTTCAACAACATAATCCTGATTAATTTCAGTGGATGCCCATTGCGTTTGTCCGTAGATATTTTCCATACCGCCCAAGTCAACCACTTTGTTTTGGTTGAAACCGATATTCGCACCGAAGGTCAAACCAAAATTTCGTTTGTCGATGATAATATAGTTTGCACTGATTTCCAAACCTCTATTCTGAGTTTCTCCGGCGTTGCGATATTGGGTTGCATAACCCGCTGCGCTTGCATCAAATTCCAACAGAAGGTTTTTGGTGTTGTTTTGATACACTTCGACCGTTCCGTCCACACGACCTTTGAGCAAAGAGAAATCCACACCGAGATTTCGGGTAATGGTTGTTTCCCACGTCAGTAGCGGATTTGCCATACGTGTGCTTGGTGCCCAATAGGAGCTATAGCCTCCAACCCAAGTTGTTGATCTTGACTCTAAGGATTGTGTCATTTGTCCGCCGGGGATATTGTTATTACCCACAGAACCATAACTTGCCCGGAGTTTCAAATCGTAGAGCCAATCTTTCGCACCGCTCATAAAATTCTCGGCAGAAATCCGCCACGCCCCGGAAACAGAAGGGAAAAAGCCCCAACGGTTACCTTCGGAAAACTTTGACGAACCATCGGCACGGAATGTCGCACTAATCAAGTATTTGCTCAAGAAATCGTAGTTTGCACGTCCGAAAAATGAAATCATTTTGTCGTCGGGAAGAAATTCGTTTTTCACAACCCCCGCATATTCGCCACCGTTTCCTTGCGAACTCAACCTGCGCGCCATATCCAAGTCGAAAGAGGGGTCGAAACCGCCGATTTCAGTGGAATAGCGCGTGCTGGTTGTGATTAGCATTTCCTGTCCGATAACCGCACTAACCGAATGATTTTTGGGCATATAATCCTTAAAATCCATCTGTAATGTATTGGTATTGCGGATGGTATTGCGATCTCGTCCGGTATAAATCAACGCAGGCTTAAACTTGTTGTTGTTACCCGGAACGTCTTTTTGTGCGTAGGACGTGGTGATTCCATAGAAACGATCTTGTGTTTCATCATCTCGATCAAGACCCACTTCAGATTTAAGTTTAAGATTGTCAATAATCTCCCAAGTTACAGCACCGCCCATATTGAGTTTGTTTTTCTGACTGATACGGTCGTTGTCCTTAATCGAAAGCATGGGATTATAAAGACTAAAACCTTGATCGGTTTCCGTTGGGTCGGTCAACGAAACGTCGGTCAAAGGAATCGTAGGGTAGATCATCACGTTTTTCAAACGCGCATCACTTTGTGAAGATTTTTCGTCTCCTCCCTCGTTCATACTCGGACCACGCACATCCGTTTGCGACCAGCGCACTTGCAAATCCAACTGCACACGATCGTGGAGTTTGTTATTCACTTTCAACGAGAGGTTGTTTCGTGTGAAATCCGAGCCGGTTACAATGGGAACATCTGCCAAACGGTTGTAACTGAATGCAAACTTGCTCTTGTCTGTTCCTCCGCTGATGCTTAAATTGTGATTGGATGAAGTTCCGATATGTCCGAAAACAATGTCTTGCCAATCGTTGTTCGGCACAGTTTTGTACATATCCATATCTTGAAATTGTCCGAAAATACTTTCGTAGAACGTGTTGTCGTCCATCAAGGATTGTTCATACGTCCACATTGCATAATCGTAAGAGTCAAGCACGTTCAGTTGTTTAGCCATTTTCTTGAATCCGTAATACATGTTGTAGTTTACGGTAATTTTTCCTTCCTGACCGCTTTTTGTTGTGATGATAACAACGCCGTTAGCACCACGAGAACCGTATATTGCCGTGGAAGACGCATCTTTCAACACGTCCATACTTGCGATGTCGTTCGCCGGAATGTCGTTGATCGAACTCACAGGGAATCCGTCCACGATGTATAACGGCGCACTGCTTTGCGTGATAGAACCGCCGCCACGCACACGGATTTTCACTTCCGCATCGGGCGAACCTTCTGTTGTAACAACCTGAACCCCTGCCATTTTACCGGTCAATGCTTCTGCTGCCGAAGATACCGGAGCCGCAGCAAGTTCTTTCCCTGAAACGGATGCAACAGCACCCGTCAAATCCCTACGAGTGGTTGTTCCATAACCAATCACAACAACTTCATCAAGTGCAACATGTTCGCTTTCCAAAACAATGTCGAACGTAGTGTTTGCGCCAAGTTCAACAATTTTTCGTTGGAAACCGACGAAAGTTACAACAACTTCTTTTGTTCCCGTAGGAACAGCCAACGAAAAGCGTCCGCTCATATCGGTAGACACTCCTTTCGTACTTCCCGGTACTGCCACCGAGGCAAAGGGAACAGGCTCGCCGTTTTGATCGACAACCGTTCCGCTAATGGTTCTGCTTTGCGCAAATGCACTGCCAACAGTCAGTAGCATCGCAAGGCAAAGCAACCACGTTTTTGCTGAATAGAGTTTGTTCATAGTGAGTATCGTTTTAATTATTATTTTCGAATAAATTTACGTATAATAGTTTTATTATCATTTGTATATATACGCACAAAATAAAGCCCTTCCCGCAAAGTGGAAACATTCAATCGCTCCGTTTCGGAACAATCTTTTTTGCGTATTACAATACGTCCTGCCAAGTCAATGATTTCAATTCCTTGTAAACCTTGCATTTTCACGTTCAAAACATCGCTTGTGGGATTGGGAAAAAGTTGCAAATCTTCTTCGCTCAAATCTTCTGTGAGGGTTGACGGATCTGTGGGAGGAATTATGGGTGTTGTATCGTTTTTAGCGTAAGCCTCAATGCGCTGAATACGGAACGAACGTCCGCTTTCAGCGGTTGTTCCACAAGCTCTTCCACGTGCAAAAATAAAGGCGTGTGTGCCTTCCGGACATTCATACGTGAATGCCGAATACACGTTTGTCGAATTGCTGTTCGACATATCACAACCCAAATCCGGATTGAATGCCGTTTTAGAACCTACATAACTGTTTTCGCTTGTGTCGCTTGAAAAACCTACGTAAGGCGTTGCTACGTTTCCATTGGAATTGGTCGTGAACCAAACCACTACCTTGTGGATGGCACGTGCTTTGGAAGTGATAACCAAAGCATCGTTCTTTGTCGCATTCAAATTCAAAGAGGGGTTATCGTTACCCAATTGTATATAGGTATTGTTAGACCCCTCTGTTCCTATTTGTCCGATTTTCACGATGCCACCTCGCGTTTGCTTAATCGTTGAAAGTTCCGCAGCATTTGCCCATGCGGTAATATCCACTTTCTCCATAACGATTAGTGTATCGCCGCTATATGTAGGATTTTCTCCGTCATCATCACCATCATCATCACCGCCCGAAAAATTCTCTCCTTGAATATACACCAATTTCGAGCGATAGTCTTTCAAAGCCGTCATCAATGCCGCAGTGGGTTGGTCTGTAAGCGTATTGTCGGCAGAGGTAAACGTCCATTTGAAATCGCCTCCCTGCACACGTCCGGCGTAGGCTTTCACGTTATCCACAACCTCGCTTGTGGCGTGAGGCGTGTAGATGTACATTGTTGATTTTGTATCGAAATTATTATATGTTGCTCCACCTTTTTTTGCAGCAACACCAACAGGAATGGTATCGTTGCGACTTGTAACCACAAAAGCATCAAACTCCACAGCGTTGGAAGAGGCATCGTAGGCTACAAATTTATGGGTGTAATTGCTTTGATACAAATTGTCGAAAGCCTTAATCATTCCTCCATCTTCCTTACTGAATGTTCCGCTACCGCTTGCAATATCTGTGCCTTGCATCGAAATCATCATCGGGTTAGGGCAATAGCCGAACACATTCTTCTCTACGAAAATAGAAGATGCTTCCGCTGCACCAACGCCGTATTTCGCAACTCCATCAAAATAGTTGTTATACACGTGTGCATTATGCCTGCGCACACGAGGATGGCGAGAATCCGAATGGTCATACCAATTGTGATGAAACGTAACATTTCCGGGCATTTCGCTTTCGGAATTTCCCAAAAGATGGGTTTTCCCATTATCAAAAAAGTGATTGTAGGAAAACGTAACATAGTCCGAACGCTTGCAATCCATCGTTCCGTCGCCTTTGGCTTGGTCGTCATCACTTCCGGGCATACCGTAGAACATATCGCAGTGATGCACCCAAATGTGAGAATTGTCCTGCTGTAAGCCAACATTGTCGCCCTCATTGCTTGCGCAAAGCATCACGGCAAGGTTGCGCACTTCAACGTTGTGCGTGTTCTTCATACGTATCCCAAAAGAATGAAAAACAGCATCATCGCCAACACCTTCAAGCGTTAGATAACTTGTTGTTGCACCTCCAAAATCAAGCAACATATCGCCCTGACACTGACCATCCGTGCAATTCGTAGTTTTTATCGTTCCAAAAAAACGAATGATGAACGGACGCTTTTCATATTTTTTCTTAAATCCTGCGATGATTTGCTGAATACCAACGCATTTTGTCGTACTTCCGTTACTCGACGTAACGACATTATATTCTATGGTATTTTTATTTCCCTCGTGAACGTAGAGAATCACCGCATTGTCTTTGGGCGTTCCGTCCGCTTTGTAGCCCCCCGGAACAACTCCGTTTGCAAAGGCAAAGCCCGAACGATCGTGAGCTAAAACCGTGAGTGAAGGCGTTGTTACTCCGCTTTGTTCAAGTTCATTGATAACGGGTTTTACAGTGAGTGTGTATTGTCCGGCTTTCAATCCCAACACATCCGCACGCATAGAGGATCCGTAGGATCGAATTAAAGCGTTATCGATTTTCTTATCTGAAATGCCTTCTCCCGAGTAATATACGTTGTAGGATTGAGCTCCGGGCACGGTGTCCCAGCAAACAAATGCGGATTCGAACCATCCCGAAGACTTGATAAGGTTTTGTGCGTTAATCTGATAAATAGATGCGGCGATAAGAAACAGAGTAAAAAGTGTTCTCTTCATAGTGATGTGGGATTAATATCAAATGCGAAGTTACGAAAAAAAAACGATATATGCAAATTATTTTTTCAGGATTTTTTGAACAGGTAATTCACAATCTTAAAAAACAACGTGGCTCCAATCGCCAGCGTTTCCTCATGGGCGACCGTTCCATTTTCGCAATCGGCAGAAATGGAACGGTTTGAAACCCGCTCCAACAAATAAACGAATAGGATGCTTGCAAACTACTTGTTGTGAACGTTTGATATTGCATACAACGGAATAACTTTGATATTGTCGTATTGTCCGAAGTTTTCTAACGATGTGCGGATACCATATACAGATTGCTTTTCTTTCATAAATTGACACAAACTTTGCATACTTCCTCTTGTCCCTGATTTTACTTCGATAGGAATAATCTGATCATTCTTTTGAATCAAATAATCCACTTCGGCATTGCTACCTTTAGATTCGCGTACCCAATTGTACAGTTGTGCGGGAGAATCGTTTCGTGACGACTTTATCAGTTCAAGCCCCACATATAATTCTGCGATATGACCTTTGTTGATTACGGAAAAATCGTTACCCAACAGCACATCGGATAAGTCAAGTCCAAGCAAATTTTGATACAGACCGGTGTCAAGAAACAAATACTTGACCTGTTTTAGATTGATTTCTGCTCCTAAAGGAATTCCGTTTGCAGACGTATGAATAACAGGGTATATTAACCCTGCCATTCGTAACAATTCAATACACTCTTTTATCTGCTTGTTATCATAAGCGCCTACGGTTTGAGAATAAACAAATTTTTCCCCCATTTGAACGGCAACAGAGTTGAATACATTGATCAAACGTGGTTCGGGTACATTTTTTTTGTATTTTGAGAAATCGGTTCTAAACGAATCTATTAACTGTGTTAAAACGCGCCTGCATTCCAACAAATTTTCGGTTGCTTTGTAAGTCGCTACGACCTCGGGCATTCCTCCTGCGATTAAAAATACTTTCAAAAGACTAAGTATTTTTTGATGCCCAACCTCGAATACGGGGTTGTTTACATTTGAATTTTCGATCTGCTCAACCATTTTCCCATTGCCCATTGCAATCAAAAATTCGCTGAATGAAAACGGGTACATATACATAGATTGAATACGTCCAACACCAAAAGAAGGTAGTTCGGCCAATGCAAATTCGAGTAAAGATCCGGCAGCAATAACGTGCAATTCGGGGTACTCTTCATAGAAAAATCGCAGTGCGGAAATGGCCCGTGGACACGCTTGTATTTCGTCAAAAAAAAGTAATGTCTTTCCTGCAACGATGCTCTTTCCTGATAAAAATGAAAGTTTGTTACAAATTTCTTTCGGATATAAATTGCCGTCAAAAATCTTACGTGCTTCTTCGTTTATCTCAAAATTTACCTCTACAAAATCATCAAAACTGCGAGCCAAATTTCGAACTGAACTTGATTTTCCAACTTGCCTTGCACCTCGCAATAGAAGCGGTTTTCTGTTACGCCTATTCTTCCAATCAAGTAAATTATTGTCTATTAGGCGATTTATATATTTATTCCCATTTTTCATACCCAAAGAAAAGCATATTTTTCCAAAAATATAAGGCAAAGATACGACTTTTTTTCCAAAAATACAAGGCAATAAGTGTTTTTTTTTCAATTGTCATTTTTTTTTGTATCTTTGCCAAAAAATGTAAAATAAAACAAGTTTTGGCAAAAAAGAATGTGCTATGATACAA
>QMCD01000665.1_pt1 | contig 23483 bp, 5 predicted proteins | sample 1821841 | NCBI WGS metagenome assembly QMCD01 (sample SAMN01991225, study PRJNA193472) | Termite gut metagenome, whole genome shotgun sequencing project. | isolation source: worker | host: Macrotermes natalensis | reverse complement strand
GGCACGGTTCACAGAACCGCGCCAGCTCTCGTCTTTCATCATTTACTCATATCTGCGCCAGCTTGAGCTTGCTGTCATAGTTGACTGCAAAATTAATAGAATAAAAATATCTTTACAAGGTTTCGAACACTTATGGTTTGTAACTTGTGCCTTGTCAGCAAATCTTTTTTAGATTACTCATTATATGTTTTGTAACAAGGCACGGTTCACAGAACCGCGCCAGCTCTCGTTTTTCATCATTTACTCATATCTGCGCCAGCTTGTGCCAGCTCTCGTCCTTCATCATTTACTCATATCTGCGCCAGCTTGAGCCAGCTCTCGTCCTTCATCAGTTACTCATATCTGCGCCAGCTTGAGATATTATCTTTAATTTCGATACTCTTTTATTTCTATTTGTTAATCTGACTATCATTTTTTGTGGCATTTTTGATAGAATGTTCCATAAAGTTAAAATATGCATTTTCTATTATCATATCTTGAATAGTATTTGTAGTATTTGGCCCTGTTTTATTTCCTATGATAGGAACAACAATTGAAGTTCCTCCATACATCAATCTAGCACCCCATGAATTAAATTGATAACCATCCAATGTCTTTCCTGTAACAATTGTTTTTCCACCATCAATAATAGACGGGACTGCGGATAGAGGATTTGCACTATATATAAAGTTCCCAACTACTTGTCCAAAAGCATCGGCAGCTTTATCAACAGGATTATCATAAAATCTTTCACAACTAAGACAAATATTGAACTGTTTAGAAACATAAGGTTCTGGATTACGTGCTTTATAATATTCATTGTTCTTTTCTTGAACTTTCTTGTTGAGAGCATTTATTTGATCTTCAGTAGGAGTTACAACAACACTTGGAATAACATCTAATCTATGTTGTCGTGTACGTTCATCGTACATTGATATAACCATGACATTATCTTCCGGTTTATAACGGTTGTTAATATCCTCAGAAACATCTACCAACGTAGTCCTTTCTCCATTTTCATTAAATATAGTGTATATATTTATATTAATTTGTACAACTTCCAACCCTTCCAACTCAACACCATCAATTAACCTATTCTCAGAAAAAGCATAAGTAGAATTATGAGGGTATTTTGAAGCTAAAGGGTCAGGCTTAAAAAAACGACCTAACCGATTATCAGAAATACGATATTTAAAAAATGAGTGGCTTGCACTTCCTGTAATTTCTCTTTCAGTTTCTTGATTTTGAAACCCGAATCGGTAGCTTTCTTTTTCATAAGTCCGTCCTACCATTTGCATTCCAAACGGCATATAATCATACAAAGCAATTACATCGGCTTCATCACCATTCCGTTTATCAGAAACCACCGCCATCACATTCCCCAAATGGTTCGTAAGTGCAAAATTTTTCACACCGAGTGTTCTTCTGGAAGAAAGAGTTTCGTTAAACGAAGTGCTCATATCTATATTTGTTTGTCGCACACCTAAACGAGAACTTCCATAAAGCATCTGTTCCGATAAAAACAATTCCGTTGGTTTTTCATCATCAGCATACTTTTTCTCGGTGTATGTAGCCATTACATTACCGCTTGCATCGTGCACATAGTAAGTCGTTATCGTATCTGCATCCACAGTATTTTTCGGTATCACCGTTTTACTTATCCTGTTGCCGAACGGGTCGTATCTGAAGATTAAGTTATCTTTTTCACTGTCTTCTTCCCGAATAATTTCGGCAACTTTACCGCTCGCCGTCCACTTGATTTCTGCAATCTCTTCCTGCCTGTCACTAATCAAATTCCCGATTTTATCATACGCATAGTTATACGAATTCGGATCATTCTGCTCATACCTGCCCTGGTCTTTCAAGTCTGCGTTTCCGGCATTTGCAGTAACAGCATCATTCACGTGCAGCAGTCTGTTGCTAATCTTTTTGCCGTTCGCATCGTTGGCGTAGTGGTAGGTAAAGTTATCCATTGCAGCGCCGTTTCCGTCGTTCCTGGTCAGGTTCTGTATGTTGCCGTTTGCATCGTATATGTAGGTGGTTGCATACGCATCGGCGCCACCGCCGCCAAATACTTTTTTGCTTGATTTCAGGCGGTTCAGCTCATCGTAGCTAAAGTCACGCACTTGCATACCCAGATTAAGATTTCCGGCATCCGTAACAGGGCTTAAGGTGGTTGCCATTCTTGCAATGTTGCCGTTATACAGGCTTTTCACCGGTATAGCCTGCGCCTCTTCCGGCAGAAAATCGTTGGACGTGACGCCGCTTATCGCCGTGTAGTCGTTATCGTTGTAATGCAGCGAGTAGGCAAATACATCTTTTGCAAATTCATTCGCCCCTTCGTGCTCATTCGTGCCTTTCGCCCCATTCACTGTCTTAATCCACCCCTGCAAGGTATAGGCATATACCATTTTCTGCACCTTCAAGTCCCCTATTTCCGTAACCGCCAGCGGTCCGTGCTTGTAGTACTTGTAGCTTGCATCATTGTCCCAGATCAAGCCGTCGGTGCTTGTATATACCTTCGTAATCCTGTTGTCGGCATCATACTCGTATTTATGGTGCATCTGCTCTGCGGTATTAGGCGCGTAGCTTACTCTGTTCACGTTGCCGCTTATCAGGTCATACTCATAGACCAGTCGCCGGGCAGCGCCCAGACGGGGGTTATCGCGCAGCAGCTCCTTTACATTCCCACCTATATCATAGCTGAAGTGTACCGCATTATCATACTTCGTACTGTCGCGATTATAGCGTTCCTGATAAATCACCGAAGCCACCCGGTTGCGCACATTCTCCTGTTTTCCCCGGCCGAACTGTCCCTCAATTCCCTGCAGCGGGCGGTCGTATATGGTTCTGGTTACCTCAAAGCGGTTGTAGCCAAACGTATTGGGGAACTTCATATCGTCTTCCAATGCTTGCTGGGTGATTTCGTGGCTTGGCACTATTTCGCCCGTTTCGACTGTTCTGCCCAGGTCGTCAAAGCTGGTGTAGCTGTAGCGGGGCGGTATCATTGCCTGCTGCTTGCTGTTTTGCGATGCCACCAGGCGTCCCAGCTTGTCGTAGTAAAACCGTGCCGAAAAGCGGCTGCTTTCATTGTTAAATGTTCTTACCGACTTCTCGCTGTTCAGTATCACGGCGTTCGAGGCGGTAACGTGTACACCGGTCAGGTTTTCAGCGGTTTTGCTTACGCGCTTGTGCCAGGTGTTGCCGCCATCGCCGGTGTAGAGCACTGTTCCGTTGCTGCCTGCGGCATACGCCGTGCGCTGGTCAACGGCTGTTATGGCGTTCAGGTTCACGCTTGCGCGTGTGGTAAACTCGGCCCACGTAATTGCCGGGTCGCCCGGCGCCATTAACGCTTCCCATTTATTTCCGCCGTCTTCGCTGCGCAGCAGCACACCGTTATTGCCTGCGGCAAATCCGGTATTTCCTTTAAAGCTTACGCTGTTCAGGTTTTCGGTTACCGGCGACTGTTTCGATTGGAGAGTGGCGCCGCTCAGTACGGCAACCGCTCCCGAATTGCCCACCAGTACGGCGGTGGTTGCATTGACAAACGAAACGCCGTTAAATACAGCGGTTGTTGATACCGGCGTCCAGCTGCTTCCGCCGTTTACGGTGCGTAAAATCACCCTGTCGCCCACCGCTATACCGGTGTTGCTGTCAAAAAAACGGATGGCATTCAGCCGTTGCCCCGATGTCTGCGAACTTGATGAGAATTCCCACACATCGCCGTCGTCGCTCACGCCTGTGGAGCCGTCGGCGGTTACTGCATAGTATTTCCCGCCCGGCGCCTGGGTGACCGCTGTAACCGGTTTGGGGTTCACCGTGTTGCCGCTTTGTACGCTCGCGGTGCCGTTTATCCGGTAAATGCTGCCGTTATCGCCCACTGCCCACACCGTGCCGGTGCTGCTGTGCGTAATGCCGTTGATGGCTTCGCTGCCGGTTGGTATGGCGGTTTTTGTGCCGCCGTTTTGCAGGTAAACCGTTCCGGCGTCGGTAGCGGTGTATGTTCGTTCGCCGTCGGTGCAGGTCATGGCAGTAAGTCCTGCGCCTGTCGAAGAGCGTGTCCAGCTGTTCGACAGGTCGGTGCTGTTTGCATACACGTTGCCCGACAGGGCGCCTATCTGTATCCGGTTACCAGCTGCCGCTACGGCTCTGAAATCTTCTGTAATCCGGTCTGTTCCGTCTGCAAGGTATTTCAGCTCCCAGGTACCTGCAGCATTGTGTTTGACTACCGTTCCGCTGTTGCCCGCGGCTATGCCCCTGTTTATGCCGAATACCGGTTGCGGTGCAAGCGTTCCGGCGGTGGCGCTTACCGACTGGTTGCCGATGTGCAGTTTCCATACCGCACCGTTTTCGCCTGCGGCAATAGCGGCTGTTTTACTGTCCGGCGCTACTGCAATGGCTGTGGCGGGAGCGATATTCCCTTTATTCTCCCAGTTGTTGCCTCCTGCCGAACGGGTAAAAATGTCGCCGGCGGCAGTCAGCAGGTATTTCTCGCCGGTGCGGTTGCTGGTCATACTGTGCGCTCCGGTGATTTCCTGTGCCTGCGTAAACGAAAATGCTGTGGCCGAATTTGCAGCCGAATAGACTTCGCCGTTTGCCGTAAGCGCCGTAAGGGTTGTTATATCCAGGTTTTGCTGCGTATAGGAGTGAAGCGCGGTTACCTGTGCGGGGAAGGCATCAGTGGCCAGTTTCTCCCACGTTTCTCCCCGGTCTGCCGTTTTATACAGCCCGTTGCTGCCTGCGGCATAACCGGTATTTTCATCTTCAAAGTAAAGTGCGGTAAACTGTGCGCCGTTTGCCATACTGTTTAAGGCAATTAGAGGCTCTCCCTGCGACGGATAAAGTACTCCGGAGCTGTTTAAGGCGTATAATGTTGAATTTGTTGCCGCTATCACAGGCGAAGTAATTGTAAAAGCCGACCAGCTTTCGTTCCAGTTGCTGCCTGCATCGTTGCTTATCCACAGCTTACCGGCGGCATCTACCCCTATAGCCTTGGTACCGTCGGCTGAAAACCGGATTTGCTTCCACGGAATTAAGACATTCGTTTCTACCGGCTGCCAGCTGGCGCCGCCGTCGGCAGTGGTTATCAGTATGCCGTTTTTGTCGCAGGCGTAGGCTTTGCGGTCGTTTATCATTTGCACGTGCTGCACATCCGCCGTGGTTACTTCTTCTTTCGTCCACGTGTCGCCGCCGTTGGCGGTTGTATAGATAAGCCCAACGTTGCCGTTATAGCCCACGGCATAGCCGGTATTCGTATTTTCAAAATAGACCGCTTCCAGATTCGGTATTATTAAGCCGGTATTATTGAGCGGTGTCCAGGTATCGCCGTTTGTTGTGGTTTTGTACACCTTTCCGGTGGCGGTAAACAGATACCCGGTTGCTGCGCTGTGCATGTGAATTGCCTTCAGCTTCTCATTTGTGCCGGTATTGACTGCCGTCCAGGTTGCGCCGTTATCTGCTGTTTTCAGCAGCGTGCCGTTATCGCCTGCGGCAAGCACCTGCGAGCCTGTGGCGCTCACGGCGTTCAGGTTATTCACACCCAGACCGCTGAATTCCTTCCAGCTCTGTCCGCCGTTGGTCGTTATATAGCCTACGCCGCGCGAGGGGTCGCTTGACCGGGTGCCGAAAAGTATGCCGTTGCCGTTCTCGTCCAGTTCTACCGCCGATATGGAAAGGTTGGAAGGCAAGCCATTCCTGCTCAGCGCCTGTATATTCTCAAACGGGTCGTGGTCGGGCATATACTGCGCTACCAGCTGGTTCAGGCTGTTATATACATAGCGGGTTTCCATCCGGTGTCCGGTAAAGACGCTGTGTTCGCCCCGCTTCCGTGCTGCGGCAACGGCATCCGTCTGTGCATCGCTCAGCGGCTCAACCCCTTCGGGAGGTATGGTGCGTATCAGGTTGCCAGCCTGGTCGTAATAGTACAGCGTGTAATGATGTTCGCTGCCGGTGTAGTTCATTGTGTAGGTTTCTTTCTCTATTGAGGCGAAGCATTCGCGTATGTACGTGCTGCGCACGGCTGCCGTCAGGCTGTCAATATACGCCGCATAGAGCTGTTCGCCCTTCTGTTCCGCCTCTTTTTCAAGCTGTTCTTTGCAGTCGGATACTACCGGTATGGTTGCCGGCGTTGGGCACAGGGTATATATGATATCCGGCGAGCCGCCGTAACAGCGCGTTATCATAACACAGCCGGTGCTGCCTTTCATTTGTACCCGTTCTACTTTGCCGTTGTGGGCTATGCGTACCGTGGCTATAAAATGCCTGCCGTCGGAATATGCCGCATCGGCTTCGATTCCTTCAAAGGCTACAATATCCTTGAACCGGTAGCCCGCTTGGCTGTCGGCAAATGAGAGGCGTATTTCACAGTCCGGTTTGGAGCCGCCTGTTACGGTTGCAACTATTGTGCCCGGCTCCGGGTTGGCAACCGGTTCGTAGATATAGGATTCTTTACAGGCATCATTTTTCTGTGCGGGATTTGCCTGTGCCCACAGGGCATACATTGCTGCAGGCAGGCAGATTCTGTCTTCAAAAGTCCAGGCGCGCACGAGCGTTTTGAAAAATTCCGACAGATAATCCGCTTCAACCGTTTTTTTGCAGACTGATGCTGTGCCGTCGCTCGACAGGGTTTTGCAGTTCGTCAGAAATTCCTCATATTCCCGGTACGACAGGTTGCGGTTAAAGGTGGTATTGAGGTAGTTTTCCACCATTTTTTCCTTTCTGTAGAGCCAGGTGCCATCGAGGAGCTGACCTGTCATGTGCTTATATACGGCTTTGCCGGAAAGAAAGTTCATATTCTCAATGGCGAGCTCTACGGTTTTGCATTCGATGCAGGCCTCGCAGGTCAGATCACTTGATATGTATTCACCGGACTGTTTCAGCAGCTGCCGTGCAACCGCTGAATCGGCGGCGTTTGTCGCTACGGAAAGGGCTGTCGCAACATCCCGGCAAAGGCACAGTTTTCCTTCGTAATTCATTACGCTTATTCCTTCGTGGTATTCAAAATACTGCTTGGCGGTGCTTACTGCCTGCGGAAGCGTGCCTGCCTGTTTTGCCTGCTCAAAATCCGCCTGGCGGCTAAGCAGCGTGCTGCACGCACATTCGTCCATACCGGTAAAGCCTTCCTTTTCGGCATCGGTATAGTCGTAGGGACGCGGGAAACTGAGCAAATAGCTGTTGCAGGTGTCATTTTGAACCGTATCTGTCTCCAATATACCCTTCATTGCCTCATGGAAACTGAGGTATCGGGAGTTGAAATGTGTATTCCGCGCTTCTTCGGGCATGTCGGAATAGCCCGAAAGCGATGGTGTACCCGGTAATACGGCAGGATTTGTATTGCTGTAGATACACGAGTTGGTGGTGATTGCCAGAAATGCGGCTTTCAATTCGGCGTATTGCGTGTTCCCGTCCTTCCAGTCGCTTACCCAGTAGCTTGTGTTATTCTCCTTAACTTCCGTAAGCTTGCCGCAGCCTGCAAGGGCGCTCATTATTCCGTCGATTTGCGCTCGCGCTGAGCGGACACAGAGGCTGTCGACCTGCGCTTTAACGGCATCGGTATTGACATCGGCGGCAACAACCGGCGAAGACTGCAACATTGCTTCGCCTTCTTCTCCTATGGCATCCTGCGTGGTGAGCATGCGCTTGGTTTTGTTTCCGAATATATTACCGGGATCGCCATTGCCTATGTTGTAGGCGTCGGCAGCCTGGCAGGCACTGCTTGCCAGCATAAGGCTTTCTACCAGCTTTGTTTTTTCCATGATGTACAGGCTTCTGAAAAACAGCCATATACGGTCGCGGTCGCACAGATACTCATCGCGCATTAAGTCTGCCGGATATTTTTGTATGAAGTTCATGCAGATACTGTCGTTCATTCCGGCGCACACGCCTGCCATGAGTGCCGCCTTTTGCCACATTGTCATGGTTACTTCTGCCGTTTCTCCCTTGCCGGTGCGGTAGGTAACCGTAATGGCTTCCATCTGCGCTTTCATCGCATTGTAGCCATTTTGTGTTGCTCCGCTCGCATTTACAAAAAACGAGTCGGGTTTGGCGGGCAATATGGGCTTTTCCTGTGCATCCAGCAAGTTGAGCGGATTCAGCAACCCCATCCGGTATGCCTCTTCGTAGCTTTCTACGTGCATAAGCAGGTTGTCATACCGCAGGCTTGCTATGTAGTTGGGATTGTTACACTGGGCGTCACGGCACTGTTTTTCGGGGTGGAAGACTACCAGTTTTTCTGCCCATGCAGGTTGAAAATTTTCTACAAATGCCTTGATAAATTGACTGTGTGTATGTGTTTTCAGGCTGATCGCGCTGTCCGCCCTGTCCACAAGGTCTGTGCCCAGAATTTCTTCTATTTTCCCGATACTGTTTTCATGAAAAATGGAGGTGGCATCGTCTGAAAAATAGTTTCCTTCCGCATCTATTGCATACAGAGCATACTGACCGCCGGCGGCATTGCCCTGTTCATTAATAGTGGTGGATGCTGTTATGTCGTTTGTTTCTACCTGTCCCGGATGGTAGTCCGATATCATCAGTTCTTCCATGGCTTCACAGCTGTTTACAAAGCCACATTCGTAAATGCACTGTTGCAAGGCTTCCGGATCGTCCTGATGGGTACTGCGGCATATATCCTCACAGTTCTGCTCCTCTTCGCAGGCGCTCCAGTCTATCTGCGCCTTTTGATCTTCTATAAAGTCGGAAAGGGTTCTTTCTTCGCGCGCGGCAAGCGACTGTACATAGCGCTGCGTTTGCGTTTCTATGGCGCTGCGGTCCAGGCTCAATACGCGCGTGATGTAATATGTGGAGCCTCTTTTCATTTTTTCGGCGGAAACCGTGAAGGCAAGTGATTTGCCGGTTTCCGGATTGCACAGGTTTGCCAGACTGCCGATGCTTTCGCGTATCGGAAACTGCGCCGCATCTAAGGAGGCGCCGCATTCGTCTATTATATTCAGAGTAAGTGTATAGACACATTCCAGGCACTGTCCCTCTTCCTGTGGAGGTAATTGACTGCCCTCTTCAAAGCGCACGCCTTCCAGCGAATAATTAAATACGTGGTCGCTGTTGCTTGTTACAGTGTAGGCATGCTGCATCGACAGGGTCATGTTATTTACTCCGACAGGCTGCTTGTCTATGATATTTACGGTAACCGGGTTTTCTGTTTTTGGCGACAGAGATTCAAGCGCTTGCGCGGATTCTCCTGCGAGCGCCGTTGCGCGAACCCGTCCCTGTAAATCTACGTATGACACGCTGATACCGCCGTTGGCGTCGCAAACTATATTTTTCCGGAAATACGTGGCGTAACCGGCTTCACTGCCGAATAAGCGGTCTAATTCCTTTTGCTCTACGGTGTTATAGCTGTATTTGGTATCGTGCGCGCCCAGTTGATAGTCCCTGCCTACGCCGCCCTGCCGTCTGATCCGTCCCGTATTGTCCGGCTCGTATTGCGTATGGGCAAACGGATAGCCGCTGGCGTTGGGCACGAATTGATGGAAATCTCCGGCGTCTAAAAGTTCGTTCTCCGGAGAATAGTAGCGGGCAGCTCCGCTGGCATTGCTCATAGCGCCGGCTGTTTTTTCGCAGCTGGCATCCGTGTCAAAATCCCGCCAGCTGTAGGGGGCATTTCTATCGAGACTCCGGTTAAATTGCGGGTGGTAGTTCAGGGCGCCAATGCCTGCCGGAACCGGCAATGCCTGCACTGCCGCGCGACCTTGCCGGTCGTAATACGTTTCGCCTACGATTATCTCGCCGTCGGTATTCAGGCGTGTAACCGACTGGCGTGAACGCAGGCTGCCGTCCATATAGCTGACGGCTTCCTTTTTCTTGCCTCCTTCTGCGTAGTTTACCGTGTATTGCCAGTTTCCGGCATCTCCGCCATGCGCTTCGCTGTCTGTAATTTCAATTTTTTCGCCTAAAAATTCCGATACCTTTTCGCCGGCACAGTTGCCTTCACACGACCAGGCGCCCTCTACTATGCGCTGTCTTTCTAAATCTTCATACGTAATTGCCCGGACTCGAAACAGTACAAAGCCTTCTTCAAAAACCGATGATACGTTATAGACGGTGGTGTCGGTGCTAATGCGCGTTGCATTATGCCTGAAATCATAAGGCAGGTCGCGATCGGCATAGTTATTCACATGCAGCCACTCCAACTGGTAGGATTCGGCGCCGGTTACCGCATCCCAGCTGACCCGGTATTCGCGCGTGGCGGCTATTGGAGTAACGGTCAGTGACGGGGCTTGGTCTGTTGCCAGAGGACTCACGCTTTCGACGTGGATGGTATTCTTCAGGTACAGGGCTTGCTGTACGGCTGAAATACCGGCGTCGGTGGTTATTGTCAGCTCTTTTACCGTAACCCTAACCTCTTCTCTGTCTTTGAAATGATATACTGCGCGGTCTGTTACTCTGCCTTCGGGGGTATAGGTCAGAGTCAGTGTCTGCTCAACCGGCTGGATACCGGGCGATTCTATATAGACGCGCAGGGTTGCTGTAAACGACGGTAGAAGACCGCTTTTCAGTTCCTCTTTTTTTATGCCAAACAATATGACATTATTTATCTGCTGCTCATACGGTCTTTCCGCCGGAACGGCAACGGCAGTTAAAGAGATGGCGTTGGCGTGGATATCCGCGCCAGGCAGGGAATGACTGTATTCAAGCTGCTTGGCTTGCGTGACTGCGGAACCGAACAGGAAAAAAATCAAAAGAAAAATCCGACTTTTCGTGCTTGCGACTTTTTGCGCCTTAAATCCCTGAGATCTTAATTGTTTAATCAACTTCATATCTATTATAGTCTTATCTTCGTATGTTATTAATAATCGTATAGTATTGGTATTTTTCTTTCAAGGCGACCTCTCCCCGATCATTAACCGAAAGAATATGGTCTATTGAAAACATATTTTGGTCGGCAGTGTGTGGAACCGCCTGTTTTTTGAAAACAAAATCAACTTTTACCCGGTCGTATTTACCCGGTTCCAACTCAAACGGCGCCCGGTAATAGCACGTTATTTTTTCCATCAATCCCGTTTTTGCCGATATGGCAACATCCATCCGGGTATATTCTCCCTTTGTAAAATCAAAGCGGTATCGTTTGCTGCCATCTGATATGCCCGCATATTTTACCGTCATGTCATCATCCGCGGTTGCAGCGGCATTTTGCTTTTCCAGCGAGGCGGCTGTTTCCGTAAGGCTTTTTACTAATAGCTCCACTCCTTCCTGTTCCTTGGCAGTCAGCGTATTCTGCCTGTTTTTTTCTTCTATGCTTATAAATTTATCATCTTCATAAAGCGTCAGTATATATTTTTGATTGACAATCACCTCCATTCCATATTGCCGTAAATGGTAATTATCGCCTCCTTTATATACCCACACATTTTCTTTCTCTGTGGGCTGCGTAGCGCTATACGACGGGTAAAACCAATGTTCTATTTCTATTTCATAATTATTGCCGGAATACAATGTGTACGCTTTTTCCAAATCGGCTTTATAATCTTGCGAAAAAAGGCTAAAGCACGAAGGCGCAAAAAGGCACAAAAGGACGAAGGCGCGAAAAAGGGCGAAAGGTATCCCGTCTTTCTTTGTATCTAAGTTTGTGTAATTCAAATTTTTTGTATTCATTTTTTATGTCTTTTATATTTTGCGCCTTCGTCCTTATTTATTTTTCGGTTTTGCCTGCCGCGCTTCGCGTATTGTCATAATTCCCCGTTCTGTTTCTTTCTTCACCCGTATCAATGCTCCTTCTTCATCATATTCATAGAATGTGGCATAATTTTCATCGTCCAATTCTGCCGTCAAGCGCATAGTTATGGGATCATACACGTATGATTTCATCGTGCCGTTGAACGGAAACACCCGTATATCGTCGAAAAATACATTTGCCAAGCCATTGTTAACCAGTTCTATTCTCATTATTTCGGCATCTTCGGGCACAGTAAATTCTTTTTGAATACGTTGCCACCCCTCTATAAGTGTTCCTTCGGGATAACAAGAGAAAACCTGCTCACCTCTTTCAAAAATCAAATCTATCTGACTTGTGGGGACGGCTACTTTTTCATTAAGGTCTTTTACCCAGGCACTTAAAACGTATGTTTTTCCGGGTTCCGGTGCAAAGGAGGTTTCGCAGTTTTTGCACTCTATCTCAGCGCAGGAGGAACGGGTATCAATTTTGACAGTAGCATACTGCTCGGTTTCTTTTGGTATGATGCTATTGACATTATTTTTATATTGAGCTGCGGCAACGAGAGATACGGAAGATTTTTGACCAACAGTTACCCCTTGGGGTAAGGTACAACTCATAACAACTTCAAGTTTGCTAAATTTATTTAAACGAGGCGCTTTCAGCATAAAGTAATACATGTTTCCCTGTATCTCGCTTTTCCAGTCGTCTGAAGAACAATTAGATAAACTACCTTCCAAGCCCGGCAAATCTTTTAAGCATGGCTTCGAAGCTGCCGAATATTGAATAGACCATTCATTGGGCAATCCTGTGGGCAATTGTGAAAAAGGTTTGTCATATATTATCTGTTCGTTCCCATTGCTTATTATGGATATTTTAATATGCTGAATATATTCCGAAGAAATAGGCATATTAAAATTACTTCCCCGCGATTTTGTTCCTATAATCTCCTTATCTCCTCTGTGTGGGAACGAACCTACCATAAAAACACCATTTTCAATATCTTGATTAACGAAATTATCTACTACATATTTGTACTCATAGCTACCGCCGGCAGTTAGTTTTACCTCGTTTTTAAACTGAGTATTATCGCAAGAAACAGATACGTATGGATTAATTGCGCTTTCAGCCGGCACGTAAAAATACGTTCCAATCAATCCTAATCCACTTCCTTCACGAAGGAACTGCCAATTAATATTAGCATAGTTACCGGTCAATGCCGGCGCATTATCTTTTAATTGTATATCATACAATATGTATAAATACTTGTTTTGAATTTGGGCACATGGGTCTTCCTTTTGGTCTTTTAGTATTGCCTCTACCAAACCGGTAAATGTAATAGTTGCATAGGTTTGCGTATTATTATCATTATTACTGGTTGTGTAATAGCCTTCCAGTGTTTTCCATTCTGTAATATTTGAGATATTCGACTCCTCTCCATAATAATATCGAATCGGAGTTTCACCAAATTTCAGGTAATTATGCATTGTATAGCTGAAACTGTCATACAAATACGCTGTTTGCAGTTGAAGATAGGCTGTGTGGTTAGTATGATATTTCATAGCAAAATTATTTTTTGTATTATTAAAGTTGCCATCATAAACATAATTATGCAATGTATAGTTAGGGTTACCTGCAGCATGGTGACCACTTGGTGCATTTACCGTAAGATTAATTGTTCTTGTATTCAAAGTCTTCTCTTCTTGAATCAATTTTACGGAACATATATAGCTTCCCGCTGCAACGCCATTTTTTGCAAACCAACTACATGAAAACAGTTTTGAAAAATATGATCCAGGGATATTATTTAATTGAATCTGTATCTTTTGTACATCTTCATAATTAGTATTAGTACCTGTAAAAGGGACTTCTTCTTTCTCATAATACGACACACCTAAATCGCCATAGTATGCGTCCGGTGCAGATAGTTCGTAAAATCCTATATCTTTTGTCGGGAGGTTATCTTTCAGTAACTCCAACTCACAATAGAGAGGCTTGTTTCTATCTATTTCTATCCCGTCAAAAGCTGCATCAATCTCTATCTGAAAGTACCCACGCCCATTAGTTCCATTACAAATATCTGTAATAACTAAATCGTTACTGTTGCTTATAGAATTCAGATTCAAACGTGGAGCTACCGTATCATTTGAGGTAGAAGGGATTGAAGGCAGCATATAAATACCCCCTTTTTCAAAATTCCAGTCTCCATAACACCCTTCTCTTTCTTCATAAGACAAGAAAATTTGTGAATCCTTGCCTGATACGGGATTTCCGGAGTTGTTTACAAAATAAAGCGAATAATATGAATATCCTTCTGACACGTTGGGGATTTTTATTGTATCATCAACATTTTCAAAATCAACATTTCTCATATTATTATACTCATAGGTATTGCTTTTTGTCACACCAATACATGTAAGGTCTGATGATTTTATTAAATTCAATGATATGGAACTATATTCATACGTTCCTTTTTCAAAGTATGTCCGTATTGTAACTCTATATGGCACTGTACTGTCATTATAGGTATAATTATAGTCATCTCTAACGGATATAGATGTGCGTGCCATATCAACAGGCGGATTAATGGTTAAATCACAATGAGAATAAACCGTATCTTTAAGACCACATTCGTTAGGTAATAAGGCGATATATATTCTTTTTGTTTCAGATTTCCATTCGCATTTCCTGTCTGCCGAATGAGATGTAAAGTTACTTATTGTGAACGAACCGGTTTCTCCTTTTTTTGCTACATCATTGGGCGTAAATTCCACTATATGCTTCATATATCTTTGCCCGTTATATGTTATTTCTTCCCCTCTCTTAAAAACAGGATTCAACTCTCCCCCACCTTCTTCCGGGTTAAAACGAGCAGATGTACCGTCAATCATTTCAAGTGGTAAAAGTAACATTGCTTCGAATTTATCGCATGCAGGAAATTTAAGGGAAATTGTTAAAGAAATATTATTACCTCCCTTTAACGCAAAACTTTCTCCCTGGAACCGTATCCAAAAGTCATTTTGTTGCTGTCCCAAAGCATTCACCCCCACAAAAACTCCCAATAAAAAAAACACTATTTTTTTCATATTTCTTTTCATTTTCGTTATTCTTAATTTCCCGTATTATTTACATTCTTTCAATACTTTCTCCATACTCACTCTTTTTGCCGGCGGCACCTGTATGCTGAATCTTCCGGTATGCGACTGGTCTTCAGTGAATATAACATCGGTGGTTTTGGGAAATGAGAAGTGTTCGGATTCCGGACATTGCATGCCTGCATCTTCAAATCCCGTAAAGCCCATTTCTTTATAGCGGGCATTGCCTGCCACTGCCGTAGGTATAGTATTGTTGTAACCGTAAAGAGCCGCCGTATATCGTTTGAGTGCATCCATGTTTTCCAGCTCAAACCCATACGGACTGAAAAGCGTAACTTCCGAAGTAAAAGTCCAATTTGCGGTATTTACGAGCCAGTCGTTACCGCTGTTTGGTCTCCAAAACGGCGAGAAGGCAGTAAATGTACCATCTTTACGCATATTGGTATTGCGATTGTAGTCGGATTGAGTGCGTCCGGTAAGGTAGGCATAACTCTTCTTCGGTCTGAATATGCCTTTTTTTCCGGTTATATACGGGTTGTTATTTTTCTTCTGGCATGTTTCACAAAATCCGTTCCAGTCCGAAGCAAATTCAATAGCGCTCGACTGTAATACTTCTTTAAATTCTATTGCATCGCCTTGCAGAGGATTCTGTAAAGTAACCACTGTTCCTATCGGGGTTGTGGATATATTGCGCCGTCCTGAGCGAAGCACCGTAATCTTCATCGGATAGTCTTCTATCTCCTCCCCGTCTCTATCCAACACCGTAATATTGTTGCCGGTTATTTCCGTAATCCAGCCTTTTTTGGCTTCGTCACGCATTGGGGCAGCATATTCTTTATCGGCAATCGTAACTTTAATGTATGGCATTACAAGCACTTCATCTCCGGGGGTAAAATGATTGTCAGCTCCCGGCAGTATTCCATTCTCTATAAAATTACTGTGCACGCCAATATTTTTATACGCACTTGACATGCCATCGTAACCCCAGTGTGCAGGGTAGGTAAATGAATATACGGGGTCTTTAAAATCATTTTCTACTCTTGTCAAAAGCACCTCGCCGGTTTCGGCATCCCATGCTAAATTTTTCGTTGTGATTTTCGCTCCCAAATCTTCGGCTTCTACTCTGTCGAGTATTCCATAGCGGGTAATCACCTTGGTATTGGTAATGGAACGAAAGCGGGTACTTTCTTTCGATGCCGAAGGAAAAGCCGAAATAGTTGGAATGACAACTACCGGAGGGATTATTGAAGATAGATCAAAGTTACCCTTTACTCCAAATGATGATGTTACACTTTTACTTTCACGTTCGTCTATCGTCATATCAATAGTTATACCGGCAAGGGCGTCTCTCCGTATTTTTCCTTCCTTGTCTATTACGGTAATCTTATTTGAAAGCCGGCTGATATTATTCGGTTCTGTTTTGTAAAAATATTCTACCTTGGAAATAGCCACCGGATTTCCCTGTTCATCTGCTTCATTACTGTATATCCGGGTTGCTTTCTGCTTACCGTGCATATCGTTAAGCTCTATGGCGTAACTTTGACTTACGGTCATATTGTCTTCAACATTGAACTTAAATAATCGAGCAAGATGGTTCTTTTTGGGAGGTTCCTTTATTAAATGAGGTTCTCTGATTAGAACCGGAAAGTCCTTTGCCGTATAAAATTCGTGTTCGGTATAACCGGTTCCTTTTTGTATATTTTCGACCACCACCCGGCTATATCCAACCGAAGGCGACGGCATAAACGATTCGCCATACGGTCTGTCAATGTATAATTCGTTGTCAGGCTACATTCGATTCTTTTCGGTATATTTGGCGGGGGTATTATGCAATGAATTTTCCTCACCACCTATTGCAGGCTCATACGAAGCAACGCCACTGCTGATTTCCATATCTTTTGAAATTCCGTTCTCACCGGCTTCCAGTGTTTTTGTGTATTTATATGTTTGTCCGTAAGAGAAGTTTTCGGCATTTTGACCGCCCATAGTTGCCCATCCGTCGGTTATTTTCAATTCCTTAACACGCACGCCACCGCCCAGTTTCTTACAATTGGGAGCTTTTAAGCGTATAAATGATTTCTTCGTATCTACATATCTGCCAAAGTTTTGGGCTCGCATTGCTTCGTGCTGTCCACCCCGGAAAATACTGCTAAAATCATTCACATTGACAAGAAAATTATTGAACTTATCTACTAAATCATCATTAGGGGTTTCTTCATTTCCTCCAAAAAACAAATCGGGTACATTAATGCGTATAAACTGCATCGCTTCCTTTGCTATCGGATTGATTGTTGCGCCCCTCTTTGTTTGGTCATCAACCGATACTTCGGGCAATTCAATCCAGCCGGTTCCATTACTCCAGCCAACACGCTTTATATCAACATAGCCCGATACATATTCATAATTCTCTACAAAGTTCCGGTTTCTCAGCATATTGCTCTGGTCGCCTAAATCAATACAGAATTTGAAAAATAAAGGCTCTGTTATTGTACCGCCTTTTGGACTGAAATACCGTTCTTTAAATTCCTGTTCGCTCGATACTCCTGAAGCCCTGAAAAAGATATATTGATTATTGTCGTTTTTTCCGTCATATAAATTTTGAGAATAGTTCTCCGGTATTGGTATGTTCGGCGTTTTTCCAAAACCCAATATCGGTAACATAATGCTTGCTCTTTCGCCTTCCACGTAGGCATAGTCGTCTGATTCGTATTTCACGCTTATCTCTCCGCCCGATGGCAGCTGTATTCCGGTTAAACACCATGCGGAAGCATAGGCATCTGTTTCATTCTTACTTTGATTAGTATAAGGAAAGTCAATATTATTAAGAGCATTCGGGTTTTTATCAGCATTTTTATACGTACCCCAGCGATCCATACCGTAAGATCGATACATTAGCGTGCTGTTGTTGTTATAGGTAAATGTATAGGGACTTAACATCCCTTTTTGAGAATTTCCGTATGTAAAATATACTTTTTCGAGCGTTAATTTACCGCCGGTTTTTAACTGTGTCCCATCTTCCGAATAAAAGGGAATGCCGTTACACAATGAATAGTTGTATGTAAAATGAACCGTTTTTATTGGAGTTGCGGTATATGTTTTGTTACTTTGCTGCTCTTTTTCCAAGTCATGCCGGCTGAAAAGCCGGATACTGTCTAATTTATGTAACGGATTATATCCCATTCCGCCATTCTCGCCGGCAACATCCCACGCATCAAAGCGCGGGGAATAATGGAATTGTGCGATGTAATTCTTCGTTTCAATAGAACGGAGCATTTTCACTTCCTTTTCTCCGTAAATATAGGTTCCCTTATTATCATCTTTCTTACATAAAAATCCGTCGTTAAAATTGGCTCTATTCCCGCCTTCCGGATTTCGCCATCTGTAAGGATTTTCGTTATTATAGTATTGAGTATAGGTGAAATTTGTATAATTCCCTAAATCGTCCGGCGTAAGCCCGTCACCCTCTACATCAACGTAATCGGCAGATACGATGGCTGTCAATTGATATGCTGTTGCATGAGGGGGTAATGTATTGGAATTGTAATAGTTATCTTTTCCGTTTTGATTGCTCGTCGAATTATCTCCCGGTTTATACGTAACAGATCCATTGGTTGAACTTGCTGCAACATTGAACGTAACCTCTTTTTGTTTGTAGTTATATGTTTGACTTCCATATATATAACGCATTCCATCAGGACGGTTGATTGTTATTTCCGCAATATGGTGTTTTTCGCGCTTATCAACACCGGCAACCGGCTGGTCAACTGGATTTCCATCTTTATTATATATATTTACAGGAAATCCTCCTTTTTCTGCTTCATCAAAAGTCAGAAAGGAAAATACCTGATTTCTTGGTTCCCGTTTTTGTCTGTCATTATTGGAAACATCAATGTTTGATTCATTCGTATTTATTAGCGAAGTTCTTTTTTTGTATACTGGGAAAGCTCTTCCTGACTTATTAATATCCATTCTTACGGGATATTCTTGCTGTATTTTATTATAATACTCCATATCTATTTCAGAAAATTCACCCGCACCTTTGAAATAAACAGATTCATAATCAGGCTTTTCAGCTTTTTGAGAATTAAAAGAAAGTGCATTTCTCGATCCGTTAGAACCATCGCTCCATCTGCCTGTTGTTGAAAAATTAGTAGTATTTGAAAAATTTATCCCAACCTTGGTGACATCACCTATTCCGATATCGCCTCCAATCGAATTTCCATTGGAAGAACTGTACACGTAAGGGTCGTACACCGTACCGAAATCACGATGCGGTCGGTACATACCACTGATACCCTGTCCCGAAACCGTATAGACATCGTAAGTCATTTGTGTCATAGGCAGCGCCGGTATGTTTTCATTATATACGCCATCTTTTTCCCTGTTAAAATCGTGCATTGCTCCATCATTATTCATGCCTTTATCAGCGTATAAATAGCCGTATGCAGGAGTTGTTTTTTGGGGCGAAGATAATTTCTGAGTAGAATAATATCCATTGATACTTCCCTTGAAATTACTCCATTTTCCCTCCGGACCAACTGCTATATCGCCGCTTATCATATATGAATGAAAAGCATTTGTTGCCTGAGGAACATAGGTCGAATAACCAACAGGTATAGCTGCTTTAAGAGAAAGTCCGGTACTATTTACTTGCCTCTCTTGTTTCTTAAATCGGTCTGTACCAAGCGTAATAGGCATACCAATAGATATTTGTCGCAACCCACCTCTTGTATTAGCGCCAATTCCTGCTGTAAGCCCGACATTAATAAATGAATTGTTCTTTTTGTCGTCAATTGATGCACTTAAACTTCCATCTACTCCCAATCCGCTTTCCGATCCGATACCTAACGCTCCGGCTGCACCTAATTTTACGCGGTTCCCTGCCAGTGCGGCATCTACCGAAGCTCCAAGCGAAGCGTTATATCCTAATCCCGTATAATTGTTGTAAAGTATGCCAATGTTCAGATTAGGCTTAACACTTAAATCGTTTTTAAGAAATTCATTAAGGTTTACGTTTTTTATTTTTTCTCCAAAATCAAATCCGATCAATTCCACACTGCCGCCTATCCCCACGCCAACTGTCCAGTTGGGTTTTATGTTTGTTTCGGTAGTTATCTCATCGCCGGAAAAATCATCGGGAATACCGCGCACTGCTCTGTTGATTACTCCGGCAGCATTCAACGTCCAGCCAAATCCGACACAACTTGCCGGGTCTTCTATACCCATTCCGGTAGCATAACTTAAATTTACGGGATAACCTTCTACTTCCAGTAACGGAATATTATATTGAAAATCTCCGGTAAATAAATCTACCATATCGGTTACTTCTACCGGCGTAAACGAAGTAAATTCCGGCTGCGAAGGACCACCCGAAATTGCCATACCCGGCATAGGAAATCCAATAAGAAACGCAAATAGAACGGATAGTATCCGTGCAAAAAAACTGTTCCTAATTTTTGAAATCATAATATATATATTTATATGTTCTGTAACTTGTTTATTTTCAATCAATTATTTATCACACTTTTACCCCAATCCCCTAAAGGGGGCTTTCAGGGCACAGCAATATAGAGCTAAGCAACAACACTTTCACTGAGCCAACCCCTTCAGGGGATTTAGGGGTTGCACGGAGCCGGGCTGCAACTGCACTCATCAGAAGTTATGGTAATTACTTTACATACTTTTCTGCTTTGAGGACATGCGCCGCCAGATGCTGTTAGGCAAACATTGTATTTGCCATGCGTATTATAGAGATGATTGACTTGGCTATGAGGACCGGCGAAAGATTTATCTCCAAAATCCCATGTAAGCGCATTAAAACCGCTATAATTTTTCGCAACAAAAGTTCGTCCGCAACCTTCTCCTTCGACATCAAAATCAAGTGGATTGGAATCTAAATTAGACCAAATCTTAATTGTTGTGTCCGAAATACATTTTCCTTTTTCACCATGCACGGTGAGTTCGGTATTGCCGTTCAAAATGTGCTTAGCCGAATCGCATTGCGAACAGGATAATAATTTGTTTTCAGGACTCCAGCGGTAGCTGTCGGCTCCGCTAACTGCAATGATTACCGTATCGCCGTCGCAGCCGTTATTATTGATTACATCTATATTCAAATCAAACTGCGGCTCTACTGTTACGGCAACGCTTTTGGTTATTTTACAGCCTCCTTCGGTTGTAATTTCCACCATATATGATGTTGTGGTGGCTGGTATTGCTGACGGACTGGCGCTATTCGAATTACTTAAAGATGCAGCCGGCGACCACCGGTACGATTTACCGCCGGTAGCCTGCAACTCAATTTGCTGTCCTTCGCATATTCTGTTTTGATTACCCTTAACTTCTGCACTTACATTCAATTCTGCCATCGACCGCACCTGTACTCCCTGTATTGTATCTCCACACTCATTGCTTGCGGTAACGGTATAATATCCCGGTTCGGTTACTGTAATGACCGGTGTTGTTGCGTCTGCCAGTATAGCGCCTTCTTTTGCCCATTGCAATGTAGCGCTTCCGTATCCTTCTGCTTTCAACTGTACGCCCTGTTCTTCATTGCATATATCGGCAACAGCCGGTACGCTAAGCGCCGGAGCCGCCGTACAGTCACAATCCTCGCACGGTTCTTCCGGTAATCCGGGACAGTCCGGTTTTGACACATATATATTGTCTTGTGGGCAAATTTTTCCGTTAACGGAAATTTCCACACTGTATGTGCCGGCAGATACTCCGGTTAACGGATTTGTTTTCCTGAAAATTTCTCCTGTGCCTGTATTTGTCCAGGTTACGGAGAAGGCAACAGGCTTTTCTCCTAAAATCTCAACCTGTTCAATCCCTAACCGTCCTTTGCTTTCGCAGGTTGGAAGAATTTTATCTATAAAGAAAGTGCGTTCATCGCAATCTATTGGAGGAAGTGGAGGACAGGCAGAATCATCAACCGGTATGAGAATAGAAGCCTGTTCTTTGTGTTTGCCTGCCTTGTCGCTCACTTGTACCGTATAGCTAACGTCGGGTTTGGCTTTAATTGAGGAGGCTGTACTGCCGCCCGGACTCCACAAGTATAAATAAGAATCGGCATTTACAGGCAGATTTGCCTGCGAGTGAACAGATGCCGTCAATGTAATTTCATCACCCGGACAGGCGCTTTCTTTATCGGCATCTATGCTGACAGAAAACCCAAAACTGCATTCCGAACAATTACTCTGTAAGCGAGCACCTCCTGAAATTCCGGTTCCATCGGTTATTGTAAACTGATTTGTATCGAATCCGTTTTCGGCACAAACAGTAATAGAATTATCCGATGGCGTTATATCCAGATTTGCAACAATATTTAACCATCCTATTTTTTCCGTTACGTGCAGGCAACCACCGTCTCCTTTGATTTGAGGATTGACATCAGTTATTTTTTGAGTATTAAGTGAAGAGTATTTACCCAAACAGACATTCGCCTGTCCGTTTATTGACAATTCTCCGGCAACATTTATTCTTCCCAGGTTGCCAAGCACCCCGTTAATCATTAAATTTCCACTGATATTCAATTCGCCGGCAACTAACAGTGAACCGTGTTCGTTGACTACTACATTTCCGGCAATATTCAATGTTCCTCTGTTAATAATGGAGAAGTTAAGGTTTATTTCACCCATAGTGACGGTAGCTCCGGAATTGATGACGATTGAACCGCTGTTATAATTGCCGTTTAATGTAACTTCGCCGCTGCAAATGAGCAATGTGCCGCCATTCATATTTACCGAATAGGTGCCGGTGGTTGAAATACAAAACGTCATTCCGGAATTAATATCACTTTGCCTGTTTGGTTCAAGAATGCTGGTACAGTCGTTGCAGTTTCGGTTGCCGGGGTCGGTGGCGCAGGGCAATATGCCGGTTGTATCACAAAGTGAACTGTTCATGATAATGGTTAGTGAAACTGTCTTTGTGCTGTTGGTTTTTGTATCGGTAACCCTTACGGTATAGATGGTGTTTATGCTTGGATTTACTTGTATTGTTGCTTCCGTTACTTCTGTTGCATCAATGTTGTTTGTCCAGGTATAGCTATAATTGCCGCTGCCACCGCTTACTGTTGGAGTTAATTTAACCGATTCGCCGGGACAGATTTCTGCGGCGCCTGATGCGTTTAGTGTAAGCGTGTCACCGGTCTCTGGATCTATTGGGATTATTGAGTCTATTTTAACTTCCTCCGCAGGATCACAACCCGCCTGTTTAAATGTAACGACAAGCTCGGAATAGGCTGTTGCACCATTTGAATCCGTTACCGTTACGCTATATTTTTTAGCTTCGGTTACGATGACAGTAGAACTGTTACCTTCGATACCGTCCCATTGATAGCTGTATTCGCCGCTGCCGCCGCTTACGGCTGCTGTTAATTGAACCGATTTGCCGGGACAGATTTCTGCGGCTCCCGATGCGTTTAATGTGAGCGTGTCGCCAGTCTCTGGGTCTATTGGAATTATTGAGTCTACTTTAATTTCCTCCGCAGGCTCACAACCCTCCTGCTTAAATGTAACGACAAGCTCGGAATTGGCTGTTGCGCCGTTTGAATCTGTTACCGTTATGCTATATTTTTTAGCTTCGGTTACGATGACAATGGCGCTGCTACCTTCGATACCACCCCATTGATAACTGTATTCGCCACTGCCACCGCTTACAACTGCTGTTAATTGAACCGATTTGCCGGGACAGATTTCTGCGGCGCCTGATGCGTTTAGTGTAAGCGTGTCGCCGGTCTCAAG
>QMCD01001039.1_pt1 | contig 23529 bp, 22 predicted proteins | sample 1821841 | NCBI WGS metagenome assembly QMCD01 (sample SAMN01991225, study PRJNA193472) | Termite gut metagenome, whole genome shotgun sequencing project. | isolation source: worker | host: Macrotermes natalensis | reverse complement strand
TGCGGTTTCCCGCGAACTTTTGTGGGTACGGTCGTGGTGCAGCACATGCCGGCGGGGTTCACGAAAATGTTTGCCGACCGTCTCAACGGCCTTGCGCAGGTGATCGTCAAAGAGGCGGCGGACGGCGATTTGGTCGTCGATGGCCGGGTCTTGATCGCGCCGGGCGGCAAGCAGTTGGAAGTGGTTCGCGCCGGTGTCGGCTGGAAAGTGAAGATTTTTGACGCCCCGCTTTGTTGCGGGCATAGGCCGTCGGTCGAAGTGATGATGAATTCCGTGGCAAAAAATGTGGGCCGAAAAGCCGTCGGGGCCATGCTCACCGGCATGGGGGCCGACGGTGCGAATGGCATGAAAGCGATGCGCGACGCCGGGGCACGCTGTATCGCGCAGGACGAAGCGACCTGCGTGGTGTTCGGAATGCCGAAAGAAGCCTACGAACGCGGTGGTGCGGAATCGCTTGTGCCGCTGACGAAAATTGCCGCCACGTTACAGAATTTGCTGAGGTAACTCCCCTACACCTGACATCCACCCTACACTTTTCATCGGGATGCAAGCCAATAATCCAACGAGAATCATGCTCGGCGTCGGTGACTACGGCGCAACCAAGGCCCAGGGCGGCGTTATCCGAACGATGGCACTTGGCTCCTGTATCGCCCTGATGATTCTTGACCGTGGAACCCGTTGCGTTGGAATGGACCATATCGCCTTGCCGGACTCCAGCGTATCGCCGGACCGGGCCAAGCAGCTTCCCGGCTATTTCGCCGACACGGGCATACCGGCCTTGATCGACTTGATGAAAAAGACGGGCGGCTCATTGTCGAAGCCGTCGAATTTGATTATAAAGATGGCAGGCGGAGCAAACGTGGCCGATCCAAACAACACGTTCAACATCGGTAAGAGGAATGTTTTGGCGGCGAAAAAAATTCTTTGGCAATATGGCTTGGGGGCCGTGGCTGAAGACGTGGGCGGTTCGCATAGCCGCACAGTGACTTTATACCATGATTCGGGCCGGATCGTCCTGTCCTGTCCCGGTCGACCCGATTGGGAATTGTAGAGAAGTTGTTAGCGGTTGGCAGCGAGTGGTTTGTCACGAGCTACCAGCTACTAGCCCCTCACCACTGACTCCTATGATTAAAAACATCGTAATAGCCGACGACTCCGCTTTGGCGAGAATGTTTATTCGGCGATGCCTTGAAATTGCCGGTCTCGGTGAGGCCAATTTCTTTGAGGCGTCAGACGGAAGCGAAGCCCTTGTGAGAATGAAGGAAGTCAAGGCGGACCTTTTGGTGACGGACTTGACGATGCCCAACATGAACGGCATTGAACTCATGCGGCGTATTTCCGTCAGCCCGCGTCTGAACGGCACGCCCGTTTTGGTCGTCACCAGTGCCGGCAACGAGGAGCAGCGTCGTGAACTTATGGAACTCGGAGCCACTCGTATTTTGTCCAAGCCGATCAGTCCGCCTATTCTTATTGAGGCGATACAAGATGTCAATAAAGTGTTGAGAGGAAGCGGCGGCGAAGAAGATGAAAGTTGAGAGTGGGTCGTGGAGCGTTAAGAATGTCGCCACTATCCGCTTTCAGCAAGTGCCTATCCACAATCAACTATTCAATCCACAAGTCCCATGCTCCCCAAAAATAGCGGCCACCTGTTGTTCAACGCGGTACGTGAAACCTTGGAAACGATGGCTTTTGCTGAAGTCGTTCCTTGTTCGATCAAAGTCGGGGGCGAAGAATGCTCCGTGGAGGATCACCACGCGACCTTGGAACCGCCTGCTGAAGCACCGGTCACCGGCGGTTGGGGGGACGCGACCGATGAGCCGATGGATGCTGAACCGGTTGACACATGGGGGCTTGCCGTGCCGGCGATGTCGAATACGGAGCAACCGCCCGAAGGCGACAATTGGGGAGCGGTTGCGGGCCTTCCCCCGTCCGTGGAAAGCGATGGCGATTCTTGGGGCGATCCAGAGTTGCCGGTGGAGAACGAAGAGGATTGGGGACATCGTGACCATGTCACGTTGCCCGAAGCCGACCCGTGGGGGGATGCGGCCGCGCTAGATAGCACGGTTGACGGCGACTCCGCAAATCCGCGTGAGGCCGACTTTGACGACATGGTGGCCAATCAGGAAGATTGGTGCTGGGCCAACATGAAAGTCAATTCGCCGGATATTCAGTCCGTCTGGCTGGTTATTTCCCGTGGACTTGCCAATGCGCTGGCTCAAAACATGTACGCCGGGGAAGAATTTCATCTCGATAATCCGCTTATTCGGGATTTGATTGCCGAATTAACCAACGTTTTCGGTGGCAGGCTCATGCTGCTGCTCGAAGAAATGGGCGGAAAATTCACGCTCACCGTACCGGTAATCGGTTTCGGAATGCCAACGATTCCAGAATCACCGGGCCTCGACACCGTACACTGCAAGGTGGTCGTTGACGGGGAATATCCGGTCATTACCGCCCTCTGCTATGTTCCGGCAAAATAAGTCGTTGTGCCTGCCCCCGGCTTTGTGTTTCTTGCAACCTGTTGAAATAGCAGATTTTGCATTACGAATGACGAGGAGGCTTGCGGTCGATTTGCTGCGTTCGTTCCCTGTATTTACGCGGCATCTTGGGGCCGGCACTGCGACGGCATTTTGTCAAAACGCTCTTGACCGCTCTCTCGGTTTTTCTATAATTCCCCGCCCCCATTGTAGTTGGTCTTGTGGTATGCCAGCCAACTCCAGTGGACTTTCATGCAAAATGTAAGGATTTTTGCCCATCTATCGAAGCGATAATAAATACTTTGCGTTTTTTTTCGGTTTTTCTGTCCATGTAGGCAAAATAATCCGATAGTAGCGGTGTTAGCAGGTAATTGGGTCATTGCGTTTGCAGCGATTCTATCAGCCTACTGTGCTCCGCACAAACAGTGAACCGAAGGGTTTCCTGAACATGTGTTTTCTGAACACCGTGACGGAAGCCCCGCAGCCGCAAATCATGACGCGCGAGTGTCGCATTGGAAGCATCGGCTCAGTTTTTATGCGGAATGGAATGACTCCCCCGAAGGCATCGTGCTGAATAGGACATGGTGTCGATCAACACACAAGGAAATGAACATGCGTACGCGAATTAAATCAATCGTTACGGCCTTCGTGCTCCTTTCGCTCGTTTCCGGGGCGATTGGTTGCAGAAGTAACGGAGGTCCTTGGTACAATCCGAAGACTTATGCTTTCCACAATCCCTTTGGCAAGGACGAAGCTCCCTTGTATGGTTCAGAGGGGACTTCGCAGGCCAACACCCGGCCAAGTATCGGTGAGCAACCTAACGTGAACACGCCGCCGGGCGGGTATACGAACAAGGAGGCCGAAGAACGCTTCCTCGCCGGTCGAAAAGACACGGCCATGGTGCCGCAGTACGGTGCTTCGCAGGTCGGTGCGGACGCGAACCGCATTGCTTCCACCACGATGCCGTCCCAGCCATCGTATTACTCCGACGGCACTGCCGGTAATCCCGGCTACTCCACCTACGGAGAAGGCCAGTATGGAGCCGGTGCTTATGGAAGTAATATCGTTCCAAGCACGGACTACCAGCGGACGACATTGCACTCGCCGGGCGGCTATAATCCGATGGCCAATACGCCGGCTGCACCTGCCGCCGACCCGATGGTTTATCCGGGCAGTGTCGCTCCAAACAGTGCCACGTCCGCTTATCCGGGCGCGATGGCCACCCCGTCACCGACTGAAGGTTATCCACCTTTCGGTGCTCCGGCACAAAGCACCGCGCCTTCCGTAGTGCCCCCGATGGGTGCACCGATCTACGGCGATCCCACAGTGGCCAATCCGGCGGCCAACCCTATGGGAGCTCCAATGGGACAGGACTTTAGCTCCATGCCTGCGACCATGCCTACCGCACCGGCTTCGGACCCGATGGCCCAGCCGCCCGTCGCCCCGCAAGGGTATGGCCAGACGCCGCCGCAACAGAATCCGCTCGGTTACACCTACACCGCCGCCCCCTCGGCCTACCCGCCGGCTCCGCAGGGATTTTAGAGCGTATCAAGAGATGGTCTGGAGTGTTCCGTTCCCGTTGGTCGCTACAGTTTCGGCCTTCATCGCTCCAAACCAACTCCGGTTTCGCTCTAGTACCGAAACGACGATTTGAAACGTCGAGCACGAAGCGTAAGCAAGTGGGATGAGCACTGGTTTTCGCCTCGTGCTCTTTTTTGCGATCAACTTTTCTCTCTTCCCCTGCCATGTCAGACATTCCTACCCCGACGAAGCTGGATGTGGGCTTCTCGTTCGATCAAAACGGCACACATACCTTTGCACTGGGCTGGCAGCTCAATTCGACGCGAAAAACGATTCGGCATCATGTTGAATTTTCCGTGGACAAGCGAAACTATCATCGCATCCCGGCGGAAATTTGTATTTTTACCGAGCCGCCGATGCGGCGAGTCGACGTGCCGTTTGCGGAATTTGTGAAATTCATGCAGACGTGCAAGCTGAACATTCAGAAGCACCGTTACATTTACTGGCGCGTGCTGGCGGAATTTCACGACACGGCGGGAAAAATTTTCGGGCACTCGACAAGCAACGTCGCCGTGTTTGAAATGCCGGAATTGACCTGAAAAACCGCCAAGAAACAGAACCGGGGACATAAAGCCCCCGGCATTGAATGACAAACGGAAAACGCTCCGGGGCCTTGCAGCCCGGCTCAAGACCGTTTCATTTCTTTACACGAACCACTTCGGCATCGTCAACTTGGCGGCCTTCGTGTAGTTCGTGCAGTACGTATCAGTGGCATTGAAACCGGCTTTGCTAGTACCGGCCTTGTAGGTCACCTCAAGCTGGAACTGCAAGGTCTTCATGTTCGCAACGGACATGCCAACATCATTCAGCGCCGTCTCCAATGCTTCGAAGGTAATTACACCGGTAGGCGTGGGCTGGAACTTGCCCTTGGGATCTGGCGTCGAGTTTGCAAGTATGTCGTCAAAAGCAGATTCCGGAATTTCAACCGCACCACCCAGTTTGCCTGTCGCTTTGTCGGCTTTGGCGGAAGCGTCGGCTACAAACAATTTGTAGGTGAACGTGTCATTGGCGTTCAGCAAGTCCAACTTGCCAGCCTTTACGGCGGCGTTCGGAGTCAACACGCCGAATTTGAACCCAAAGTCCGTGCCATTCGTACCGCCCATTGCAAAGCCGGGCTTCTGGATCGTGGCCATCGGAACGGCCAGCGTCTTGATCTTAACTTCCTTGCTCGCAACGGATTTTGTCATGGCACTCCAAGCAGTGCCGGAAGCGTATGCCTTATCCGTGGTGACCACGCGGACGAAATACTGCGTGCCCGGATTCAGCTTCGAGATCGTGTAATCTCCAGCCGCACCGGTCGGAGGAATAGACGTTGGATCAGCAGAGTTGTTCACAACTTTCGCGGCGTTCCAGTCCGGCTTGCCTTTCGCATCGGTCACGCTTGTGTACTCGACGTAGTAGAACTGGTCCCCAGTGGCCTTGGCGTTCTTTGTCACGGTGACTTTAATGTCCGTGATCGTGGAGGCTTTCGCGTCCTTGATCGTCGGAGGCGGTCACAGAAATTTTCAGCGGGGCGGAAACCGTGCCGGGAACCGTTCCCAGTGCCACGACTTCGACCGTGTACTTGCCCTTCGGAATCAGGCCGGTAATGGCCCACTTGCCCGAACCATCGGTAATCGTATCGGTCGCGAGGACGGCTTTGTTGGCGTCAATGAGCTTAACTTGATAGTTTGTACCCGCAACACTGGTCCATTGAACCGTCGCAGTCGTACCCGTGTTGAGATCAACTGGCGTAGCATGTTTCACCGGCGTGGCCACTTTCGGAGCGGCGGCGATGGTCAGCGTCTTCGTGATGGCCTTGCCTAATCCCTTAGGTCCGGTGGCGGTTGTTTCCCAAGTATAGGGCGTAACTCCGTCCGCGGGTGAACCCGCCTCTGCCTTGTAGGTTTCAAAAAGAACTTCAACCTTGAACTGATAGGCCGTTCCCCATTTCAGGCCGGTAAGGGTAGTTTCCGTCTTATCGGCGGCCAAGGCGACCGATTGCCAAGTGGTGCCACCGTCAGCGGAGTAGCTAACGAGAGTGCCCGTAGCCTTGAGCAGGGTATCCGACGCGGCAGCCGGTTTTGTGGTCGTCGCATCTGTACCGACAGGAACGCCGGCAGACGGAATGGCAATTCCCGAAATTTTGACGCTGTTCTTCGCGGTCGTATCGGCGACAAACGTGACTGACGTGGTGTTCTGGCCGATCGCACCGATCATCGTGTGGGTGGCGTTGGACGCGGGCAGAGCGGTGTATTTGCCGTCCTCATCAGCAGCGGTAGCACCCGTGGCGAGAGCAGCAGTGGTTGCCGTAACAGCGGAAACCGAGCCATCTGCGGCCACGGCGTAAACGACAGCGTATTTCGTGTCGCCCACGAGGTCAACGGTCGTCTTTGTAGCAGTACCACTGGCTTTCGCAACGTATATGAACTTCGAAAAATCGGTCGGTTGCGTCGGGGTCGCGGAAGCATCGTAGCCCACGTAATAGCCCACCGTACCATCGGTTACGCTGCCTGTAACGTTCGATGTGTTGTGTGTAATCGTGACCGTCACGACACCGGGCGTAGCACTGGCAGCACCGGCAACACTCTCCGCTTTCAGAGCGGGCGTGGCTGGGTCATTGACGGCCGGGGCGGTTTTGCCGGTGTAGCAGATCGTCTTGGAGGTGATGCTGTTGGTTACATCGGCCTTAATTTCCACGTTGTAGAACGTGTCCACCGCGAGCAATTCCGAGCCGGCAGTGGCGGCTGAAAAGGCGGAGCCGGTAGCCACGATCAGTTCCAGTTTCGAGCCGGCGGCGATGGTCCTGATGAACGTGTCTGCCGCAGGTGCCGAAGAATCTGCCGCTTTTGCATCGGCCATCGCTTTGTCGGTGAAGGTCACGGTGTAGCCGCCGGTGTAGTTGGCCGGGGCTTTCCACGTCACTTTCACGGTCTTGTCTTTGTCCGTCCAAGCCGTCTTCAGGTCGGTTGGATGGCCCACCGTGACTTTGGCGGCATCGCCTTCGGCGAGGGCGGTGAACTCGCCCGTGGCAACGACAAAGGTCGACGAGGCGGAAATGGCCGTCCCATCTTTCGCGGTCAGCTTATCGGTCGTGACCGTGAAGGTGTAGGTCGCACCCGCTGTCAGCCCCGTGGTGGCCCAGCTTGTTTTGGTTTTCAGCGTGGCGGCGTCAATGGTGATCGTGTCGGCACTGTTGGCGTTGTTGGTGATGGTCAACGTGTAGTTGCCCGCTCCCTTGAGAGCGACATCGTTGGTCCCGCCGGTGTAAACGGTGGGCTTCGTCCAAGTAATCGTGACCGCGTCGGTGGTCAGACCGGAGGTCGTGCCCACGGAATTGGTGACGGCGGAGCCGCCGCCAGTAGCGGCAAGAGTTGTGACCGTACTGGTTTGCGCCGTTCCCGCCGAGGTAGCACCCTCAACGGTGATGTTGTACGCCGTACCAGCCGTCAAACCGGAGATCGTGGCACTGCCCGCCGCCGTAATGTCAGAACTTGCCACGGTTTCGACGATGGACGATCCCCCCCCTTGCGGCGTCAGTGTGATTTTGACCAGTCCTGTACCATCAGTACTTGCCTCCCAAGCGACCTTGCAGCTCGTTGCCGTAACTTCCGATGCGGATGCCACTTCGGTGCTGAAATCGCTTTCGCCGGCGAAGGTTTGGCTGGTTTGGACGGTGTCGCTATTGTCATAACTGCCGTCGTAGCCGAGCGGGTTGATGCTCAACAGTTCACGGCTTTCCAGGGATTCCATTCCCAAGACTCGCTTCGAAAATTTTGACGCTTTCGTGCTTGTACTAAACTTGCTAATCATTGTAAAGTCTCCTAGATATTAACGAGAAACGGGAAATGGTTCAAACTTGTGTATGTCAAACTCACCGGCATTGGAACTGGCACGACGCCTGCACGAGATTGCTTCTTCGTGACTGATCTAATGCAATCCGCGTGCCAGTGCGCAGCACCGTCCTCAACGTGATATACCGTATTCTAGTTTACAGTTATCAGTAGTCAACAAAAAAAATGTTAAAAAAAGGAAAAGAATACCGAAAATGACTAAAGATATGGCTGTATCGTGTCGCTTTTTACAGATTTTGCGGGTCGTGCAGGCTGGAATTTTTTTTAAGACGGTATTCAAGATGGCGGCAAAAGCACCGTGCGCCGCGACGGTTGCTTGCCGCGTTGGTCGGCGGAGCGTATAATTCCGAAGCAGATTTGATGGAAGTGTGGTATTTTTAGACAAGCCTTTCGACCGCAGGTACGGCTCGTTTTGTGAGCCAAACAGACATGAACACAGAAGCCCATACCAACGAAGTTCGCAACATTTCTCTTCTCGGTATTGGCGTCAACCTCTTGTTGGCGACGATCAAGATACTGGCCGGCATTTTTGGCCACAGTTACGTTCTCGTGGCCGATGCGCTCAACTCGCTGTTCGACATGGTGGCGGACATCGTCGTTTTGATCGGCTCGAAATACTGGGGGCGGCCTGCCGACACGGATCACCCTTACGGCCACGCGAAAATCGAGACCCTAGTTACACTTTTCATCGGCGTCATGGTCTTTCTTGTCGGGGCCGGACTTGTTTACGGAGCTATCGAGTCGCTCGTCGGCATTGCGCGGGGGGAAAGCATTCTGTCGCCGTCGCTGCTTGCCCTAGTGGTGGCACTCGTTGCGATAGCCATAAAATACGCTTTGTACCGAAAAATTTTGAGCGTCGGCAAGCGGATTAAATCGACGGCGGTCATTGCCAACGCCAAGAACCATCTGAGCGACATGCTGGCCTCGATTCCCGCCGTGGCGGCCATCGGACTGTGCCTGCTGCTGGGCGATCAATACGCTTTCCTCGACCCGGTGGGCGCGATTGTCGTCAGCGTGGCCATCTTGTACGCCGCTTGGGAAATTATCAGGCCGACTTTTGCCGTGTTGCTCGACGCGGGCACGTCGCGCGAGCAAATTCAGCAGATGGGCGACATTATCCTATCTTTCCCGGAAGTTTGTAATTTTGAAAAGCTGAGAACTCGCCATCTCGGCCCGGCCGCACTGACCGTGGACGTGCATGTTCGCGTACATGGCGATATGTCGGTGCTGATTTCGCACGAACTGACACGGCAAATTCGGAAAAAATTGCAGGAAGAAAACGCGCAGATCGTCGAAGTGACAGTGCATATTGAGCCAGCTTAGGATCGCAACTTGTTCGTGATCCTCGCTCTATTTTTGCATAAAATTCCGCTCAATGAATCCGGTGTCAATTTTTCCGCTACGGAAATCCGGGTGCTCCAGTATCTTCAATTGCAACGGCGTCGACGTCTTGATGCCTTCCACTTGTAGCTCGTTCAGGCAGCGTCTCATACACTCGACGGCCTCTGCCCGTGTTGGCTGGTGAACGAGCAGCTTGCCGACCATCGAGTCATAAGTCGGGCTGACCGTGTAACCGGCATGGACGTGTGAATCAAACCGCACGCCAAATCCGCCGGGAATGATGAGCCTTTCAATTACGCCGGGACAGGGCCGGAAATTGTGATCGGGGTCTTCCGCATTGACACGACACTCGATGGCCCAGCCGTTTTGCTTCACGTCTTCCTGCTTGAAAGGCAACGGCTCGCCAGCGGCCACGCGAATTTGCGTTTTGATAAGGTCAATGTCCGTCACCAGTTCCGTCACCGGGTGCTCGACCTGGATTCGGGCATTCATCTCGATGAAATAGAAATTCTCATCCTTGTCAACCAGAAATTCGATAGTTCCGGCATTGGTATAATTTGCCGCTTTGACAAGATTGACGGCGGCGGCGCACATCGCCTGCCGTGTCGACTGCTTTAGATTCGGGGCAGGCGATTCTTCGATCAATTTCTGATGTCGCCGTTGCATGGAGCAGTCACGTTCCCAGAGGTGAACGACGTGGCCGTGGTTGTCGGCGATGATTTGCACTTCAACGTGGCGTGGACCTTCGATCAATTTTTCAAGATAAATATCGCCGTTACCGAAAGCCGTCTGGGCTTCTTGGCTCGCCTGCTGAATGGCCGAGGTGAGTTGCTCGGAGTCTCTCGCAATCCGCATTCCCCGCCCGCCGCCGCCCGCCGAGGCCTTAATGAGCACCGGAAAGCCGACTTTGTTGGCAAAAGTCAACGCAGCGGCCTCGGACTCGATCAGGCCATCCGAACCCGGAACTCGCGGCACGCCGCAGCGTTGCGCGATTTCTCTGGCCGAATTTTTGTCACCGACCAACGACATTGCTTCGCTACTAGGGCCGATGAACTCATAGCCGCAGCTTCGGCAAACATCGGCAAAGTGGGCATTTTCGGCAAGAAACCCATAGCCCGGATGAACCGCTTCCGCGCCACCGACTTCGCAGGCGCTGATGATACGGTCAATTTTCAGATAGGAATCCGCTGAACGCGCGGGGCCGACACAAATTGCCTCATCCGCAAGATCAAGGTACGCCGCCCCGCGATCCGCCTCGCTGAAGACGGCCACAGTTTCGACGCCCACTTCGCGGCAGGCACGAATAATACGAAGGGCAATTTCACCCCGATTGGCGATTAAAATACGTTTGAACATGGAATTAGTGACTAATGACGATGGCTAACAACGATGACCAATAACGAGTGGCAAGCCCAATTCCGCTTGCGGTCACTCGCCATTAGTCGTTAGTCACTCTGAAAAGCGGCGCTCCGAATTCAACGGTTTGGCCGTTTGTGGCAAGGACGGCAAGAATTTTGCCCGAACATTCTGCCTGAATTTCGTTGTAAACTTTCATGGCCTCGATGAGGCAGACCGTTTTTTCCGGGCCGACCAAGTCGCCGAGCTGGACAAAAGGCGGCGAGTCCGGGCTGGAAGCAACGTAAAACGTTCCCACCATGGGACTTTTGATGATGTGATCGTTCATTTCCCCGGTCGACGCCGTTTCCATCGACTTGACAGCGGTTTGCGTCGCTGGGGCCGCAACGGGAGCGACCGCAGGAGCCGGTATGGAGGATGCTGGCGGCACGCCCGACAGCAGGGCATTTCGTTTGAGCTGAATCCGCATATCTCCTTGCTGAATATCGAGTTCTGAAAGCTCTTTTTCCTGCATCAGTTCGACAAAACGCCGGATACGCCGGACATCGAAAACGTCGTTGCCGCTATTGCTGGTGTTGGCCATGTATCTAAAAATGTTGACAGAAGAAATGAAATTTGCGAAAGGAGCGCAGACCGCGCGCAGGAAGCCTAAAGGAGGCTACGGCGAGCGATCAAGTGGCAGGGAACTATCTGGAAAACGAAAATCTGCCGCAGTATAACATGTTGACACGATTTGAGAATCGCCGGGGCACGCTAAAAATGGGATTGCTTGTCTTCAGCCTCTACTCACCCAAACTGCTGGTAAAAACTACGGTATTACCAAAGGCATTATATACCCCATCCGATCTGTCATGACGAGTGGATGCTCGCCGCAACTCCTTGCCATACAACCCAGGCTTCGTTCCACTGCGCCCGGCCTGTCGCCCCGGCCTCATTATTTTTGCAGGGCTGTAATTCAAACGCCTCTGGGCATCGGTTCGTCGTGGCCTCTGGACGCTGCATCGTATGAACGTATAATCGGGGCCGTTCAGGTCGCATGTGAGGGGAGAGGGGAGGTTAACATACCACCATGACACATCGAACAGCAAGCGAAACGACGATTGCCGTCATTGATTCCAAGACGCTGCCCAAGGTTTTTGGGGCTTGCGATGTGAATTTACGCAAAATTCGAGAGGCTCTTTCAGTTCAGGTGACGGTTGACGGCAATCAAATTCTGTTGCGCGGCGATGCGGACGCTCTTCGTCGCGGTTCACATCTGCTGGAGCAGCTTCAAAAGCAGGCGGTGAGAGTAGGCGTGTTGGCCCCGGAAGACATTCAGCGGGCTATCTCGGAAGTTTTGCAGGACAAAGAAGTGACGAATGCCAAGGCCATTGAGGTGTTTGCCGCCAAGGCCATTCGCGCAAAAACCGCCGGTCAGGCGAAATATGTGGAGTTTCTGAGCAAAAAAGACATTGTTTTCTGCGTCGGCCCCGCCGGCACAGGCAAGACTTATCTCGCGGTGGCCAAAGCGGTTGAAGCTCTCAAAACGGACAAAGTGAAAAAAATCGTGCTGGTCAGACCTGCCGTGGAGGCGGGCGAGAGCTTGGGCTTCCTGCCCGGCGATTTGCAGGCGAAAATCAATCCCTATCTCAGGCCGCTGTTTGACGCCTTGGCCGACATGATGGAACGCGACATGCTCAAGCGTTACATGGAAGAAGACCGCATCGAAGTCATTCCGCTGGCGTATATGCGTGGCCGAACGCTGAATGACGCTTCAATCATTCTTGATGAAGCCCAAAACACCACGGTCGCGCAGATGAAGATGTTCTTGACACGGATGGGCGATTCGTCGACAATAACGGTCTGCGGCGATGCCACGCAGATCGATTTGCCGGAAAACAAACGCAGTGGCCTGATTGATGCGCTGAAACGGCTCAGGCACATTGACGATATTGGATTCGTGCAACTGGACCGCAGCGACATTGTACGACATGCGCTAGTGCAGAAAATCGTCAATGCGTATGAGTAAGGCAAGCATCGTTCTATTACAACCCCTGTTCTTTCAAGGAGAAATAAAAGATGAGTGAATTATCACAAGAAAAGTATTTTCCAGACATGGATGCTGATTCTAGGCCGGAAGATATGGAACAAGATTTTCCGGTTTTCTCGAATCTTGAAGAGTGTGGCGAATTCGACGACGAGCGATTTGGTTTGTATAAAACATTAACCGGAATCCAATGTCGGGCAGGTGGCGTTGTTGATGCAATCCAATTTGTTTATGATAAATCTTCAAAAACACGCTGGCATGGCGGATCGGGCGGTTATCTGTCGGAATTCTCTCTTAACGCCGATGAACACATAATAGAATATGAATATGTGACAGGAATGTACGGGTCTTATCCTATGCCGGTAGTTGCCTATATCGCGTTTAAGACAGATAAGGGCAGAACTTTTACCGTAGGAAATCGTTCCTCGTGCGCATCGACGAAAAACCATACGGTAAAGGCGGACCCGGGAACATATTTCCAATCATTTTATGGAACATTTGACAAATACTTGATTCAATTCAAGAGCTATTGGCGATCCATAGGGCTGTTGAGGTTTGATGATACTTTTTTTGCACAAACCAAATCAAAAATTACAAAAGTCCTTCTTCACACGGGTTGCGTTATTGATGGTATTCAGTTCGTATACGACAACGACAAGCCTGCCCCTTTTCATGGAGGACATGGTGGTGGAGCCGAGACCTTTGAACTGAACGAGGACGAATACATCACCTCGATTTCTGGAAAAACGGGGCTCTATCAATTTTCGGACGGAGAAACACTCTGTAGTCTGACCATCAGTACAAATAAAGGAAGAAGCATATCCAGAGGAACGACCCAATGGTGCAGCCAGTTGAGGGATTTTAGCTACACCGCCCCCCCTGGAGACCAGATACTGGCATTTACAGGCAACTATTCTGGATATATGAGAGATATAGAGGTTGGCATGTTTGCCCCCTGTCATTTGGCGAGCAACGATCCTGTAACACACGAGGTTGTTCAGGAGCAACCTGCATTAAATGCCCTGCAAGGTGGAACCCTTAAGGAGTCTGTATATGGCAGGTACGGCTATTTTAGCGAATCGGAACTACAGACGATGTTGGACGCAACGAAAAAAGCGACAAAGACCCCCTCTACCACGTATGATGCGCTCAATACGCAAACAACCAAGATTTGCGAATCGTACGTCCCAAAAACATACGTAAACACAAAACAGATTGTATTTCGTGCCCCTACCATATCTGAAGAACAAAAGTACATTTTGGAAAACAAAAAAATTATTTCCAAGGCACAACGCACTCCCGGGACAGCAATAGACACCCCCGTGATCGCAATAGACAAACAGAATGGAGAGCAGAGTGACTATTCAACCATCTTGCGAACGCTTGCGATAAAAAACTCTTCTAAACCTAAGAGCCAATTTGTCTCACACGCTTTAGTTTTGGAAACGGCCAGTTCTTTTGCTGTGGGAAATGTTGAGTTCATCTTTGCTTATGAAATCATTCCGAACTCGCCGTTTCTTGGGCAAGATGCCGAAAAAAGCGTCAAAGGCGAATTGCAATATCAAATAATAGGAGGCACCCCCATCGTGGGAAGGCTATTTCGTTGGCCTGTAAAGCGTAAACGCTGGGAAGAATATAATTGGACAACAAAAACGTGGGGGCCAGCGAGTATCATTCCCGTAAACAGGGAGTTTGAGGAACTAAAGAGAGGCCAACCAAGCGAATTATAACGCATCGGACAAGAAGAGCACCATTGCGAGCTCAGGCACATCGACGACATCGGTTTTATACAATTAGACCGCAGCGACATTGTACGACATGCGCTAGTGCAGAAAATTGTCAATGCGTATGAGTAAGGCGACGGTCGAGGGGGCAAAAGTCACAGCTGCACGGAACCTGAAGTCCTGCCGGTTTCTTTACTCCCTTGGCAAGGGTTTGGCTTGTTTAGGGGCGTCAAATAATCTGAATCTTGCCGCGTGTCACCTCTGCTGAATATGATACTCTTCACCAAAGGCGGCCTCGAAATCGAACACGTTATCAAAATCTTCGCGGCGATCCTGCGTCGTCTTGCGCATGAGACCGATGTCGATCAAATTGTACACAATCTCGCCGATATCGTCCGTCTTCCGAATGCCCATGGAATCCAGCACCATTTTTGCCAGTCTGCCATACTGGAGCAGCGCATATTCCCTCGCCGCGCCACAGAGGTCTTGTCCGGTGATATGATGGCCCGGCACCATATCACCCCTTTCTTCACGAGTCTGCCATTCGTCGTGGGCAGCCAGCACCTCTTGGGGTAGCGGCTCGTTTTTCTCCATTTTTCCCAGATGCAATACTTTTTGTGCATAATCAAGCACTTCAAACACAAACGTATAGGCTTCAGCCTTGTAGCGTCGATCCCTTTTCAAGAGGTCTGCGAAAGAGGAGTTGAATGGGTCCATAGAGCTTGTTTGATCTTCAGCGAGAAAAAAGAACGATCTGAAGGTCTATTCACCTACCGCGATTTCACTGTTCCGTTGCTGCTCCGGCTATTTTGGGCACTACTACCGCCTTTTTGCATGCCGTCTTTAGACACGCCACCTTTTGAATCGCCGTTGGCGGTCGCGGTTCCCGCCCCGCCGGTTTCGTGAACGAGGGGCGAGCTTGGCAACTTTTTCGTCGTGAATTCAAATCGACCGAAAATCATTCGCCCTGCACTGGTTTGCAAAACGCTCGTTACCGTCACGACAATGCGCTCGCCCACGTGTTCCCGGCCATTGTCGACCACCACCATCGTGCCGTCATCCAAGTAGCCGATTCCTTGGTTCGCTTCTTCACCGCTTTTGACGATGTCGACATCCAATTTCTCGCCGGGCAGAAAGACCGGTTTCATGGCATTAGCCAAATCGTTCAGATTGATGACGTCGACGCCATGAATTTTAGAAACTTTATTAAGGTTGTAGTCATTGGTGACCAGCTTGCCTTCAAGATGTTTCGCCAAGGCAACCAGTTTCAAATCGACGGGCTGACCTCGAAATTCCGGCAAGTCGGTGTCGTCAATCTGAAGGTCGACGTTCTTCATTTTCTGGAGCCTGTTCAGGATGTCGAGTCCTCGCCGCCCGCGCGTACGCCTCCCACGGTCGGAGCTGTCTGCGATGCGCTGCAATTCGTTGATGGCAAAACGGGGCATGACCAGCCGGCTGTCGACAAGCATTGTTTCCATCACGTCCGCAATGCGGCCATCGATAACGACGCTGGTGTCTAAAATCAGAGGGCGATTGCCTTTAAGATTTTTCCGAAATTCAACGTATGGAATAATGAAGCGAAAATCGTCGCGGGTCTGAATCAAAAAACTTGTACAAAGATAACAAAGTGACGTGCCGATGACCAGCATCACGTTGACGCGACTTTGTTGATCCACTCGATTCGTGCCTTGCGGCAGGAGCGGTGTGATCGCAAAGCCCAATGCCGCCGTCAGCAACAAGCCGACGAGCAAGCCGAAATAGACCGAAGAAAGCCAGTCGACCCGTTTCTTCGGAATCAGCATATCGCCTACGATAATGAAAATCGAAAGCAAAAAGATGCCCGCGAATACCAACATGCTGATCGTACCGCCATCGGTATCAATCAGAACGTTGGACGTGATGACAAAAATGCCGACGCCACTGGAAACGAGTATGAAAAGGCAACGGAGTATTAAAAGACCCATGTTGTTTCGGGGAGAAAGCCAACGTGTGATAGAACAACGCCCATCGCCCCATTCTAGCATTTTTTCGAGAAAGAAAAATAGCTCGTACCCAAGAAAATGCAAGCTGAAATCGAACGCCGTGGCGATATTTTCTCACAATCCGAATAGACACGGCGCACTGCCGAGCGTCGGGATCACGACAGACAAAAATCACAGAGTGCGTCGGCAAACTGGGTGGGCTGCTCCATCGGCGGAACATGTCCGGCCTCGGAAAACACGAGGTATTGTCCCTTTTTCGCTTGTAGGGACATTCTCTCCATTTCCTCCGGCGGTGAAAATTTATCTTCACTGCCGCAAAGTACGAGCACGGGAATGTCCAACGCCGCCAGCAATTCCGTCGTGTCTGGCCGTGCCGCCATGCCCCGTGTTGCGGCGGCGGCCCCGAAAGGATTGTTGGCTTCGATGATGTTTTGCATTTCCTGCACGACATCAGGCCGGTCGGCGAGCGTTTTGGCGGCAAAGACGTTCGGAATCATCGTGTCAGCCACGGAACGGAGAAAACGAGGGAGGTTCCGAAGATTTTCCGCCTGTTGACGGCGGTTCTCCGCGATTTGTGGCGGGTCAGCCGTGGTTTTCGTGTTGCTCAGCACGATTTTTGCCACATTTTCAGGAAATTTTTTCATGTACTGCATGGCCACGTAGCCGCCCATCGAAAGGCCACAGAGAATGATTTCTTCTCGAATGTCCATTGCGGCGAGCAGGGCGTGGAGATCATCGGCAAACTGTTCCATCGTGGTCAATTCAGCCCCTTCCGGCAAGCCACTTGCGCCAAGGCCTCGCAAATCCGGGGCGATCAGATGCAAACCGCGCTCGTTGGATTGACGTGGAGAGCCACCTCCCCTAGAATGCGTTGTGCCAGAAGGTACTGAGCCGGAAACGGAGGCTGAATACATGGCGTCGAAAAGACGATTCCACATCGAATGGTCGAAGGGGAAGCCGTGGATGAGCAGGATGGGCCGGCCTTGCCCCTGCTCACGTACCACCATTCCGATGCCGTTGACAGAAAACTTTTTCAATTCCATCCCCGCATTCTATCTCCTGCACGCATTTTTCCAAGAGGATACTTTTTAGGCCTTGCGGTAGCCGCAAATGGCGCAAACGAAATAAAATTTCCGTCATGCCCGCTCCGTGCAATCCCTCCTGCTAATCTGATTTTTGTCGGACTGCTTTGCTCATAGCCGTTGCGATTTCGCGGCGGCTTTTTTTACGCGCTCTTTTAGCCCTTGCAATTCGGTGTAAAATTATTGATAAACACGGGCCGGGGACTGGCCGGACATGGGAATTTCAAGTGGGAGGAAGATACGATGATGCGACCAGCAGGCTATATGTGCAAATCCGTGATGCCGGGATACACGTATCTTGCCAACGCACCGGTACGCAATGACAGCATGAAAGGCGTTTTTTCGGTCAGTAGCTGTATTTCCGAGAACTTTTTCGACTACATTGATGAATGGAAACACAACGGTTATTGGCTGTTCGATTCGCCGCAAATCATGGAAGAGATCGCGGAAGAGAATGACATTGATCTTGCTCCGATGACGTTGTTTTATTACGAGGTTTACGAATTTGAATTTAACGAAACAACAAACCAATGGACTGAATTCTCGCCGGAAAAAAGTTTCAAAACCGACATCCAATTGCCCATGACCAAGCAGCTTCAAGGATTTGATGTCGTGACATTTTGGTGTGGTAGTAGTCCAGAATGTTCGCCGCTTTCGTGCAATGGATTGTACGAAAAAACCGCATTGAACAAACTTGTCAATGAGCATTTCCTTTTCAATTCGTTTGACGATGCCAAGTCGGCCCTTGATACAGGTTTGTTTGTCAACTGCGAACCGGGACCGTATCGTATCTTTGCGGTTTATACGGTCCAATAACTCCACAGTACCACACCTGCGTTCGCAGAACGCAGCTCGTCTCCTGACTCCTTCCCCATGACCCAATATCTCGCCGCCAAGCAGGGCCGAATCACGCCCGAAATGCAAACCGTCGCCCAGCAGGAATTTTTGGAACCGGAGTTCATCCGGGCAGAAATTGCCGCCGGACATCTGGTCATTCCCGCCAACAAAGTCCACTTGGCCAAAGGACTTGTCCCCATCGGCATCGGCTCTGCCCTGCGGACAAAAATCAACGCCAATCTTGGCAACTCCGCCCTGTCCAGCGACAGCCGCTGCGAAATCGCCAAAGTTCAGTACGCCGTAAGGTTTGGGGCGGACACGGTCATGGATTTGTCGACCGGCGCGGAAATCGACCTGCTGCGACAAAGAATTATTGACGAAGTGACCGTGCCCGTCGGAACCGTGCCGCTGTATCAGGTTTGCGAGCAGCTCGACGACATTTTGGACATGACGCCGCAAAATTTTTTGGACGCCGTCGAGCATCAGGCCAAGCAGGGCGTGGATTACATGACGATTCACGCTGGCTTGCTGCGGGAACATTTGCCGCTCATCGATTCGCGGCTGGCGGGCATCGTTTCGCGCGGCGGTTCGCTGACGGCAAAATGGATGGTCGCCCACAACGAGGAAAATCCGTTTTACACGCATTTTGACCCGCTCTGCGAAATCATGCGGGATTACGATGTCTGCTGGAGCATCGGCGACGGACTTCGGCCCGGCTGTTTGCATGATGCCTCCGATGCGGCCCAGTTTGGCGAGCTGGCCGTGATGGGAAAATTGGCTTTGCGGGCTTGGGAATTCGGTTGTCAGGTGATGATCGAAGGGCCGGGGCATATTCCGCTCGACCAGATCGAAATGAACATGCAAAAGCAGATCGAACTTTGCCACGGTGCCCCGTTTTACGTGCTGGGGCCGGTTGTAACAGATATTGCGCCGGGCTACGACCATATCACCAGCGCGATCGGCGCGGCGGTGATGGCCACTCACGGGGCGGCCATGCTCTGCTACGTCACGCCGAAAGAGCACTTGGGTCTGCCGAACATGGAAGACGTTCGCAACGGCGTGATTGCGTACAAGATTGCTGCCCACGCGGCGGATGTCGCACGAAAGCGGCCTCATGCCAGAGAACGCGACGATGCCATGAGCCGGGCACGTTACAATTTCGATTGGGAAGAACAGTTCCGGTTATCGCTTGACCCGGAAAGAGCTAGAGAGTATTACGAGGAGGCTCGAAAGGGCACTTGCTCCCAGTCTTCCGAGGCCGATAGTGTTGATGGCCGGGAGCATTACTGCACGATGTGCGGCCCCAAATTCTGTGCGATGAAAACAACACAGGATTTGAAGCGGCTGAGAGGGGAAAAATAAAAAGTTTCTCGATTGACATGGAGTGAAGCAAAAATGATTAGTACCATAACCACGAACAAGGCAGCGCAAAACGAGCCGGTCATTTACATGATCGGCTATGAAGGATTGGCCTTGGAAACATTTGTGCGCAGACTCAATGAATCCGGGATCAAGCAGATTCTTGATGTACGCCGAAATCCAATTTCCCGAAAGCCGGGGTTCTCCAAAAAAAAGTTGGCGGAACGCTTGGCCGTTTCGGGAATCCAATATTTTCATTTCCCGGAATTGGGCATTCCTACTTCCATGCGACGAGAATTGAATTCCAAGGCGGACTATCAGAGATTACTTGATGAATACGAAGCCAAAATTCTACCTTGCATGAAAGAACAGATAGCACTAGTCATTGAACATCTGGAAGAAAGGCCCTCGGCACTCCTCTGTTTTGAAAGGGACGTAGAGTGTTGTCACCGCACCCGTCTTGCGTCAGTTATTGCCAAAGAAACAGGATTTCAGAAACGATATTTGTAAGGAATTTTTCGTGAAAATGACCAACGTTTTCATCACCGTCAAAACGTACCCGGCGTTGTCAGAAAAATATGTGGAAACCGTATGCACGGCGGGCATTACCGAAGAGGGGCGTTGGATACGGGTTTATCCCGTTCCTTTTCGGATGTTGGAAAAGGAAGGGCAGTACAAAAAATTTCAATGGATGTCGTTGCCTCTGGAGCGTAATGCCAAAGATTTCCGACCGGAAAGCCACCGGGTTCTCAGCATCGACGATATTACTTTGGGCAGCGAAATTACCGATTGGCACGAACGACAAAACTTGATTTTTAATGACAACTCGCCGGTTTTCACCAATATGGATGAGTTGATTGCGCAAGCCAAGAACGATCAAATCTCTTTATCGCTTGCCACTTTCAAACCTCAAAAAATACTGGATTTGGTCATTGAAAAAACAACCCCCAATTGGTCGCAGGAAAAGCTCGACAAATTAGAAGCAAGGTCTCGCCAACAGACGTTTTTTCAAACTCCTGATGACATCAAAAAAGAATTTGCCGTCGTCAAAAAAGTCCCCTTTGATTTTTCGTACCGATTTGCCGATGTCGCAGGAAAAGAACGTACTCTCAAAATTCTTGATTGGGAAATCGGAACCCTCTACTGGAATTGCCTCAAAGCCGCAAACGACAATCAAGAAGAGGCTATTCAGAAGGTACGCCAAAAGTATTTTGATGAGTTTACGACGAAACGAGACATTTATCTGTTTTTAGGGACAACGTTTGAGTGGCACAAACGCGCCTCTAATCCTTTTACGATCATCGGTGTGTATTACCCTCCATGTCAGTATCAGCAACGATTATTTTTTTGAGGCCAAATTTCAGCAGGGAGGAACAGTTCCGGTTATCGCTTGACCCGGAAAGAACAAGAATAACGAACAGCACTCGGTGGTGCGAGGTCACGGCTCTGACACAATGTGTACCGCCATAATGAGCCGGGGACAGAACACGGTATTTATCCAATACGGTGCGTCCCCGGAAGTGAACCTCGCGTGTCAGGCGTTTTCAGCTAATGCCAAGTTTCTTCTGCATTTCTTCAAGCGAAACCTGCTTGGTTTCCGGCATTAGGAAGATGGTCCAGAGAAGTTGGAACACCATGAGACCGGAAAAACCGTAGAAAATCGTTGCCGGTCCTAACAGGGTCAAGAGCGGCAAGAACAACATCGCAATGATCGCATTGAAAACCCAGTGGGTGGATGAACCGAGAGCTTGGCCTTGAGCGCGGACATTATTCGGGAAAATTTCGCCCACAAATGTCCAAATGATCGAACCATTGCCAAAAGCGTGTGAGGCAATGAATAGCATCAAACCGCCCAGCACAATCAATACACCCTGAAAAGGTACGACCGGTGAATTGATTTTGAACGTTTGCATGGTCACATCGGCCATGTCATACGTTTTTTCAGCATCCAATTCCATGGGCAGCATTTCTGCCTGAATTTCGGCGGTCTGCGCCGTTTTGATCGCCTCGCCAATGGCCACTTCGACCTGCGTGCTTAAATCGGCGATAGAGACATTTTTCAGTTCTGCCGCGCGAGCCTTTTTATCGTCGGCCGTTCTTTTGGGGATCGACGCATCAGTACGGCGCGAGATGGCCGTTTTCGTGTCTTCCAACGCGATCAACTGCGAAACGAGGGCACCTTTCAATTTATCTTGCCTGTACGTTTTTTCCGCATCCGTTTCATTTTCCGGCAACGTGCGATAGAGACCGACATCGCCCTGCGCGGAGGCCACTTCGGCACTGGCCGTACCGATTTCAAATTGCGGTGCGTAATTCATAAACGTCGTTGCGACAAGGGCCATACTGGAAATATAGCCGATTGAACCGACAAACAGCAACGTTTTGCGACCGAATTTATCCACCACGGCCAGCGCAGCCATCGTGACAATCAAGTTGGTCAGACCAATAATGACGGGGAAGAAAAATGCAGTCTGCTCGTTCACGCCCGTCATCGAGAAAATGGTCGGGGCATAATACATCACGGCATTGATACCGCAAAGCTGATTGAAGGCGGCAATGCAAAACGCCAAAAAGATGGGCCAGCGATAGCGGTGGCAGAAAAATTTCTCCTTCACGCCCGACTGTTTCTCCGCTTCCAGCGATTTTTGAATGACAACAACTTCTTCATCGGGTGATTCCGCGTCCGTACCAAGCCGTCCCAGTATGTTTTTGGCCTTTTCCAATTTGCCGCGAATCACAAGCCAGCGTGGGCTTTCGGGCGTGACAAAAAGGAGCAGGAAAAACGCCGCCGAGGGGACAGCCATCACACCGAACATGTATCGCCAATCATTTTCGCCCAGCCCCATGTTGAGGATGGCAAAATTGGAGAAGAAGGCAAGCAGGATACCGAAAACGATGTTGAATTGGAAAAAGCCCACAAACAGGCCCCGTGACCGGGCAGGCGAAATTTCCGCAGCGTAAAGCGGCGACACCACCGAGGCGGCTCCAATGGCAACACCACCCAAAAAGCGGAAGATGAGGAAGGAAATCCAATTCGCTTGGACGCTTGGAGCATTTCCACCAAAGACAAATTCTGGGTAGGCCGTTCCGATGGAAGCCACCAAGAAAAGCAAAGCCATCACGAGGAGAGTGGGCTTGCGTCCAAATTTATTGGACGGAATCTGGGCCGTTGCAGCCCCCAAAATAGTGCCGAAAAGGGCGAAAGCCACGGTGAAGCCCAACGTCCAGTCGTTCAGTTGGAAAACGGAGGTCGTGTCCTTCATCGTGCCGGAAATCACGGCGGTGTCAAAACCAAAAAGCAGACCGCCGAGTGACGCGATCAAAGCGCAGCGCAGTGCATAAGGAGATGTTTTCATAAAAAGGAAGTTCGAGGTTAGAATGGAAAATTGAGAATTGAAAATTGGAGAACGCGAGCGGGGTAATGGTAATAAAAAAGTAGCTCGGTATCCCTCTCTCCAGTGAGAGAGGGATACCAAATATCCGTTTTGTCGATTTATTTCAACGCTTCCGCGGACGGCGGGGGGACTTCGACGCCCCAGTCATAGTTCGCCTTCGGCCCCATCACGAGCACGAGCTTGCCGCCATCGGCAATGTCTTTGTGCTCGAACCAGCATTTCGTCCACTCCTCGCCGTTCAGCGTGGCGGACTGGACGTACTTGTTCTCTGCGGAATGATTCTGTGCTTCAATCTCGAAGAACTTGCCGTTGCCCAGATCGAGTTTGCTGTACGCGAATTGCGGCGAACCGATGTTATACGACGGCATTCCGGGCGTGACCGGATAAAAACCGAGGGCACTGAACACGACAAAGGCCGAGGTTCCGCCGCCATCTTCGTCGCCCGGCACGCCCATCAGGTCATTGCGGAACCACATGTCGAGCACCCACTGCACCCGCTTTTGCGTCTTCCAAGGCTGGCCCGCATAGTTGTAGAT
>QMCD01000663.1_pt1 | contig 23530 bp, 20 predicted proteins | sample 1821841 | NCBI WGS metagenome assembly QMCD01 (sample SAMN01991225, study PRJNA193472) | Termite gut metagenome, whole genome shotgun sequencing project. | isolation source: worker | host: Macrotermes natalensis | reverse complement strand
ATTGCTCTTTTCTCCGAGCGCTTCGGTGAAAACATCGCAGTTTTCCATAGCGGGCTTTCCCTCGGGGAACGCGCTGATGAGTGGAAGCGCGTCAAGAGAGGTGAGGCAAGAATCGTGATAGGCACGCGTTCCGCGGTTTTTGCGCCTGTTTCCAATCTCGGGTTAATCGTGATTGACGAGGAGCAGGAGCATTCATATAAATCCGAATCCTCTCCTCGATATGACGCGAGGGAGGTTGCGCGCTGGCGCTGTGCAAGTGAAAACGCCATGTGCCTGCTCTCTTCGGCTACGCCGTCAGTTGAATCTTTTTATATGAGCCGCTCGGGCAGATATACCTTACATGAGCTGCCGGAACGCTTTGGCGAGGCGGAAATCCCGAATGTGGAGCTGATAGATATGAACGCCGCCGATACGGTTGGCGCGGATTCTCTGATTAGCGTTCCGCTCTATGAAGCCATAAGGGATAATATTGAAGAGGAGCATCAGTCAATCATATTGCTTAACCGCAGAGGCTATCATCACTTCGCCACCTGCAAGAGCTGCAAGGAAGTTATGATGTGTCCGAATTGCAGCATTTCGCTGACATATCACTCTGCAAATAACCGCCTGATGTGCCACTATTGCGGTGCGTCAATCAAGCTGCCCGTCAAATGCCCCAAGTGCGGCGGAATGGATATGGCTTTCCGCGGGCCGGGAACTCAACGGGTGGAGGAGGAGCTGGAGAAAATCTTCCCGGATGCACGAATTCTGCGCGTAGACACCGATTCTATGTCCGGCAAGTTCTCGTTAGAAAAAAAGCTGGAGGAATTCTCCAGAGGCGAATATGATATTATGGTGGGCACGCAGATGGTCGCCAAAGGGTTAAATTTTGAAAACGTCACGCTTGTGGGTGTGGTTTCAGCGGATAATATACTGTTCAGCGATGACTTCCGCGGCAATGAACGCACCTTTGACCTCCTCACGCAGGTCGTGGGCAGGGCGGGCAGAGGGCGGTATAGCGGCACGGCGATGATTCAGACCTATGTGCCGGAAAATCCTTACTTACACCTCGCCGCGCAGCAGGATTACATCGGCTTCTATGAGAGGGAGATTCAATACAGAAAAGCGCTTTTGTATCCGCCGTTTCCAGATATTCTCGTCATTGGATTTGTAGGCGAGAGTGAAGCAGATGTGCGAAAGGCGGCAAATTCTTTCGTAGACGCGCTCATGAAAAAGGCGGAGAGCGAACACCGGGATATGCCCCTGCGGATTCTCAGCGCATCACCCGCGGCCGTGATGAAGGTCAGCAATAAGTTCAGATATAAGACGATTATAAAGTGCAGAAACACAGATGAGTTCAGGCAAATGATTTCCGAAGAGTTGGTTTCCTTCGGGAAGAACAAAGAGCATTCCAAGGTGACCGCCCACGCGGACGCAAATCCGTATACAATCTTATAACGGGAGAAAAAGATGGCTATCAGGAACATAGTGAAGGACGGAGACCCAATCCTCAAAAAGACCTGCCGAAAGGTGGAAGCTTTCGACGAAAAGCTCGGCGAGCTCATTGACGACATGATTGAGACGATGCGCGAATCCAACGGCGCGGGGCTTGCGGCACCGCAGGTCGGCTTTCTGAAGCAGGTCTGCGTCGTGGAGGCAGATGATTCAAAGCCGCCGGTGGAGCTTGTCAATCCGGAAATAATCGCCGAGGACGAAGAGCAGTTCGGCATGGAGGGCTGTCTTTCCTTTCCCGGGCAATACGGGCTTGTGCGCCGCCCGAGGATTGTCACGGTTAGGGCGCAGGACAGGCATGGGAAATGCTTTGAAACCACCGGAGAAGACCTTGAAGCCAGGGCTTTCATGCACGAGGTTGACCATCTGAACGGCGTGACATTCACGTCTTTGGCTGAAAGAATGCTCTCGCCAGAAGAGCTTGAGAGCGGCGATATTCCCGAGCTCAAAACAGATGAAGAGGGTGAAGAATGATGCGCGCCATTTTCATGGGAACGCCGGATTTTGCTGTTCCGTCACTTGAAAGGCTGATTGAGCGGCATGAGGTAATTGCCGTTTATTGCCAGCCGGATAAACCGAAGGGCAGAGGGCATAAAATGTTGCCGCCGCCTGTTAAGGAAGCTGCGCTCATGCACGGTATACCCGTTTATCAGCCCGAAATGCTCAAAGCTGACGAAGAGGTGCGGCGAATAGAAGACATGAAGCCCGAAGTAATAGTTGTGGTGGCATACGGCAAGCTGCTGCCGAAAGCAGTGCTGGATATTCCAAAGCTGGGCTGCATAAATGTTCATGGCTCGCTCTTGCCGAAATATCGCGGAGCCGCGCCAATTCAATGGGCTGTAATAAATGGTGACAAAATAAGCGGCGTTACGACGATGTACATGAACGAGGGAATGGACACGGGAGATATGATTCTCAAGCGCGAGCTTGAAATTGCCCCATGCGAAACAGCCGGGGAGCTTTTTGATAAGCTCAAAACAGTGGGTGCGGAGCTTTTGAGTGAAACGCTTGGTGAAATTGAAAGCGGCACGGCACCGAGAACACCGCAAAGCAATGATGAGGCAACATTGGCGCCGATGCTGAAAAAAGAAGACGGGCTGATAGATTTCACAAAAACCGCCGAGGAGATTAACAATCTCATTCGCGGACTGAACCCGTGGCCCTCGGCCTATGCGTTCATTGACGGCGTGAAGTTCAAGGTTCATTCAGCGGAGATAGTCCGTGAAGCGGGTGAAGCAGGCCAGCTGTGTACAGATGACGGCGAGATGAAGATATACTGCGGCAAAGATGCCCTGCTTCTAAAGGAAATTCAGCCGGAGAACAGCAAAAGAATGAGTGCAAGGGCTTACTTACTGGGTCACGATATAAAGAGCGGAAAAATTCAAACGGAGAGCTATGAAGACTGAAAAAAACGCAAGAATCGCTGCGGTAGATGCGCTTCTTCAAGTAGAAGAAAATGAGGGCTATTCAAACATCGTAATAGATAAAACCCTGAGGAACTCTGAGCTTGCCCCGCGTGACGCTTCGCTTGCCACCACGATTTTTTACGGCGTTTTAGAGAAACGTATTACGCTTGACTTCTATCTTTCAAGGTGTCTTGATAATCCGCAAAAGAAGCTGGACGCCAAGATTGAAGCCATTCTCCGCGCCGCACTCTATCAAATCATTTTTCTCGACAGAATCCCCGCTTCCGCGGCAATCAATGAGGCGGTGGCTTCGGCAAAGCTATTAGGGAAGACTCAGCTTTCGGGCTTTGTGAATGCAGTGCTTCGCATGTTTTTGAGAATCAGAGAAGAAATCAAGCTGCCGAAGGAAAATACGCATGAAGGCCTCAGTGTGAAATACTCAATCCCGACGGAGCTAACCGGGCTTTGGGAAAAGGCATATGGCAAAGAGAATATGCTGAAACTACTCGATTCCTTTTCCATGCCTGTCGAGACATATATCAGAGTCAACAACATTAAAACTGACATTAAGAAGTTGGCAAAGGCACTTGAAGCCGAGAATGCCTCGCTTGTGCCTCTTGATTATCCTCCGAATGCCGCCGTGCTGAATTGCCGCGGCAATATAACAGAACTTTCTGCGTTCAAAGACGGCCTCTTCCATGTGCAGGACATATCCTCGCAGATTCTCTGCGATATCATCTCACCGAAAGGCGGCGCGATTATAGATGCCTGCTCCGCCCCGGGCGGCAAGGCCTTCACGCTTGCCGAGATTATGAATGACGCGGGTAAGATACTGGCCTTTGATTTATACAAGGGTCGTGTGAATTTAATCAGGCAGGGTGCTTCACGTCTCGGGCTGAAATCAATAGAGGCGGGCATAAATGACGCGCTGAAAGGTTTTGACGGCATTGAAAAGGCGGACATAGTTCTCTGCGATGTGCCTTGCTCCGGCTACGGCGTAATACGCAGAAAGCCGGAGATAAGATATAAGCCGCTGTCTTCTGTTCGCGAGATAAATGAGATTCAACTGCAAATATTAAGAAAAGCGTTAGAAACAGTGAAGGAAAACGGAGTTATAATATATTCGACGTGCACGCTTAATCCGAGGGAGAATAGCCTCGTCGCAGAGCGTTTTCTCGCTGAGAACGCGTGTATAGCCCCGATGAGCCTGCGCCTGCACCCGTCAATCGGGCGAGCTATAGACGAGCCGGATAATATGCTCACACTGTTTCCTTTTTCGGGCGGCTCTGACGGCTTTTTCATGGCGGTATTTCAAAAGAGGGGGCGCAAATGAGCAAAGCAGATATAAAATCTATGACGCTCACGGAACTTTCCGAGGCCTTTGCCGCATTGGGCTTGCAGAAATACCGCGCACCTCAGGTTTACAAATGGCTGCATGAGGGTGCTGCGTCATTCGACGAGATGACCAATCTACCCAAGGATTTGCGCCAAGGTCTTAACGAGAAATACTATATCGCGGTGGCGGAAACCGAGCTGAAAACGGTGTCGCAAAAGGATGGCACGGTGAAATATCTGTTCAGATTGATTGACGGAGAACATGTAGAAAGTGTGCTGATGAAGTATCATCACGGATATTCCATTTGCATTTCTACGCAGGTTGGGTGTAAAATGGGGTGTACTTTTTGTGCCACGGGTAAAACAGGCTTCGCGCGAAACCTCACCGCATCTGAAATGCTTTCGCAGATAAATTCCGCTGAAGCGGATATTGGCGGAAGAATTTCAAATATTGTGATGATGGGCATGGGTGAGCCGCTTGATAATTACGATAACGTAATCCGCTTTTTGAGGCTTGCCTCCTCCGAAGAGGGCATGAACATCGGCCTTCGGCATATATCGCTTTCAACCTGCGGCATAGTGCCGAAGATATATGCGCTCATGGAGGAAAATCTGCCGATTACGCTATCTGTTTCGCTTCACGCCCCGAATGATGAGATCCGAAGCGAGACCATGCCGGTTAACGGCACATGGGGGATAGATGAGATTCTCGCCGCCTGCAAAGCCTATAGCGAGAAGACGAAGCGCAGAATCTCCTTTGAATATGCGATGATAAGCGGCAGGAACGATTCCGACGCCTGCGCACATGAGCTGGCGAAAAGGCTCAGAGGGATACACGCACACATAAACCTCATTCCCGTAAATGACGTGACGGGAACTGGGTTCAAAAAAAGCAATGTCGAGCGGCAGAAGAGATTCGCCGATATTTTGGAAAAAGCCGGGTATACGGCAACGGTTCGCAGAACACTCGGCTCAGACATAGAAGCGTCTTGCGGGCAGCTAAAGAGGAAATTCACACAGGGAGGACAGCAGAATGATAGTTGAATGCATCACAGATACCGGCGCCATGAGAAAATCCAACGAAGACGCGGTGGAATTCGGAATCGTTGACGAAAACCACGCGTGGGTTGCGGTATGTGATGGAATGGGCGGAGTGCACGGAGGAAATATAGCAAGCTCTGTTGCTGTCAAGGAGATAAAAGAGCATATTGAAAGCGTATTCACGGATAAAACCACAGCCGGAAACATCAAGGCCATGCTGAATAACGCAATCACCAAGGCGAATGCCGCCGTCTTAAAAAAGGCGGAGAGTGAGCCTGAATTCATCGGCATGGGCACAACGGCGGTGATTATGGTGGCTGCCGGTGAAAAGCTGCATGCCATTCATGTGGGAGACAGCCGTGCGTATCTCATGGACGGCGACGAGATGGAGCGCCTCACGATGGACCATTCGTATGTGCAGAATCTCATCAATTTCGGGCAAATCACTGAGGAGGACGCAAAGCTTCACCCTCAGAGGAATATAATCACAAAGGTTATAGGCGTGCATGAAGAGGTGGCGGGCGACTATATCGTCGCCGACTTCAAAAGCGGCTGCAAGGCAATAGCCTGCACAGACGGCCTAACGAACCATGTGGACGATAATAAGCTCTTTGATATGATGCAAGAAAAAACAGGGCGTGAAATGCTTGAGGAGCTTATAAATACCGCAAATGAAAACGGCGGCAGCGATAATATCACGGTTGCGTTGCTGGAAAAGTAAGCAGAAAACACTGAAAGGGTAATTATAGATATGGAAGATAGGTTTATCGGTAAACGCCTGGACGGCAGATATGAAATCCACGAGCTCATCGGCGTGGGCGGCATGGCGTATGTTTACAGGGCGTTTGACCGCCAGGAAGACAGATGGGTTGCAATCAAGATTCTCAAGGAGGAATTCTCTAACGACAGCGATTTTCTCCGTCGTTTCCGCAATGAGAGCAAGGCGATTGCATTGCTTTCGCATCCCAATATAGTGAGAATATATGATGTGAGCTTCGGCGACCAGATTCAGTACATCGTCATGGAATATGTCGATGGCATCACGCTGAAGCAGTATATTGAGCAGCAGGGTGTGATTCGCTGGCAGGAAGTGGTTCATTTCATGATTCAAATCCTGGAGGCCCTTGAGGTTGCGCATGAGAAGGGAATAATCCACAGGGATATTAAGCCGCAGAATATCCTGCTTCTTAGTGACGGCACGATAAAGGTGACGGACTTCGGAATTGCCCGCTTCGTTGAAAGTGAAACGCAGACCATGACCGACAAGGCCATCGGCTCTGTCCACTATATCTCACCCGAGCAGGCCAGAGGTGACTATATCACAGACAAGGCTGATATTTACTCAACCGGCGTGATGATGTATGAAATGCTGACGGGTCGCCTGCCTTTTGTGGCGGATACGGCAGTTTCGGTTGCACTCATGCAGCTGCAAGCCAAGCCGAGAATGCCGCGAGAGATAAACCGTGCAATTCCGCGCGGCCTTGAGCAGATAACGATGAAGGCCATGGAGAAAAACCCGGCTGACAGATTCCGTTCAGCAAGCGAAATGTTCGACGACATTGAGGACTTCCGCAGAAATCCGAACATCGTTTTCCATTATGATTTCCTTGCGTCCAATTACACTGCGAATTCTAATATAGATGACTATGACGTCGTGAATTATTCGCCGGATTATAACGACGATTACGAATATGAAGAAGAGCTTGTTAAGGCCAAGAGGCGCAAAAAGGGCTCGATGGCGGTTAAGGGCATACTCATTGCGGTTATTTTAGTCGGGCTCGTCGTGGGCGCGGTCTATGCGATGGATTGGTGGAAGAATTACTCGGAAAATCAAGAGGATATTCTCTATGAAGTGCCTGATTTCATCGGCAAGAACTATGAAACAGAGATTCAGGGGAAAACGGAATACGCGAACTTCACGTTCAGGCTTGAGGACGGCAACGACCCCAATCTTGCCGACGGCGTAGTCATGAACCAAGAGCCGAAAAGCGGCATATCCGTGAAAAAGGGCAGAGAAATAGTTCTGATTATCAACGGCGGCGCAGGCGAGAGAGTTTCTGTGCCGGAGGTCACGAACTATGAGCAGGCTCAAGCTGTGGAGACACTTTCCGCAATGGGGCTGCATTATGAAATTCAAACCGTCGGAGATGACAATATCGAAGTGGGGCATGTCGTCAAGACAGACCCGAGCGCGGGTTCGCCCGTGCCGGCAGGTTCAAAGGTGATTCTCTACGTGAGCAAGGGGCCTGAGACTAAAAAGGTAAAGGTGCCGCAGAATTTGGTCGGCGATTTGCTTTATAATGTCACTGCGAAGCTTGAAGACGAAAAACTGGCTGTGGGCAGCATCACATATGACGACCAGAGCACAGAGCCGGCTGACAGAGTTATTGCTGTGAATCCGGCATCGGGCGAAGAGGTTGCAGAGGGCACGCCGGTGAACATCACCGTGAGCTCGGGCAAGGGCGCGCCCAAAACGCTCTCATATTCAATTGAGCTGCCGTCAGGCGTGAACATGGACATTCAGATGAAAATCTACAAAAACGGCACGCTCTTTATTGAGGATACCGTTAATCCGGCGTATGCAGGCGGCTATGATTTCTCCTCCACGGGCACGTCGGGTGTAGATAAAATGGTGGTGAAGCTGGATAATCAGGACTATATGTTTATTGACTTCGACTATGACAATAAAAAGACGACGATGACGGATAGAATAAGCTTCACACCGCCGAATAACGATACGCCTCCGCCCGACGACGGTACTGATTCATCTCCGGCGGAGTAGCAGATGAAGCTTAACGGGTTGATTATAAAGGGCATAGGCGGCTTCTACTATATTGAGGCCGATGAAGACGGCAAGATATATGAGTGCAAGGCGCGCGGGAAATTCCGTAAAGAGAAAATCACGCCCTATGCCGGGGACAGAGTTCTCATAGACACCGATGTGATTATTGACTCAGAAATCGAGAACACGGCGGCCATTGACGAAATCTATGAGCGCCGGAATTACATCATTCGCCCGCCTGTGGCTAATTTAGACAATCTGTTCATCATATCATCGGTGAAAGAGCCTTCGCCCGACACGCTGCTGATTGACAAAGCGGCGGCGATTGCCACAATGAGCGAAATAACGCCGATTCTTGTTCTCACTAAAACGGATTTGAGCGGTTTTGACGAAATCACGGCGGAAATCAAAGCAATTTATGATATGGCGGGGATTAAATGCATCGTTGTTTCATCGGTCACGAATAAAGGCGTGAGTGAGGTTAAAAAGCTGCTGGACGGAAAAATCTCGGCTTTCACCGGTAATTCGGGCGTCGGGAAATCCACATTGCTCAACGCGCTTTTCCCTGATTTTAACCTTAAAACAGGCGAGACGAGCCAAAAGCTCGGGCGTGGCAGGCACACGACGCGTGAGGTTGAGCTTCATAAAATCGATGGCGGTTATGTGGCAGACACCCCGGGCTTCTCAACGTTTGATATGGCGCGCCAGGGAATGAACGACAAAGAGCAGCTTATCTACGGCTTTTCGGATTTCATGCCTTATTTCGGCAAATGCAGGTTCACCTCCTGCACGCACACAGGCGAGAAGGGCTGCGCGATTGCCGAGGCGGTTAATAACAGCGAGATTGCGAAATCAAGGTATCAAAGCTATCTTGCTATGTATGATGAAATAAAGGATATAAAAAGCTGGCAAATCATGTAGTTTGATTTGAAATGCAGAAAAAGACGGAAAAAAGCTTGCATTTTATTCTTCGTCATGCTATAATTGTCGAGCATTTGAAACCGTGAGGGCTTTCGTTTGGCTCTTTGGCGGGGTTCTAAGCGTAAAACGCAAAAGAAGCGGGCAGTCCTCTGTGATATTTATCATATGAATGTCTGAAAATTAACGGAGGAAGAAAATGGACGCACTTAAATTGATTGCACAGGATTCTGTGAAGGAAGAAACGCCTGTGTTCTCCATCGGAGACACAGTCAGAGTGGATGTTAACATCCGCGAGGGTCAGAGAGAGAGAATTCAGTCCTTCGAGGGAACGGTCATTGCGCGCAAGGGCAGCGGAGTAAGCGAAACCTTTACCGTCAGACGCGTTTCATACGGAGTCGGTGTGGAGAGGGTTTTCCCGCTTCACTCGCCGAATGTAAAAGGCGTTTCTGTTGTCCGCAGAGGCCGTGTGCGCCGTGCAAAGCTCTACTATCTCAGAGACAGAGTCGGCAAGGCGGCAAAAGTCAAGCAGCGGCTCGGCTAATAGCAACATACAAAAGGAGACAAAAGTCTCCTTTTTTGCTGTACTTTTTCAGATAATCTGTTATAATATACTATGATTGTTTATGTGCAATTGTGATGCACATATAAGTTTTCTCAACGGAGGACATCTAGGTGAGCGAGAACGGCAATAATCCTAAGAAAAATCGGGCGCCTGCCCGACAGGACGATGCCCATGACGTGAAGCGCGAGGATACAGCCCGCGTTTCAGGTGAAATTCCCGCGCCCAATGCTTACCCGAGCCCCGATGCATCAAAAACCGTGATCTTTGAAGATTTATTCAGCCAGAACACCGGGAAGGTACCGCAGGTTCGACATGAAGCTCAGAGTGTGCCGCGCAAAGTAATCCGCACGGAGATAACCGGCAGCATCAATATATCTAAACTGACGCCGCACGCACCGCAGACGGAGAAAGCGCAGGAGCCCGAGAAGCAAGACCGGCAGAGCAAGCCCGAGCCTACAGATAAACCAAAGGATAAGCCTCAAAAATCCCCTAAGAAGCCGGGCAAGCAGGAGCTCGAAGAAAAAACGAAGATTGTGGAGAAGGTTAAGCCCGAAAAAACCAAGAAGTCTTCAAAGGAAAAGGCAAAAGAGGAAAGCTTTGAAAACACAAAGCTTTTTGGTGAGGTCGTCGAAGAGGGTGAGCAGCTTCAATTTCAGACGAACCCGATAAAAATTAATATCCCGCAGGATACTTTCGGTAATCTCAAGAAAATCAAGACACCGCCGGCGGAAAAGCTCATCGAGCCTGAGGAGATAATTAAGCAGCATGATGAAGAACCTGAGGCGGAGGCCGCGGAGGAATTCGAAGATATCAGCTCTTTTACGGAGGAAAACGACGGCGAGCTTCCGCAGAAGCCGGAAGAAGATTTCGATGATTACGACGGGCAGTATGACGATGAGTTCGATGATGAATTCGGTGATGAAGAATATGATGGGTATGATGAGTCAGGGGAAGAATTTGAAGACTCACCGAGACCTGTCTATACAGAGGATACGCGCAAGAGTATTCCTCAAAAAAAGAGCGCACTGAAGAATAAGCTTGATGATTGGTCGTATCCGTTGCCGCCGGACAGAGTGCTTACGATAAACTCAGTGACGTCGATCCCGCGCCCGAGCAAATTCGCGCGCGCCGTCTTTGATTGGATAGGCGAGTTCTTCGTCGCAGGTGTGCTTGTGGTGCTGGTGTTCACATTCATTTTTCGCGTGACGACCGTTAACGGTTACTCGATGCTGCCGAATTTTGACGACGGCTATCGTGTTCTCTCGACCGATTTCCACGGTGAGCTGGAGAGAGGCGACGTCGTGATTATCACCAATGTTCCCGAAGGGCCGATTATCAAGCGTGTGATAGCCACCGAGGGACAGACGGTTGACCTTGACCCCGTGAATAAGGCGGTTATTGTTGACGGCATGTCGGTGGATGATTCCGAGTTCGGCATATCAAACGGGATAACCGAGGCGGGCTATACAGACCGCGTGGTGCTTGATTTCCCGCAGGTAGTGCCGAAAGGCTGTGTCTTCGTCTTGGGAGATAACAGAACGGCCTCGCTTGACAGCCGATATGAAGAGGTCGGCATGATAGATATACGCAACGTTCTGGGCAAGGTGGTTTTTAACATTTACCCGTTCGATAAATTCGGAGCAATTGATTAAACTGGAGGAGATATGCCTGAGGAATTTATAAGCGCAAAGCAGATACAGTGGTTTCCCGGGCATATGGCAAAGACGAGAAGGAAGATTGCCGAAGACTTAAAGCTCGTGGATATAGTCGCGGAAATTCTTGATGCAAGAATCCCCGAGAGCAGCAAGAACCCGGTGCTGCGTGATATTGTTCAGTCTAAGCCCAAGGTGACGATACTCAATAAAAGCGATATTGCCGACCTGAACGCCACCGCCAAGTGGGTAACGGAGTATAAGCGGAAAAACGAGAAAGCCATACCCATTGACGCGAAAAACGGCAGGGGAATCCCGGAGTTCTATAATGCAGTGCGTGAGGCGCTTAAAGAGCGGATTGCTGCATGGGAGCGCAAGGGCATGTCAGGCCGCCCGATTAGAATCATGATTCTGGGCATTCCGAATGTCGGGAAGTCATCACTCATAAACCGTCTGACGAGAGGCGGCGCGGGCAAGGCGGAAGTTCAGGACAGACCCGGCATAACACGCCAAAATAAGTGGTTCACCACACAAAAGGGCTTTGAGCTTTTGGATACTCCGGGGGTTTTGTGGCCGAAGTTTGACGACCCGAGGGTCGGCAGGCTCTTGGCATATACAGGCGCGATAAAGGACGAGATTCTGGACATTGAGACGCTGGCGGCAGGGCTTATTGAGCTTATCATGAAGCTTTATCCGCAGGCGATTCAAAAGCGCTATTCCATTGAGCTTGATAAAGACCTCAAGGGCTATGAAATACTTGAGCTCATCGGGAGAAAGCGCGGAATGTTCATTTCGGGCGGAGAAATCAATACTGAGCGGGCTGCAATCATGTTCGTAGACGAGTTTCGCGCGGCGAAGCTTGGAAGATTAACACTGGAGCATATCAATGGATTTTGACTGGTTTGAATATGAAAAGAGAGCGGCTTCAAGCGGCTTCAACCTTATTTGCGGAGTGGATGAAGCGGGGAGAGGCCCTCTTTTTGGTTCGGTATACGCTGCAGCGGTGATTCTGCCGAAAGGCTGTGAAATCGCGGGGCTTAATGATTCCAAGAAGCTCACGGAAAAGAAGCGCGAAGCTCTCTTTGACGTGATAACCGATATTGCATTGTCATACGCAATAGCCTTCGCAACGGCCGAGGAAATAGACCGCCTGAATATACTCGGGGCTACCTTTCTTGCGATGAGAAGAGCTATTGAAAATCTTTCGCCGCCCGCCGATTTTGCATTGATAGACGGCAACAGAATTCCTGTCGATTTGCCTGTGCCCGCCGAGGCGACTATCAAGGGAGACGCAAAATGTGCCTCAATAGCAGCGGCGTCGATTCTTGCCAAGGTCAGCCGTGACAGAGAGCTTATTGAGCTTGACGCAGAGTATCCCGATTATGGCTTTGCAAAGCACAAAGGGTACCCGACGAAAGCGCATTACGAGGCCATAAAGAAACACGGGGTTCTTCCCGAGCACAGGAAAAGCTTCCTCAAGAATTTTGGAGAGAAACGATGAAGAATGTGAGCGGAAAAATAGGCGAAGACTACACCGCAAATAAACTGATTGAAGACGGATACGGCATTCTTGCGAAGAATTATCGTACAAGATTCGGCGAAATTGATATTGTGGCGGAAATGGACGGGATTATTGCGTTCGTTGAGGTCAAGACAAGGAAAACAGGCAGCCTTTATGAGCCGGCAGAAGCCGTAACATATCAAAAGAGGCAGAGGATTATCCTTGCCGCGCAGGAGTATCTTCAAAAAAATGAGGTAAAAATGCAGCCGCGCTTTGATGTGGCAGCGGTAAAAATGACGAACGGCGGAGTGGTGAGCTTCGTACATATAAAAAACGCGTTTTCAGAGTAACGCGTGCATGGAGAGAGAAATGGAATATAGAAGCACCAGAGACTCTAAGATAAGGAAGCAGGCGGCAGAGGTGATTGCCGCGGGCATATCAAATGACGGCGGGCTTTTTATACCCGCCAATTTTCCCGATCTAAAAGGCAAGCTGAGTGAGATGAGCAAGCTGACATATAACCGCCTTGCGGAGTTCATCTTTTCGCTGTATCTCACAGATTTCACCGCGGAAGAAATCGCCGCTTGTGTTGGCGGCGCATACACGAAGGAGAAGTTTGGGGGCGATGTGCCTGTGAGGCTCGTGAAGCTCAACGGAGAAGCAGAAATGCTTGAGCTCTGGCATGGCCCGACTTCTGCGTTTAAAGATATGGCGCTTCAGATTTTGCCGTATTTTTTGCTCACTTCAATGAAGAAAGTGAATTCCGATAAAAAGGCTCTGATTCTCACTGCGACCTCCGGTGACACGGGAAAGGCGGCTCTCGAGGGCTTCAAGGACGTTGAGAACGTGGAAATCATCGTTTTCTATCCGAAGGACGGCGTGAGTGATTTACAGAAGAGGCAGATGGACACGCAAGAGGGCGAAAATGTGCATGTGTGTGCGATTAACGGAAACTTCGACGATGCTCAAACGGCCGTGAAAGCCGTTTTTACAGATGCGGAGATGAAAGCCTTTATAAGTGAAAAGGGATACTTCTTTTCAAGCGCGAATTCTATCAATTTCGGCAGACTTCTGCCGCAGGTAGTCTACTATTTCTATGCCTATTTTGACTTGCATAAAAAAGGAAGAATTTCATCGCTCGACGAAAAGATTAACATAGTAGTACCGACGGGGAATTTCGGGAACATCCTGGCAGCATATTACGCTTATAGAATGGGGCTGCCGGTGAATAAATTCATCTGCGCGTCAAACGCGAACAACGTGCTTGCCGATTTCATCAATACAGGCGTTTACGATAAGAATCGCGGCTTTTTTGCGACTGTCTCGCCCTCAATGGATATTCTCATATCCAGCAATCTTGAGCGGCTTCTCTCCGCGCTTTACGACGATGATGACAATGAGATAAAAACGCTGATGGAAAGCCTGAAAACAAACGGTAAATATGAGATAAGTTCTTCCGCAAAAGGCAAGCTTACCGAAATGTTCTATGGCGGCTTCATTGATGATGAAGAGACTAAAACCGTGATTGAGCGCACCTTTGATGAGTGCGGTTATCTTTGCGATACGCACACCGCGGTGGCCGTCGGCGTCTACGAAACATACAAAAAAGAAAGCGGAGACAATACGCCGGCTATTATTATCTCCACTGCAAGCCCGTATAAATTTGCGGGCAGCGTTCTTTCTGCGCTCGGCGGGGAAATATCAGGAGACGAGTTTGCTCAAATTGCTGCACTTGAGGCATTGACGCACACAGTCGCACAGCCGCAGATAAGAGGGCTTGAGTACAAAAAGAGCAGGTTTGATGACTTAATTGACAAAGAGGATATATTCTCTTATGTTAAATCCATTATATAGGGGGAGCTATGTCGCTTTTTGTTATTGCAGACTTGCATCTCTCCTTTGGCACAGACAAGCCTATGGATATTTTCCCGGGCTGGGCGGACTACACCGAAATCCTGGAGAGAAATTGGAGAAAGCTCGTGTCAGACGAGGACACGATCGTCCTCGCGGGCGACATTTCGTGGGGCATGAAAATAGATGAATGTCTGCCGGATTTTCAGTTCATAAACAGCCTGCCGGGCAAAAAGATTATTTTGAAGGGCAACCATGACTACTGGTGGTCTACCAAGAGCAAGATAGACGGCTTCTGGGCGCAGAACAATTTGACGAGCCTCAATATTCTCAATAATAACGCATATGAGGCGGACGGCAAAATAATTTGCGGCACGAGGGGCTGGCTCTATAATTCCGAAACCGTGGAAGATATTAAAATCACAAATCGCGAGGTCGGGCGCCTGCAGATGTCATTGAAGGCGGGAGACGGTCTACAGGGTGAAAAGATAGTTTTCCTGCATTATCCGCCTGTCTACGACGGCATGGAGTGCAGGGGGATTCTTGAAGAAATGAAGAAGGCTGGCATAAAAGAATGCTACTACGGGCATATCCACGGGAAGCACGCGGCTCAAAAAGCACCCACGGGTGAGTATGACGGCATTAAGATGCATCTTATCTCGTGTGACTATGTCAAATTCTGCCCGGTTCTTGTCAGGTGAGCAATATATGAGCGTAACACCTGATTAACAAAATATTAACAATAATCTATGGCAAAACATACATGAGTGTGTTATAATTATTTGAAATGGCATTATTGAGAGGAATAAAAAATATGGACTTGAAGTCAAAGAACAATATCGAAACGAACAAGTTTGAGCTAGAAATTGAAGCAAGCGCCGCGGAGTTTGAAGCGGCAATCAATACGGTGTTCAGAAAAGAGAGCAAAACCATGAACGTGCCTGGCTTTCGCAAGGGAAAGGCGCCGAGGGCGGTTATTGAGAACCTGTATGGCAAGGAGGTTTTCTTTGAGGCCGCGGTTGACCATCTTTACCGCGATATGGTGCAGGAGGCTGTGGAGAAATCTGAGCTTGAGGTCGTGGCGGTCACGGCGTTCAATATAGAAACAATCAGCAAGGAAGACGGCGTTCTGGCCAAGCTGACAGCCGTGACGAAGCCCGAGGTTGAGATTAAAGACTATAAGGGCATTGCGGTTGAGAAAGAAGAGGCAACTGTAACCGACGAAGAGATAGCGGCTGAAATCGACAGGGTGAGGGAGAGAAACTCCCGTATGCTCACGATTGAAGATCGCAACGTGGAAGACGGCGACATCGTAAATATTGATTACGAGGGCTTTGTGGACGAGGTTCCGTTTGACGGCGGAAAGGCAGAGGCGTCTGACCTCACAATTGGAGCGGGGCAGTTTATCCCGGGCTTTGAAGAGCAGGTTATCGGTCACGGCATCGGCGAAGAATTTGACATAACCGTAACTTTCCCCGAAGAGTATCATGCAGAGAACCTAAAGGGCCAAGAGGCCGTGTTCAAAATCAAGCTCAATTCCATAAAGAAAAAGGAACTGCCTGAGCTTGACAACGAGTTCGTCAAAGATGTTAGTGAATTTGACACATTAGACGAGTATACGGCTGACGTCAAGGCGCATTTGCTTGAGCACAAGGAAGAGCATATCAAGGCCGATATGGAAGAGCAAATCGTCGAGGCGGTGATATCGAAGCTTGAGGGAGAAATCCCCGAGGAGATGATTGAGAACGAGATTGACGAGACCATCAATTCCTTCGCTTATCGCTTGCAGTCTCAGGGTTTGAATCTTGAGACATACCTCAAATATACGGGCATGACGACCGAAACCCTCCGTGAGCAGCACAAGGAGCAGGCGGGGAAGCAGGTAAAGGTGCGGCTGGGTTTGGAGAAAATCGCCAAGCTTGAGGACATCACTGCTAATGAGAAGGAAATTGAGGATGAGCTTCAAAAGCTTTCAGAAGGCTATGGAATGCCGCTTGAAAGCATCAAAAATCTCGTATCCGATTCAGCGATTTCAGCTGATATTAAAAACAGAAAGACGATGGATTTCCTGCTTGAGAACGCGAAAATCACGCCTAAGAAGGAAGAGAAATCCAAGTAATTCACGCAGAGAAAGGAAAACATTATGAGTTTAGTACCATATGTAGTTGAACAGACAAGCAGAGGGGAGCGCTCTTACGACATCTTTTCGCGCCTCTTGAATGACAGAATCGTCATTCTTAACGAAGAAGTGAATAATGCCTCGGCAGGGGTTATTATAGCTGAGCTGCTCTATCTTGAGGGGCAAGACCCCGAGAAGGATATTTCGTTTTACATAAACAGCCCCGGCGGCGTTGTAACCGACGGCATGGCTATCTATGACACGATGCAGTTTATTAAGTGTGATGTATCTACAATTTGCATGGGTATGGCGGCCAGCATGGGCTCGTTCTTGCTTGCAGCGGGTACAAAGGGAAAAAGATTTGCGCTGCCTAATGCTGAAATCATGATTCACCAGCCCTCGGGCGGAGCGCAGGGTCAGGCCACAGATATAAACATAGCCGCCCAGCATATAAATAATATGAAGGCAAGGCTGAATCAGATTCTTTCCGAGAGAACAGGGCAGCCTTATGAGGTTATCGAGCGCGACACCGACAGAGATAATTTCATGACGGCACAGCAGGCGCTTGATTACGGCCTCATTGATAAGATAATTGAGAAGAGAGAATGAGCATTAGAAGGTGAAGCAAAATGCCAACAGATAATCGTCAGGAAGTGCATTGTTCTTTTTGCGGTAAGCCGCAGACAATGGCAGACAGAATTTTCGGCGCGTCAGGAGTTTACATCTGTGACGACTGCGTAAGGCTTGCCATGTCAATGATAGAAGACGAGTATAAAATCAAGAGTATCTCGCGAAATAGTGACACAAGTGAAATCGGCATGGTGCTTCCGAAGCCGCATGAGCTGAAAAAGCAGCTTGACGAGTATGTCATCGGTCAAGACGACGCGAAGGTGGCGCTTTCCGTTGCGGTCTATAATCATTATAAGCGCATATATTTCGGAGATGACGACGTTGAGCTTTCAAAGAGCAATGTTCTGCTTCTCGGGCCTACGGGTGTGGGCAAAACCTATATAGCCCAGACGCTAGCGAAGCTTCTCAATGTTCCGTTTGCAATTGCAGACGCCACCACCTTAACGGAAGCGGGCTATGTCGGCGAAGACGTTGAGAATATCCTGCTGCGCCTCATTCAGGCGGCGGATTACGACATATATAAGGCAGAACGCGGAATCATCTATGTTGATGAAATAGATAAGATTTCGAGGAAATCTGAAAATCAGTCTATCACGCGTGATGTCAGCGGAGAGGGCGTTCAGCAAGCGCTTTTGAAGATAATTGAAGGCACAACTGCCAATGTGCCGCCAAGAGGAGGCCGAAAGCACCCACAGCAGGAGGCTATCAGCATAGATACTGCCAATATTCTCTTCATTTGCGGCGGCGCTTTTGACGGCATTGAAAAGATTGTGCAGAAACGCGAGGCATCGTCAGTTTTGGGCTTCGCCGGTCAGATAAAGGGCAAAACCGAGATTGAAAACTCAGACTGGATGAAAGCGGTAATTCCGCATGATTTGGTCAAATTCGGCTTGATTCCCGAGCTTGTCGGCAGAATCCCGATTATTACCTCGTTGCAGTCTCTGGACGAGAAAACGCTTGTCAGCATTCTCACAGAGCCGAAAAATTCGCTGATGAAGCAGTATAAAAAGCTTCTCAGCCTTGATAAGGTTGAGCTGCACTTCACAGAAGAGGCGCTCGCGGAAATTGCGAAGAAAACGCTTGAGCGCAAAACAGGCGCGCGCGGTCTGCGCTCCATAATGGAAGAGATACTTATTCCCATTATGTATAAAACGCCGAGTGACTATACGATTGAAAAAATCGTTATCACAGGTGAGGCTGTCAAGGGTGAAGGTGAGCCGGAGATAACGTATAATAAGGACAGAAAACCGGTGAATATCAAGATAACCGGGCCCAAAAGGCATGACAGGAAAAGCACGGCATCATAACGCGAATAACAAAAATGTAAAGGCTGTAATTTGTTTACAGTCTTTACTGAATTTATTGGAGTGAATATGGCGAATTCAATTACAGTCAAAAAAATGAGAGACGTTGAGCCGGAGGTTTTCCTTCCGGTGCTTGCCGTGCGCGGCATCGTGCTCTTCCCGGGAATGATGCTGCAATTTGACGTCAGCAGGCAGAAATCTGTTTTTGCCGTGAATGACGCGGCGGGAAAGGATAAGCTCATCTTCATCGTCACTCAGGCGGATTTATCAAGCAATGAGCCGACTGAAGATGACCTCTACCGTGTGGGTGTTATTGCGAGGATAAAGCAGGTGCTGAATCACTCGGAAGACGGCATAAGGCTGCACGTGGAGGGAATATCCAGAGGCGAGATAAGCAGCGTGGTAACGAATGAGCCGTTCATCATGGCGAACATCATTCGCCATCGTGAAAAACCTTATCGCAGAACATCTAAGACGCAGGCTCTGATAAGAGTGGCGCACGATAAATTTGACGAATACATGGGCATCTTCAAGAGAATTCCGCCCGATGTGCTTTTCGGCGTGCTGAAAGAGGAAGACCCCGGCAGGCTCGCGGATTATATCGCCTCAAATATCGCGATTGATTTTGAGCGCAAGCAATATATTCTCGATGAAATTTCGCCTGTAAAAAGGCTGCGCAAGATGATTTCAATTATCGAGGAAGAGAACAGAATCCTTGAAATTGAGAATGAAATCACGAGAAAAACGCAGGAGCAAATTGACGAAAACCAGCGCGAATATTATCTTAAAGAGCAGATGAGAGCCATTGCGGCAGAGCTGGGAGACGAGGATAACCCTCAAAGCGAGGCTGAGGAGCTGCGAGAAAAAATCGCAGAGTTGCACCTGGCCGAGGTCTGTGAGCAGAAGCTTTTGAAAGAGTGCGACAAGCTCTACAGAATGCCTTACGGCTCGCATGAGGGAAGCGTTATACGCACATATCTTGACACAGCGCTCTCGCTGCCGTGGAACAAGTATTCAAAGGAGAGCATAGACCTTAAAAAAGCGCAGAAAATCCTTGACCGCGACCATTACGGGCTTACAAAGGTTAAAGAGCGCTTTATTGAAATCCTCGCGGTGAGGAAGCTTGCGCCGAATCAGAACAGCAATATCATTTGCCTTGTCGGCCCGCCCGGTGTGGGCAAGACCTCTATAGCCCGCTCCATCGCGGAGGCAACGGGCAGGAAATATGTGCGCGTATCCCTGGGCGGCGTCAGCGATGAGGCCGAAATAATGGGGCACAGGAGAACATACGTCGGCTCTATGCCGGGGAAAATCCTGAACTCTGTCAAAACGGCTGGAACACGCAACCCGCTGCTGCTTCTGGATGAAATAGATAAGCTTGGCCATAACTTCAAGGGTGACCCCTCGTCCGCGCTTTTAGAGGTGCTTGACCCAGAGCAGAATTCGGAGTTCACTGACCATTACCTCGACATGCCGTTCAGCTTGAAAGATGTTCTCTTTATTACGACGGCTAACGATGCCTCGCGTATTCCCGGCCCGCTCTACGATAGAATGGACGTTATAGAGCTCGGCAGCTATACGCTTGAGGAAAAAGTGAATATCGCGGCACAGCATTTGGTGAGAAAGCAGCTTAAAAGCCATGGCATAGCCGCCACACAGCTGAAATTTACGAAGCAGGGAATTCGCGCGATTATCGAAGGATATACGCGTGAGGCTGGCGTGCGCTCGCTTGAAAGGCAGATTTCATCTATCTGCCGCAAAACTGCGAGGCGAATCATTGAAGCTGATGCCTTCAAGTCTATAAGCATTAAGTCTGATAATTTGGAAGATTTACTCGGCCCGAAGAAATTTACAAAAAATGAAAACGTGCAGGAAAACACCGTCGGCTTGGTGAATGGCTTGGCATGGACGAGTGTGGGCGGCGAGATGCTGCCGATAGAGGTTGCCATCATGCCCGGAAAGGGCAAGATTCAGCTCACGGGTTCGCTCGGCGATGTTATGAAAGAGTCTGCCTCCGCCGCCATAACATGCATCAGGACGAGAGCGGAGAAGCTAGGCATATCGCCGGATTTTTACGAGGCGAATGATATTCATATCCATGCGCCGGAGGGTGCTGTGCCCAAGGACGGCCCGTCGGCCGGTGTGGCGATGGCAGTGGCGATTACCTCGGCGCTCACGAAGATACCCGTTTACCGCAGCGTAGCAATGACAGGTGAGATAACGCTTCAGGGCAGGGTGCTGCCGATAGGCGGGCTCAAAGAAAAAGCTATGGCGGCATATAAGAACGGAATCAAAACCGTGCTTATTCCCGCCGAGAACGAGCCCGACCTTGCAGAGGTTGACGATGTCGTTAAAAGCGCGCTCACATTTATTCCTATGAAAAGCATTGACACGGCGCTTGAAATAGCGCTGCTGCCGGTTAAAAAAACTGTATCCGAGAAAAAGCTTATGGCACCGGCGATTCCTGTGCCGCATACGAAGCAGCATTCCGGTATTGTTCAGTGAGGTGAACTATGAAGGTTGGCAGGTATATTCTTTCAATAGACCAGGGCACGACGAGCTCGCGCGCTGTGCTTTTTGATTCGTTCGGTGAAATTGCGGGAATGGGGCAGAGGGAATTCACGCAGTATTACCCTCAGCCCGGCTATGTAGAGCATGATGCTGCGGAGATAATCGAGACCACATTATATGCTATGAGGGCGGCTGTAAATGAAGCCGGAATCTCGCCCGACGATATTGAGGCCATCAGTATTACGAACCAGCGTGAGACGACGGTGGCATGGGACGCTGACACGGGCTTGCCCATATGCAATGCGATTGTTTGGCAGTGCAGAAGAACCTCGCCCGAATGCGAGCGCCTGAAAGCCGCAGGAATGGGCGAGTATATCAAGAAGACCACAGGGCTTGTGATAGACCCGTATTTTTCCGGCACAAAGATGAAGTGGATAATGGAGAATGTGCCGAAGGCGAAGGAACTCGCAAGGCTTGGCAAGCTTCGCTTCGGTACGATTGACACGTGGCTTATCTATACGCTCACAGAGGGCAAGGCCTATGTTACGGATTTCTCGAACGCCTCACGTACTATGCTGTTTGACATACATAACCTCAAATGGGATAAAAGGCTGATGGAAGAGTTATTGATTCCCGAATCCGCTTTGCCGGAGGTAAGTGAATCTTCGGGGATTGTGGGTATGTGCGGTAATGCTCTCTTCGGCAGAGAGATTCCGATTGCCGGGGTTGCGGGAGACCAGCACGCTGCGCTTTTCGGACAGTGTTGCTTTGAGAGGGGAATGGTCAAGAACACCTACGGCACGGGCTGCTTCGTGCTTATGAATACCGGGAACAAGCCGGCGGAGTCAAGCAATGGGCTTCTGACGACAATCGGCTGGATGATAGACGGCAAGGTCAGCTATGTGCTTGAGGGAAGCGCGTTCAATGCCGGCTCTGCCATTCAGTGGCTTCGAGATGAGCTTCAGATAATTGAATCTGCGCAGGAGTGTGACAGGCTTGCGGAAACAGTTGAAGACAGCGGCGGTACGGCCTTTGTTCCGGCATTTACAGGGCTGGGTGCGCCTTATTGGGATATGTATGCCAGGGGCGCTTTTCTCGGTATAACTCGCGGCACGACTAAGGCGCATATGTGCAGAGCAGTACTTGAGAGCATTGCGCTTGAAAGCTATGATTTATTCGCGTTGATGGGAAAAGAGGCAGGCATTGAAATTGACGAGCTTCGCGTGGACGGCGGCGCCTCGAGGAGCGATTTCCTCATGCGGTATCAGTCAGGCTTGCTGAATAAAAAGGTCTGCCGCCCGCATTGCCTTGAGACGACGGCCCTCGGCTCGGCGATGATGGCGGGCTTAGCGGTAGGGATTTGGGAAAATATAGATGAGCTTAAAAGCATTTGGCGCTGTGATACCGAGTATTTACCGGATATGCTCGGCGAAAACCGCGACGCAGATATAGACAGATGGCACAAGGCTGTGGAGAAGAGTAAAGCTTGGGCTTGACTTTAGTGTAGTAATATGATAAAGTGTCTCTGTTGGATAAATCATTCGGAGGTGCAATATGAGTATTAAGAGAATAATTCCGTGTTTGGATTTGAAGGACGGCAGGGTGGTTAAGGGAACGAAATTCCTCGATGTGCGTGATGTGCGCGACCCGGTCGGGGCGGCGATTGAATATGCAAATCAGGGCGCTGATGAAATTGTTTTGCTTGATATAACGTCATCTTCCGAAGCAAGGGAGACGGTGATCAAGATATTGAAGCAAGTGAAAGAAAGCGTTTCGATTCCTGTTGCCGTCGGCGGCGGGATAAAGGAGCTTGCGGATTTTGAGGAGATTTTTGAGGCAGGTGCTGATAAGGTGTCTGTCAATTCGGCCGCTGTACTGAATCCTTCGCTTATAAAAGTGGCTGCGGGTAAATTCGGAAGTGAGCGGATAGTCTCCGCGATAGATGCCGGCAAGGCTGAGGGCGGCACATGGCATGTCTATATAAACGGCGGACAGACTGACACGGGAAAAGACGTCATTGAATGGGCGAAAGAGGTTGAGGCTTTGGGCGCCGGAGAGATTCTTCTCACGAGCATTGATGAAGACGGCGGAAAGACAGGCTATGATTTGCCGTTGACACGCGCAGTGGCCGAGGCTGTAGCTATCCCCGTGATTGCCTCCGGCGGGGCAGGAAAGATGGAGGATTTCCTCAAAGCGTTCGCAGAAGGCAAGGCAGCTGCGGCTCTGGCAGCATCTCTGTTTCATTTTGGAGAGGTGGAAATTCCGAAGTTAAAGGCATACTTGCATGAAAACGGGATATGCGTCGGATAATAAAGAAAAAGCCGTTTATGTAGGTTTGTCAATGAAGAGTTACAGAGCGGATAAAAAAGCTGAGAGGAAATCGAGAGGAGAAGTCCAATTAAGTGGTCGCATAGGAAAGTGGTT
>QMCD01000662.1_pt1 | contig 23551 bp, 16 predicted proteins | sample 1821841 | NCBI WGS metagenome assembly QMCD01 (sample SAMN01991225, study PRJNA193472) | Termite gut metagenome, whole genome shotgun sequencing project. | isolation source: worker | host: Macrotermes natalensis | reverse complement strand
GCCGGAACCGACCCCTGCGCCGACAGTGACCCCTGCACCGACAGTGACGCCGGAGCCGTCGCCATCAGCAACCCCGTCGCCATCAGCAACCCCGTCCCCATCAGCAACCCCGTCGCCATCGGCAACTCCGTCGCCGACAGCGACCCCATCGGCAACCCCGTCGGCATCCCCGTCCCCATCGGTTTCACCTTCGCCTACGGCGAAGCCGACAGCGACGCCCAATGATGCCAGAAAGGATACTAAGACCAAGCTAAAAGATAAAAGCGGCAATCAGCTTTATGTCCGGGATGATTCGGGAAATTATGTAGAAGCCGTTTACGCTGACTATTACAGAAAGAGCTATTTTTATAAAAGAAATACCAAGACAACAGTAGAATACCGATATACCGGCTGGCAGGTTTTGGACGGAAACACCTATTTCTTTGATAAGAACGGCAATAAAATAACCGGCAGCCAGATCATTCAAGGTGCCCAGTATTACTTTGAAAGCAACGGGGCGCTCAGTAAGAGTTCCGGTAACTTGGGGATTGATGTATCTAAATGGAACGGCTCAATCAACTGGAATGCCGTAAAGAACGCCGGCATCTCTTTTGTAATCATACGCTGCGGCTACCGGGGCTCCAGTACGGGTGCAATGGTGGAGGATCCTACTTTCAGGGCGAATATTCAGGGAGCAACGGCAGCAGGGATCAGGGTAGGCATTTACTTCTTTACCCAGGCAGTCAACGAAGTCGAGGCGATCGAGGAAGCCTCGATGGTACTGGGGCTGATCAGAGGCTATAATATATCTTATCCGATCTTCCTCGACGTGGAGGCTACAGCCGGCAATAACGGGCGGGCTGACGGTATCAGCAGGGATGTCCGGACAGCGGTATGCAAGGCTTTCTGCCAGACGATTCAGAACAGCGGGTATTCGGCGGGAATATATGCCAACAAGCACTGGCTTACCAGCTATATCAATGCCGGAAGCCTGAGCCAGTACAGAATATGGCTGGCACAATATGCCGCCGCGCCGACTTACAACGGCCCCTACAATATGTGGCAGTATTCTTCCAAGGGTTCCGTCAGTGGTATCAGCGGCAATGTTGACATGAACATCAGTTATATTTAATTGTTATAGATATATTTATTATTTCCATGACGTATTTAGGAGAGCAAAATATGAAAACATATCTGGTTACGGGGGGAGCAGGCTTTATCGGTTCCAATTATATACACTATATGTTCCGGCAATACGGCGACGCCATCCGCATCATCAATGTGGATGCGCTAACCTATGCAGGCAACCTAGAGAATCTCAAAGGCGTAGCGGAAAGGGATAATTACACCTTTATTAAGGCGGATATATGTGACAAAGAAGCGATAGCGGCGATCTTTGCCGCCAACGATATTGACCGCGTGGTACATTTCGCAGCGGAAAGCCACGTGGACAGAAGCATCAGGAACCCTGAAGTATTTGTCCAGACCAATGTGCTGGGCACTTTGATCATGCTCAACTGTGCGAAAAGTGCCTGGGAAAACCCCGACGGTACTTATCAGGAAGGGAAAAGATTCCTTCATGTGTCTACGGATGAAGTCTATGGCTCCCTCGAAGCGGACGGGGCTTATTTCTACGAAACAACCCCTTATGATCCCCACAGTCCCTATTCAGCAAGCAAAGCAGGTTCTGACATGCTGGTAAGATCCTACATGGATACCTATCATTTCCCGGCTAATATCACCAACTGCTCCAATAATTACGGCCCTTATCAGTTCCCAGAAAAGCTGGTTCCCCTGATGATCAACAATGCCCTACAGGGAAAAGCCCTTCCCGTCTATGGAGACGGCAGAAATGTCAGGGACTGGCTGTATGTGGAAGACCATGTCAAGGCTATCGACATGGTCCAGGAAAAAGGCCGTTTGTTTGAGACCTACAACATCGGCGGCCACAACGAGAAACAGAATATTGAAATCGTCCAGATTATCCTAGACACGCTTCTGGATATGCTTCCTGAACAAGATGCCAGAAGGCAATATATCAACCACGAACTGATCACCTATGTAGAAGACCGTAAAGGCCATGACCGGCGCTATGCGATTGCCCCCGACAAAATTAAGGCGGAAATCGGCTGGGAGCCGGAAACTATGTTCGGTGAGGGCATCCGCCGGACTATCCAATGGTATTTTGAACATGAAGAATGGATGAAACACGTGACCAGCGGAGACTACCAAAAATATTATGAAGAAGTGTATAAAGTATGACATGACCTATTATCTGCCGCTTATAATGACTGTTGTAGCGAATATTATCTATCATATTGCCCAGAAATATACCTCGCATAAGATCAATCCCGTTTTTTCTCTGTTTGTCACCTATCTGGTGGCGACTGTGCTGACGGCGGTTCTCCTGCTTTTTTACCGACATGAAAATTCCCTGAAGCAGAATATCCAAGAGATCAACTGGTCGACATTCCTGTTGGGACTGGCGCTTGTGGTGCTGGAGCTGGGTTATCTTCTGGTCTATCGGGTCGGGTGGAATATCAGTACGGCTTCGATTATTTCCAATATCTTGTTGACCATTGTCCTGATACCGATTGGGATGTTGCTGTTTAAGGAAAGGATTAGTTTGATCAATGTTCTTGGGATCGGGGTGAGTATAGTGGGGATTTTGTTGATTAATTATTCTGAGTGAGGGTCTAGACTCTAGAGTCATCATCATATTGCCTAGGCGTCATCGGCTCCGGTTCCGGCTCCCGAAAATAAGTGTAGCTAAGACAACACTGATTTTCTCCCGCAAGGAACCGGAGCCGATTTACAATCACTCCCATTTTGTGGTATACTACTGGTATTGCTCAGGTATTGCTTTACCTTGGCGGCAATAGATTACGATATGTTTCGGAGGTGTACATGAAAGGAATTATCCTGGCCGGCGGTGCCGGAACGAGACTTTATCCCCTGACGAAGGCGGTCAGCAAGCAGATACTGCCGATCTATGATAAGCCGATGATTTACTATCCTTTGTCGATCCTGATGTTGGCTGATATCCGAGAAGTGCTGATTATCTCTACGCCCCGTGATACGCCGGTCTTTACCGAGCTGCTGGGAGACGGCAGCCAGCTGGGGATGCGTTTTGAATATGCTGTTCAGGAATATCCCCGTGGGCTGGCCGATGCATTTATTATTGGCGCTGATTTTATCGGCACGGATAGTGTGGCTTTGGTTCTGGGCGACAATATCTTTTATGGCCAGAGTTTTTCCAAGATGCTTAGAGAGGTAGCGTCCCGTGAGAGCGGCGCTACTATTTTTGGTTATTATGTGCGGGATCCCCGGGAATATGGCGTAGTTGAATTTGATGATAAGGGCAAAGCGCTTTCCATTGAAGAGAAGCCCCGGCATCCTAAGAGTAATTATGCTGTTCCCGGCCTTTATTTTTATGATAATAAGGTGGTGGGGGTAGCCGCCAATATCAGGCCGTCCGCCCGGGGTGAAATAGAAATAACCAGTGTCAATAACGAGTATCTGCGGCGTGGCGAGTTGCGGGTCGAGACTTTAGGACGTGGTTTTGCCTGGCTGGATACCGGCAACCATGATTCCTTGTTGGATGCGGCGGATTTTGTGGCAGCCTTTCAGAAAAGGCAGGGACTTTATATTTCCTGTGTCGAGGAAATTGCCTATAAACGAGGATTCATAACGAAAGAACAATTAGTCAGCCTAGCAGAACCGCTGCTCAAAACCGATTATGGTAAATATATGATCGAGGTTGCCAATGGACTCTAGATTAATCAGAAATGCGATCATGGTTTCACTATGTATGACGGTGATCATCCTTCTGGCGGTGATCATCGGCAACTGGACGGATATCAAAGCCCGTTACGGTATTTCAGGACAAGACGGTGGTCAAGCTGTGGCGGAAGCAAGCCCGGAAGGGGAGATTTCGCCTCCGGCGGCCGGCCAAGTCGGTTCCGACCTGAGGGGATTTATGTCGGATGCTTCCTTTTTTGATAAGGAGGCCATGCGAGAGAGCCAGATATCCGTTACCTATGGCAGAACCGCCTCCTTGATCTTAAGTTCTGCCGAAAAGGATCTGAAGATCCACATCGTAGATATTCTTGGGAAAAATATCAAAGGCGAGGAATTTAGTGTTACCGTTGAAGGGGTAGGCGACTACAAGGACAGCGATAAGGACGGCATTATTTATGTAAAGCCGCTGCGCGCCGGAGAATATAGCGTGCGGCTGCATCCCCTTGCGGGCTTCATCACCCCTGATGAGCCTTCGGTAATCAATGTCAAGCAGACAATTGAATATGTGGCCCTGAATGCCATCGACCTGATCATCCTGACCGAAGATGACATCGACACGACCAAGGAAGATACCGCCAATAAAACTGCCGAAGCTGACCGCGACGCAACCGAACAGACAGAAGGAACTGCTCCCCGGGCAGGTGCCAAAAGAGGCATTGATGTCTCTAAGTGGAACAGGGAAATCGACTGGGACAAGGTAAAAGCGGCCGGAGTGGAATTTGCCATTATCCGGGTGGGTTACCGCGGTTATACATCCGGCTCCCTCATCATGGATCCCTATTTTGAAGCCAATATGCGGGGCGCTACCAATGCCGGCATCCCTATCGGCGTGTATTTTTTCTCTCAGGCGATAACTCCCCTAGAAGCTGTGGAAGAAGCCAGTATGGTAATTGAGCTGTGTGATAATTATTACCTGAACTATCCGATCTTCCTAGACAGCGAAAGCACCGGAGCCAATGGCCGTGCCGATAACCTGAGCGCTGAAAAACGTACTGAACTGAGTATCGCTTTTATGGAAACTATCCAAAATGCCGGATATGAAGCCGGTATCTACGGAGCACGCAACTGGTTCGGCAACAATCTCCTGATGGATCAGCTGGGTGATTACATTATTTGGCTGGCCGAATATCGTGAGGTGCCCATTTATCAAGGTTACTATCATATGTGGCAGTACAGCTCCAAGGGAAGCATCGACGGAATAGACGGCAATGTCGATCTGAATATCAGTTACTTGGATTAGAATATAATATTGGATCAGAATCGAGTATTTGATCAGTATAGAGTATCATAATAGTGTATCAGAAAGGAAATACAGCCATGGGAAAAATAACTGTAGCGACATGCCATATCGAAGGACTGAAAGTAATCGCCCCCCAAGTCTTTGCCGACCAGCGCGGCTATTTTATGGAGACCTACAACTATAACGATTTTAAGGAAGCCGGGATTGACTGTGTCTTTGTCCAGGACAATCAGTCAGCCTCCATGAAAGGCGTGTTGCGGGGGCTTCACTTCCAGATCAGCCATCCCCAGGACAAACTGGTGAGGGTCTTAAGCGGCGCAGTGTACGACGTTGCGGTAGACCTGCGGCTGGATTCGCCGACATACGGACAGTGGCACGGGGTACATCTGTCGGCGGAGAACCACAAGCAGTTTTTTATCCCGAAGAATTTTGCCCACGGTTTTCTGGTTCTTTCGGAGTATGCTGAATTTGCGTATAAATGCACCGAATTTTATCATCCTAATGATGAGGGAGGGCTGTTATACAATGATCCTGATATCGGTGTGGAGTGGCCGGTGCCGGAAGGCATGGAAGTGATACTGTCAGAGAGGGATAAGCAATGGAAGGGACTGAAGGGATGAAAACCAGATTAAACGGCCCCCAAAAGAAACGTTCAGACGCCGGCAAGTGGAAAAAGATCATTTTGTTCACTGTCGTCTGCTGCGCCCTAGCGGCGCTCATCCTGTTTCACCGCAACCCGCTGGCGGACCCGGAAACTGAGCGCCTTAAAAAGATCTGCGCATTTTTGCTGCTGGGGCTGGCCTGCTTTATCTTCGGCGTTTACTATGACCGTTTAACGATACTGCCGAAGGAGCTCTGGCAGAGCCGGAAGCTGATCTGGAAGCTGGCCAAAAATGACTTTAAAAAACGTTATGCCGGCTCTTATCTGGGCTTTGTCTGGGCCATGGTACAGCCGGTCGTGACGGTGCTCATGTACTGGATCGTTTTTGACAAGGTGTTTGATACCCGGAGCCAGCTAGTGGCGGGGGGCATTGAGGTTCCTTATGTGCTATATCTGACGGCAGGCTTGGTGCCGTGGTTTTATTTTCAGGAAACGCTGGTAAATGGGACGATGGCACTGCTTGAATACAACTATCTGGTCAAAAAGGTTGTGTTCAACATCAGCATCTTGCCGATTATCAAATTGATTGCGGCGACCGTGATCCATGTGTTTTTTATGGTGGTCCTGGTGGCAGTGTCGGTTGGCTATGGTTATTATCCGGGTATTCATACCCTGCAGCTGATCTATTACAGCTTATGCCTGTTTTTGCTGGTGCTGGCGATGAGTTACCTGAGCTGTGCCATAGTGGTGTTTTTCCGGGATCTGGCCCAGATCATCAACATTGCTTTGCAGATCGGGATGTGGGCGACGCCGATACTGTGGGATATTTCCGTAGTGCCGGATGGACTGAAGCCTTTTTTTAAGCTGAATCCTTTGGTTTATATCGTGGAAGGGTTCCGAAATGCGGTCTATGGCGATCTGTGGTTTTTTGATCATTTTTATTCTTCTACCTATTTCTGGATTGTCACGGTGATGATGTTCTGCATCGGGTCGCTGGTGTTTAAGAGGCTGAGGCCGCATTTTGCGGATGTATTATAATAGATGTTTGATTTACGGTGCCTTTGGAATCAGTGATTAGGACACCGGGAATGATCAGTAATGATTGGGAAATGAGGACGGATATGACGGACGACAGGAAAGAGGCAATTCAGATACAGGGGCTTCAGAAGATTTACAGGCTGTATGATAAGCCTTCCGACCGTATGAAAGAGGCACTTGGGCTGGCTAGGAAAAAGAAGTACAAGGAGCACTATGCTTTAAAAGGGCTGGATCTGACGGTACATCAAGGGGAGACGATCGGCATTATCGGTACCAACGGGGCAGGAAAGTCCACCCTTCTTAAGATTATAACCGGGGTACTGAGCCCCAGCGGCGGAAAAGTGCAGGTAAACGGGCGTATTTCTGCGCTTTTGGAGTTGGGCGCAGGTTTTAATATGGAATATAACGGGATTGAAAATGTATATCTGAACGGCACCATGATGGGATTTTCCGAGCAGGAAATCGATGCCAAGAAAGATGCCATCCTGGAATTTGCCGATATCGGGGAATATGCCTATCAGCCGGTGAAGACTTATTCCAGCGGGATGTTTGTGCGGCTTGCTTTTGCGGTGGCCATCAATATTGAGCCGGAGATACTGATCGTGGATGAGGCGCTTTCGGTAGGCGACGTGTTTTTTCAGGCAAAGTGCTATCACAAATTCGACGAGTTCCGACAGATGGGTAAGACCATCCTGTTTGTCAGCCATGACCTGAGCAGCATCAGTAAATACTGCGACCGGGTCATCTTGCTGCATAGCGGGGAAAAACTGGGGGAAGGCGCGCCCAAGGAAATGATCGATGTTTATAAACAGGTTCTGGTCGGGCAGTATATGCCGGAAAGAAATGAGTCCTTGCATTTTGCGGTGGGTGGTCAGGCAGAGCCCGTAACCGGGGCGGCCGGGCAGGACGGCAACGGGAGTCGCGAAGGAGCCGCCAGAATCAATCCGGAGGTTCTGGAATATGGGTCAAAAGAAGCGGAAATTGTTGAATATCATATCTGTGACGACCAGGGTAGCCATGTCAACGCGGTCATGAAAGGTCACGAATTCGGGATACATATGACGGTGCGTTTTCATGCGCCGCTCGCAGCACCTATTTTTGCCTTTACGGTAAAAAACAGCAAAGGTACGGAAATCACGGGAACCAATTCGATGGTAGAAAAGGCGTTCCTTCAGGGTGTACCGGCCGGAGCGGTCAAGGAGGTTGCCTTTAAACAGGTCATGGACCTGCAGGGCGGGGAGTATCTGCTTTCCCTTGGGGTGACCGGTTTTGAAAAAGATGAATTCAAGGTTTATCACCGGCTGTATGATATTATGCACATATCCGTTATTTCTGACAAGGACACGGTCGGGTACTATGACTGCAATTCGACGGTGACGGTAACGGACGGAGAGGAGTAGGAGTTGGCACAAAGTGTTAAGATCGGCAAGGCAGTACTTGACTATACACATTATTCCGGAGAGGATCTTTATTCGGACGGAGTCATTGAAGATCAGCTTCTTTATATCGTGGAAAACACTCCGCAATCAGAATACCAGCGCGTTATCGAGGAAAGCGGAAGCTGGCCGCTTTTGTATCATTTGTCGCCGTTACGGGGCAATGTGGTCGAATGGCTGCCGATAAGCAAGGATTCCAAGGTATTGGAGATCGGCGCCGGCTGCGGTGCGATTACCAGCATGCTGGCGGAAAAGGCCGGCCAGACCGTCTGCGTTGAGCTCTCGGAACGGCGCAGCAAGATCAATGCCTGCCGCAACAAAGACAAAGATAACCTCCGGATCCATCTGGGAAACTTTAAAGACATTGAGCCGGATCTGCCGGGCGACTTTGACATGATTCTCCTGATCGGGGTATTTGAATACAGCTGTCTTTATATAGGATCGGAAGACCCTTATGGAGAAATGCTCTGCATCATGCTGAAACACTTAAAGCCGGACGGTCAGCTGGTAATCGCGATTGAGAACCGGCTGGGACTGAAATACTGGGCCGGCTGCACCGAAGATCATCTGGGGACGTTTTTTGACGGGATTGAGGGCTACCCGCAGGGAGGCAGCGCCCGTACCTTTTCCCGGAAAGGCCTGGAAAAGATCTTTGCCGCCGGTAAGATCGGCGAATATAGCTTTTACTATCCTTATCCTGATTATAAGTTCATGACGGTGCTGTATTCCGACCGGCGGCTCCCGCTCAAGGGGGAGCTCACCGATAATATCCGCAACTTTGACCGGGACCGGATGGTGCTCTTCAATGAAAAAAACGCTTTTGACAGTATTATCGAGGACGGCATGTTTCCCGACTTTGCCAATTCCTATGTAGCGGTAATCGGGAAAGCACCGGCTACGGCCTACGTCAAATATTCCAACGACCGTGCGCCGGAATACAGGATCCGCACGGAAATCAGCGGCGGCGATAAGCCATTGGTGCGTAAAACGGCGCTCCTGCCGCAGGCGGAGCCCCATGTGCGGCGGATGGCGAAAACCTACCAGGCGTTATGCAAACAGTACGGAGGCAGCAGTCTGGCGATCAACCGGTGCCGTCTCGGTGAAGACGGGAAAAGCTGTGAATTTGACTACCTTAAGGGGCGCACGCTGTCAGAGTGGATGGACCGCTGCCTGGAAGATGGTGACAGAAAGGGTTTTGACAAGCTATTTGACCGTTTTATGGAGTATCTGGACATTGGACAATCAGAAGCCGGGACAAATTACGATTTTATTTTTTCCAATATAATCATCAGCGATGGGGGACAGTGGAATCTGATCGACTATGAATGGATCCTGGAAAAAGAAGCCTCACCTGCCGAGCTGGCGTTCCGGGCAGTATACTGTTATCTGCTGGAAGAAGAGAAGCGGGAGCAGATCGGCCTAGACAGCATCCTGAATAAAATCGGGGTCACCTATGCAGAGGCGGAGCAGTATAAGCAAAATGAAAAAGAGTTCCAGAGGATGGTAACGGGACAGCGGCGTTCGATGGGGGAAATCCGTGCCACCTGCGGCACCCGGCTGATTGATCCGCAGATTCCGGTCAGACAGTATCTTGATAAGATCCTAGAACGCCGCGTCCAGGTATATTTTGACCGGGGCGAGGGTTTCCGCGAAGCAGATTCCCGTTATATTCCCGATGTCTATGTATCAGAAACGGGGGTGGTACTGGGTCTTGAGCTGGACAGTGATGTCGGAGCCTTGCGGCTGGATCCGGCCGATGCCGCCTGCATGGTCATGATCAAGCAGCTTGCCTGGAACGGGATGCCGATCGCGCTGCAGAAGAAATATGTTACGGCCAACGGAGCAAAGCTGGCAGAAGGCTGCTATCTCTTTGCTACAGCGGATCCCAACATAACTATCCGACGCCCTGACGGATTGAAACCGGCTGGCACTGACCGACCGGCGGGAAACCGGCTGGATGTAGAACTGGAGATTATCAGGCTGCCGGAAGAACTGGCAGCCAAGATAGCCGATGCCGGGAAAGCAAGCAGACTGCGTCGGTTTACTAGGGAGTTATGATGAAAATAGCCATAGCCGTGAAAGCCAAGGTAAAGTCTATACTTATTAACAGGCAGCATAAAAAATATGCGGCTATTCTCGGTGTGGAGCAAAAAGGCTATGACAGCTGGATCAGGGAAAAGGAAAGCCGCTTGGAGTTAAAAGAAATCGGAAACCCCACGATGACATACATGTCATATAGTGATTGCGGCCGGGAGTTCGGTAATAATATAAGACGGTTATCGGAGGACATCATAGTGTTACGTGCCGATGACGGAGAAGTTTCCCCTCTTGCCGCACCGCTGATCGAAGAATTTATGGCGGCTCGTCCGGCCGTCGTACTGGTATATGGCGATGAAGATTATCTGACAGATAAAAAGTTAAGGCATAATCCGTGGTTCAAGCCTGACTGGTCTCCGGATACCTTTTTAGACGGGTTTTATTTCGGCAGCATATTTGCCGTCAGGCGCGAGGCGGCGGTCGGCGCGCTGGAAGAGATGGCGGAAAACGGCGCGCTTTCATCCGTTCCAGAGGAAAACCTATATGAACTCTGTTATCGGCTGGCATTAAGAAGCGGCGGTTTTGAAAAGCGTTTTGCCGGCAGTCCTGACAGCTTACCGGTCGGACATATACCGGAAGTGCTGTTTCACGCCGAAAAGATCCCCCGCTTATGCAAAAGTAAGTTTATCGGCGATTATGGAGATTTTCGCAGCGAACTGATTACAGTCGTCATCCCGTCCAAGGATCACCCTGATATTCTGGAAAGATGTCTGCTTTCCTTTATCGCCAAATCTAAAAATAACAGGTATCATTTTATTGTCGTAGACAACGGAAGCAACCAAGAGAACAGAAACAAGACGGAAACGCTCCTGAAAAAATTAAATGAAGAAGAAAGTTTTGCTTATCCGGCGGTGTATTTATATCATAATATGCCCTTTAACTTTTCACGGATGTGCAATATGGGAGCTGCCGCTTCACCCGAGAAATCCGGCTTGCTGCTTTTCTTAAATGATGATATAGAAATTATCCAGGCGGACTGGCTGGAGCGGCTGGCGGGAAAGGCGGTTCTTTCCCGCGTGGGCGCAGTCGGAGCCAAGCTTCTCTATCCCGGCTCAGAGCTGATTCAGCATGCGGGCATTACGAACATCCGGATCGGCCCGATCCATAAACTGCAATATCAGTCCGACCAAGAAGAATATTACTATGGAAAAAACCGTGGCGTACACAATGTGCTGGCAGTAACCGGCGCCTGCCTGATGGTGCGCCGGTCGGTATTTGATGAAGTCGGCGGTTTTCCGGAAGAACTGGCAGTCGCTTTTAATGACGTCGATCTTTGTTATGCGATCTGGGAGGCCGGCTATAGCAATGTAGTTTTAAATGACGTGATATTATATCATCACGAATCCTTAAGCCGGGGAAATGACGGTGAGGATGAGGTGAAAAGGATCCGCTTAGAACAAGAAAAAGATATTCTGTACCGCCGGCATCGCGGTCTTTATGCCAAAGATCCGTATTATCATAAATATCTGATAGCGGATGTGCCGTCAGTGCATTATCTGCCGGCCCTGCATAACGAGGCGGATCTGGGGCTGTCTTGGTCAAAAGCGACCCGCGACGGCGGGGAAGTTCCCGCATGCCCGGTGGACGCCTGCCTGCGTGTGGGAGTGGAATATGCCACTGACCTGTTTAAGTGGCGCTATGGGGTGGCAGCGGAAGCTATCGGCAGTGAGAAATATGGCAGTGAAATCCATGAAGGGCAGGCTCTGACAATAGCCCCAGCGGATAAAGGATATTATTTTCACGGCTATGCGTTTGTAATCGGAGGAGATAACGCTTGTTATGAAAGAACCTTACTGTTAAAAAGCCATGATAGGGACGGAACTAAAGGTGAGATATGGAAGATAGCCGCCAAACCCAAATACCGCCCAGATATCAAGAAAGCGCTCCCGGATCAATTAAATGTAGATTTAACTGGATTTGCAGTAAAAATAACAGGTGATACAATCCCGTCCGGAGCGTACCGGATCGGTATGATGGTGAAAGACCGGTGCTCACGCCAGAGGATTGTCAGCTGGAGCGAGAAACACATAATAATGCAAAAACACTGACAAAGAGCAGGTATTATGCTATGATGGCATCAGCTATGCCGTCCCATTACAATAATAAAGGAACAACAAAGGCTATGGAAGAGAGCAACGCTAACAACAGTTTTAGCAGCAACATCATCAGCAGCAGCAATGACGACAGTGTCAGTAATGACCGGTGTGGCAGCGCAGCCGCCAGCATTGAAGAAGCATATCGAAAAGAACATCTAAAGTGTGCGGAGCTGGCAGAAAGAATCGCGGTTCTAGAAGCCGAAAAAGACGACCTGGAATTCCGGCTGAACCGTATCCGTAATAATCCCTTATGGAAAATATCCGCTCCCCTGCGCAAGGGGATTCATTTTGTAATACGGCAGAAAGAGCGGGTCAAAAACACCGGAAACCTGAAAGGTTTTATCGGCAAGATCCGCTATAAGCAGTTTGAGAAGAAAGCCATGGTACACTATGGAACAGACAGTTTTCCGACAATAGAAGAAAGGGAGCAGCAAAGCCAGACCGTATTTGAACGGCAGATAAAGTTCAGCATATTGGTGCCGCTTTACAATACGCCCGCGACCTATCTGAGAGAAATGATTGAATCAGTACAAAAACAGACCTATACCGGCTGGGAACTTTGCCTGGCGGACGGCTCAGATGCCGGTCCTAATGGGCAGGGCCTACATGCATATGTGGGCACAATCTGCCGGGAGTATGCCGACCATGACAAAAGAATCATCTACCGTAAGCTGAGTAAAAACGAGGGGATCTCAGGCAATACCAACCAATGTCTGCAGCTGGCCACAGGTGACTATATCGGGCTCTTTGACCATGACGACATCCTGCATCCCAGTGTCTTATATGAATATGCCAAGGTAATCAATGAACAGGGAGCCGACTATATCTACTGTGATGAGGCAACCTTCAAGAAAAATGACATCAACAAGATGATCACCATGCATTTCAAGCCCGACTATGCCATAGATAATCTCCGGGCCAATAACTATATCTGTCATTTCAGTGTCTTCGCCAGAAAGCTGCTGGAGGACACTGACCTGTTCCGGCCACGGTTTGACGGGAGCCAGGATCATGACATGATTCTCCGCCTGACCGATGCCGCCACAAACATTGTCCACGTGCCGAAGCTGCTCTATTACTGGCGTTCCCATCCCGGCAGTACAGCTGCCGGCATTGATGCCAAGACCTATGCAATCGAAGCCGCCAAGGGGGCGGTATCCGACCACCTGCGGAAGCACGGCTATGATCATTTTCAGCTCACCGGCACGAAGGCATTTGAGACTATCTTTAAGATCCGCTATGAGATTATCGGCGATCCCCTGATATCAATAATAATCGCCAATAAGGATCACGAAAGCGACCTGCGCCGTTTAATTGATTCCGTCCTTGCCCGTTCCACCTATGATAAATATGAAATCGTCATTATCGAGAATAACAGCAGCTCCCAAGAGATTTTTGCCTACTATGAGGAACTGAAGAACAACGCTAAAATCCGCATAGTAACTTATGAAGGATCTTTTAACTATTCGGCCATAAACAATTTCGGCGTCGCCCAGTCGCAAGGGGAATATATCCTTCTTTTAAATAATGACACCCAAGTCATCAGTGTTAACTGGCTGGAAGAGCTGCTAATGTATGCCCAACGGGAAGATGTCGGGGCCGTAGGCGGAAAGCTTTACTATGCCGACAAGACCATCCAGCATGCCGGTATCGTGCTAGGCCTGGGTGCCCACCGCACCGCCGGACATTCCCATTATCGCCAGCACCGTGAAAACCTAGGCTACATGGGCCGGCTATGCTATACCCAGAATGTATCGGCGGTGACCGGTGCCTGTATGATGGTCAAAAGAAAACTCTTCATGGAAGCCGGTGGCTTGGACGAAGCCTTTGCCGTCTCTCTCAATGATGTTGATTTCTGCATAAAGCTTCGGGAAAAAGGCTACCTGAATGTCTTTACCCCCTTTGCCGAACTATATCACTATGAATCCAAATCCCGAGGCCGGGACGACAGCGGCGAAAATGCCCGCAGATATGATGAGGAGTCAGCCCGCTTTCGGGATAAATGGCAGAAGGTTCTAGATAAAGGGGATCCTTATTATAACATTAATTTCTCCTTAGACCGTAGCGATTTTTCTTTAAAGCTTTGAGTGAACAAAATTTAATAAACGCAATTTAATGAACGAATTTTAATAAACAAATTTAAGTATGATATTTTGTTTTTGTTATGTTATAATATTGAAATATAATAAACTGTTCTATTATATAATTACTTATTTGGAGGTGTATTATGAAGTTTTGGGATCAGTATGAATATTGGATGAAGGATGATTATTTCGATGAGGCGACGCACCGCGAGCTACAAGCGATCAGCGGCGATGAAAAAGAGATTGAGGACCGTTTTTATAAAGAGCTGGAATTTGGGACCGGCGGGCTCCGCGGCGTGATCGGAGCCGGGACCAACCGGATGAACCTGTACACCGTAAGAAAAGCCACACAGGGTCTGGCTAACTATATCATCAAGCAGGAGGGACAAAAAAAGGGAGTCGCCATCGCTTACGATTCCCGGCGGAAATCCCCTGAATTTGCCGATGCGGCGGCGCTTTGCCTAGCAGCGAACGGAATCAAGGTATATGTTTTCGATGCCCTGCGTCCCACGCCGGAGCTTTCGTTTGCTTTACGGACGCTTGGCTGTATTTCCGGTATCGTGATCACGGCCAGCCACAACCCGCCGGAATATAACGGCTACAAGGCTTATTGGGAGGACGGCGCCCAGGTGGCGGCACCCCGGGATGCCGAGATCATTGCCGAGGTTCTGAAGGTGACCGATTATGCCGATGTCAAGACCATGGCTAAAGAAGCCGCCATTGCGGCCGGGTTATACCAGGTGATCGGGAAGGCGATCGACGATGCTTATATGGCCGAATTAAAAAAACAGATCATCCATCCGGAGGTCATCCGCGATCAGGCCGACGATATAAAGATCGTCTATACCCCGTTTAATGGGACCGGCAATATGCCGGTACGCCGGATATTAAGCGAACTTGGCTTTAAGAACGTATATGTGGTTCCCGAGCAGGAGCTGCCGGATCCTGATTTTACCACCTTGGAATACCCTAACCCGGAGGATCCCAAGGCATTTACCTTGGCAATTAAGCTGGCCAAAGAAAAAAATGCCGATATCGTTCTGGCTACCGATCCCGATGCGGACCGTCTGGGCATCTATGCGCTGGACAGCGCCAGCGGCGAGTACATAGCTTTTACCGGCAACATGTCGGGGATGCTGATTGCCGAATATATCCTGCGCGAAAGAACCGCAACCGGCACCATGCCGCCTGATCCGGCGCTGGTTTCCACCATCGTGACGACCAATATGGCAGCCGCTATAGCCAAGGACTACAACGTGAGGTTCATCGAAGTCCTCACCGGTTTCAAATACATCGGCGAACAGATCAAGCTTTTTGAGCAGACCGGCTCCAACAGCTACGTATTCGGCTTGGAGGAAAGCTACGGCTGCTTGGCAGGAACCCATGCGCGGGACAAAGATGCCATCGTCGCGGTGATGTGCCTTTGTGAAATGGCCGCCTGGTGCAAGAAGAGCGGCAAGACCGTCTGGGATCATATGCTCGCCCTGTATGAAAAGTACGGCTATTATAAAGAAACTCAATATGCTATCACCCTGAAAGGTATCGACGGCTCTAGGCAGATCCAGGAGATCATGGATAAATGGCGGAGCAATCCCCCTAAGAACTTCGGGGAGCTGGAAGTTCTGGAACTGCGTGATTATGAAAATGACGAGGTCATCAATATGCTAACCGGAGCCGCCGGTGGAACCACCGGCCTGCCGAAATCCAACGTGCTGTATTTTGCCCTTACCGAAGATTCATGGTGCTGTGCCCGCCCTTCAGGAACCGAACCGAAGATCAAGTTTTACATGGGAGTGAGAGGAAAAAGTCTTGGCGATGCTCAGGAAAAAGTGGAAAAGCTTACGGAAGCACTGAAAGACTATTTGTAAGCAGGAGATTTAAATGGGGAATATTCTAAAAATCAGCAATGTTAAAAAAACCTTATATTATATGCGGAAGAACGGGATCAGGCAGACTTATTACGCTGCCAAGGAACGGACCGCCAGGGAGATCAGGGACAGCTATGTCTATCAGCCGCCGTCAGAGCAGACATTGGCAAGCCAGCGAAGGAACAGTGCCGCCATGACCGGCAAAATCAGCCTGGCAGTACCGGTCTTTGATCCTGATCCGCTCTGCTTCCGAGCGATGCTGGAATCTGTCATTTGCCAGTCCTACCCCCATTGGGAACTGATCCTTGCCGATGCCGGCACAAGTGAAGAAATAGCTGCTGTCATCAAGGAATATCAGGAAAAAGATGACCGAATCCGCCCCCGCAGGCTGCCGGAGAATAAAGGGATATCGGGCAATACCAATCAAGCCCTGCAGTTTGCCACCGGAGATTATGTCGGGCTGCTGGATCATGACGACATGCTGACGGCCGATGCGCTATATGAAATGGCAGCCGCGATCCGGGAAGGTGAGGAAGCAGGCTATCTGCCATATTTACTATATTCTGACGAGGACAAATGTGACAAGGAAGGTAAGAGTTTCTATGAATATCATCAAAAACATGAATTAAATCTAGATTTAATATTATCCAATAATTATATATGTCATTTCCTAGTCATGAGAAGGGAACTCCTTCAGACTCTAGAACTTCGCCCTTCCTACGACGGTGCTCAGGATTATGACTTGGTGCTGCGCGCCATCGATTACATGATGGGCAAAGCCGTTAAGAGATCGGCGGAAGAATGGATAATCAGCCACCGGCATGTTAAACAGGGCGTCCGTCATATTGATAAGGTACTGTATCACTGGCGCTGCCATCCCAATTCCACGGCCGACAATCCCCAGAGCAAAGAATATGCCTACGAAGCAGGCAAACGTGCTATCGAGGATTTTTTGCGCAAGCGGGGGTGGAACAGTTTAGTCAGCCATACCCGGCATCTTGGCTTTTACCGGGTTGACTATATCCCTGACGAGCTGAGTCTCAGGCCGGAAGTCGGCATCATCGGCGGCAAGCTGATCAATAAGAATAATAAAATAGCAGGCGGTATTTATATGGCAGACGGTACCCCGGTATATAACGGACTGCACAAAGAGTACAGCGGCTATATGCACCGTGCCAGCCTCCGTCAGGAGGCCGAGGCTATTGATATCCGCTGCATGCAGGTCTCTCCCGCGGCGGAACAGTATCTCGAAGAAGTAATCGGCCTTCCATATCTTGCGAACCCCAAAAAAGGTCGGTTTGACTGGAAGGGCGGCTTAAAGGAAGAGGCCGATTATAAGAAAATCAGCCTGCAGTTCTGTAAAAAGGTGCGTGATGCCGGTTTCCTGATCGTCTGGGATCCTAATATGATAGAACGCCTGAAATATTAAATGGAGATATATCTATGCAGGAGACCGCTAAGAAAACCACTGAGAAAACCGCAGTTAAAACTAAAAGCAAAATCATAGATAAAATTGTTGATGAAGCTATAGATAGATCTATAGATAAATCTGTTGATAAAACTGTTGATAAAACTATAGATAAATCTGCAGTCAAGGATGTCGTCAAACCGGAGGTAACGGTTGTGATTCCCAATCACAACGGGATCCGATTTCTTGCGGAATGTCTCCGTGCCATTTATGGCGGAGATTTAATACCGGAAGTGATCATGGTAGATAACGCCTCAACAGACGGAAGCGTGCAGTGGACTGCCGAGCATTACCCTCAAGTTAGAACTATATTGTTCGATCACAACACTGGTTTCTGCAAAGCTGTAAATGCCGGCATTAGCCACTCTGCGACGGAATTTGTTATCTTATTGAATAATGACACCCAGACAGCCCCTGGCTTTGTTTCCGAACTGCTGCGGACGATCAAACAGGACCGCCGGATATTTTCTGTTGCGGCGAAAATGCTGACATTATCCGATCCCGGCAAGATCGACGATGCCGGTGACTATTACTGTGCTCTGGGCTGGGCCTTTGCCCGCGGCAAAAATCAGCCTGCTAACCGCTACACCAGCGAAACGCGCATATTTGCCGCCTGTGCCGGAGCGGCTATCTATCGCAAAAAGATATTGGAAGAGCTGGGTTGTTTCGATGAAACCTACTTTGCCTATCTTGAGGATATCGACATCGGCTACCGCGCCCAGATAGCCGGCTACTACAATCTTTTTGCCCCGTCAGCCACCGTCCTCCATGCTGGCAGTGCCGCCAGCGGATCGCGGTACAACCACTTCAAGACGGACTACACTTCCCGCAACAGCATCTACTTGATCAGCAAGAACATGCCCCTGTTACAGATCATCTGGAACCTGCCTTTCTTCATCATCGGGTTTGCCGTTAAATTTCTTTTCTTTCTGTTAAAGGGGATGGGACCGCGCTATCTCAAGGGTCTGCTAAGCGGAATAAGCCTGTCCCTAAGTAAGACCGGAAGAAGCCGCAGAACCCCCTTCCGCTGGCAAAATACCGGTCGCTACCTTGCTATTCAGCTGCAGCTTTATTACAACATCCTTAGGTGCCTTCTGTGACATTGAGTATCTTTGCGACATCTTTTAAGGTCATGCCGGCGACATACTATCTCATACCGGTTATGGCCTTGTTCTTCCATGGGTATGAATACTTAAAACGGAGAGTGGGCTTATTTAATGTGAAAGAAACATAAAAATACAGATAAATAGAATTTGCCATCAGCTGACTGGCTACGCGGTCATCGTCATATTGCCCGGGCCTCATCGGCTCCCGGATTCATTATTGACTGTCACCTGAGCAAATAATCTATCAATCAGACAATATGTATTGCTTTAGTTAGCAAATCATTTTAAAATAAAACTACAAGAATGCCTAAAATCCTTTGTTTTACTTAATTAAGACATTCTGCCAACAATTATAAGGAGGTAATCAAAATGATTTCTAAGTTAAAGAGATGCATTACTATATCATTAATTTTCCTGATAAGCCTTGCCTCAGTGCAGATGAATGCTTCGGCAATGATCAGCCCGCATATGGCCGTTCAGATCTCCATGTCTACAGATGCTGGATCAGATAATGAAGTCAAGGCCAACGAAGAAATTAATGCAGCTGTTACCTGGAGAAGCGTAATGGCACCAACCGGTGAACCGATCACGATACAGGTAACGGATGGGGCGAAAATCCTTATCCATAACGAGGAAGACATTACATTTTCAGCAGATGGGATTCCAACACCCGTCAATTCCATCGCTTGCAGCCCCGACGGTGATATGGTAACATTTGTTACAGGCATTCCGGCAACTAGCCCAGCTGAAAATCAAATTTCTTTTACGATAAAAGCACCGTCAAATGCCGTGAAATTTGATTTGTCAGTAAAGATCGGTTCAGATTCAATACCTGCCAACCCCATGACAAACTTTGTCCAGCAAGAATTTACCGTGAAAGCCTTACTGCTAAGTACAAGCTTGGATATTATTTTCGGAGATACTGCTTTTGATATTTATGGCGAGGTGAATTACGAGGATGCCCTTATGATTGCCATGGAGGTACGTAATAAAGAGACCGGCGATATTGCTTATGGAACTACGACTATGAATCTCAATAACAGCGGCAATAATCTTTTGGGTACATTTGCTTTCGACAATTCGCATCCGGGCGGCATATATGTCATCGAAGCCATACTCCTTGACAGCAGTTTTGTCCCGGTCGCTAGTGAAACCAAAGAAATTGAACACATAAAATTTTCCGAGGTGCCGATATCTTATAAATACGTGGTTCCTGAAACGGGAGAAATCATCTTTTCTCACACCGTGATGTACAATTATGGCGATGTGATCAAACTGTCTCCCTATCTTACCTATTCACAATACCGATTGGTTGCCGTCATGTTAAACGGTCAACTATTGCATAATTCCCCTGAAGTGATGGCCACCGCACCTGCTGAAGTAGAATTCCAGTATGAAGAGCTTTTCGGTATAGGTATACAATATGCCAGAGACAACGGTGTATTCGCCGGCACATTCGGCGGCTCAAGATACCCGATGGGAACAACGGTTACTGTTACAGCAGACAGTAGCAAGGGTATACCGATAAGCGTTTTAATCAATGATCAGCCCGCATCACTTGTGAACGACTATCAAGTCGTAGTGACAATTACCGGAAATATGCAAGTGAGATTCTATTACTCATAAAAAATTTCATCGGTTGAGTGCAAAGGTAAATTCCGTACTGCGGCCTAAATTCTATTTTGGGGGGTTTGACGAATCGTGTCAAACCCTTTAAAGTGGAATTTACTTTTGCAATTCAGGTCCCCCCACTTTAGAGAAATTTAAGTTGTTCTTTCCTATTTTGTATTGTAAAATGACTTTGGGGATATATTAATTTGGTAATTATTAACTTGACTTAACCTAACCCGCAGAGCCATAGGTACAGGAATGATAAAAGATAATCAAAAAATATTTAATAGGATCCACCTCCTGTTAGATGCAGTTATCGTGGCACTTTCATATATACTGGCCTGGTATCTCAAATTTAATACTTTTTTGATGGATGAAAATGCCGGAGCGCTTCCGATAAGTACCTATTTCAGTGCGCTCTATTTTTTAGTTCCCGGCTATATCATCCTATATTACTTCTTTAACATCTATGCCCCGAAGCGGGCAACTAGACGGAAATACGAAATTATCGGCATCATCCAGTCCAACAGCGCGGGAATCCTGTTTTTCATGGTGGTGCTGTTTTTTATCAAGCTGGAGGACTTTTCTCGGCAGATGCTCTTTATCTTTTATGTCATTAATGTAATTCTGACGACATTAAGCCGGTCAATGATCAGAAGCATCCTGCAGTACTTCCGGAAGCGGGGCTATAATCTGAAGTTTATTCTGCTCGTGGGCTATTCCCGGGCAGCTGAAGAGTATATCAGCAGGATCAAAGCCAATCCTCAATGGGGCTATGTGATCAGGGGTATTCTGGATGACCGCGTGCCCAGCGGCACCATGTATAAGGGGGTAAAAGTAGTCGGCCGGATTGAAAACATCCTATATATACTGCCGGAAAACAAGCTGGATGAAATCGCGATTACGCTGGCGCTGCGCGACTATGACCATCTGGCCGACATCGTGGATCTGTGTGAAAAGTCAGGCGTGCATACCAAATTCATCCCTGATTATAATTCACTGGTACCCAGCCGCCCGTATACCGAAGACCTGATGGGGTTGCCGGTCATCAATATCCGCTACGTGCCCCTTACCAACACCTTGAACTGGATTGTCAAGCGGGCAGTGGATATCGTAGGTTCTTTATTCGGCATCATTTTGTTCGCGCCGGTCATGCTGATTACCGCCATCCTGATCCGGTGTACGAGCCGAGGGCCGATTATTTTTAAACAGGAGCGGGTCGGCCTGCATAATCAGCCGTTCCGCATCTATAAGTTCCGCACCATGGAGATGCAAAGACCCAGCGCGGCGCAGCGTTCCTGGACGGTTAAAGACGATCCGCGGGTGACTAGGGTCGGGAAGTTTTTGAGAAAAGTCAGCATTGATGAACTGCCGCAATTTTTTAATATTTTATTAGGGGAAATGAGCTTGGTGGGTCCCCGCCCGGAGCAGTCGCTTTTTGTCGAACAGTTTAAGGAAGAGATCCCCCGCTACATGATCAAGCATCAGGTCCGTCCGGGATTGACAGGCTGGGCTCAGATAAATGGCTACCGGGGGGACACCTCCATCAGAAAAAGGATTGAATATGATATATTTTATATAGAAAACTGGACGTTTCTGTTCGATGTCAAAATTTTACTGCTGACCATCTTTAAAGGCTTTATCAGTAAAAATGCGTATTAATTGATTTTTTAGTTTTTTTGACATAAAATGCTTGTTTTTTCCGCGTGACTATGAGAGAATTATTTCTTGATTAGGTTATACTAATGAAAAGTAAGGGAGAGTTATTGAAATGTCAACAGATAACAGAACACGAAGCAGAAATACAAACCGAAGCAGAAATGCAAATCAGGGAAAGTCAAATGGCCGGCCGGTTCCTGCCAACAGGAATTCTGCTGAAAGAAGGTCGTCTGACAGGGAATATGACCGCGATGCTTACGATAACAATAACAATTACAATAATACCGGTTCTTCCAGAAAAGTATCGAGAAAGGATCAGGAAAAGAAAAAACGGGGCAAAATAATCTTGTTTATCGTAGAGATTTTTGTCTTGGCTATTATGGTGTTTTTTCTCTATGGGGCTTTGAAGGTAAAGGAAACAGGTAAAATAAATATCCCGGAAGACGAGATCGTCATCAACCAGACTGTCAAGGAATATGCGGAAACTTCGATGAGAGGATACCGTAATGTAGCATTATTTGGGGTTGATTCAACTTCCGGTCAGCTTACCAGAGGCACCAGAAGTGACAGTATCATGATTGCTTCCCTTAATCAGGATACGGGGGAATGTCGTCTAGTATCGGTTTACCGCGATACTTATCTTAATATGGGCAATGACAGTTATAATAAATGTAACGGCGCTTATGCCAACGGCGGTGCCGAGCAAGCAATTAATATGCTGAATATGAATATGGATTTGAATATTACGGATTTCGTGACCGTCGGATTTAAAGGCGTGACAGACACGGTTAACGCTGTGGGTGGCATCATGATTGATGTCGATTCAGCTGAACTGCAACATATCAATAGTTACCAGAGAACCATGGCTGATGAGCTGGGGCGCGAATATGTGGAGGTGACCGAGACTGGGTACCAAAGGCTCAACGGCCTGCAGGCCACCGCATATTGCCGTATCCGTTATACCGCCGGGGACGATTTCCGGCGAGCCGAGCGTCAAAGGGAAGTTCTGATGGCTATCTTAGTAGAAGCGAAAAGCGCGACCCCGGCCGAGCTGAACCAGATTGCCAGCGACATCTTCGGATCAATATCGACATCACTGGATCTGGATGAAATCATTTCCTTACTGGGTTCGATTGCCCAATATGAAGTGACCGATAACGGCGGTTTCCCGGAAGAATCCATGCGTACCACGGGAATCATCGGCAAAAGCGGCAGCTGCGTTGTTCCCGTAGATCTAGAACAAAATGTCATCTGGCTGCATGAGTTCCTGTTCGGTGTACAGAATTACGAGCCGTCGGAAGAAGTTAAGCAATACAGCCAGAAAATCAAGAGCGATACCGAGCAGTATGTTAGTAGATAGTAATTTGACAGGATAGAATAAGTTGAATTGTAGATAGATAATAATATTATATAGAAAATGATATATAAAAATAATATATAAAAATAATATATAAAAATAATATTTAG
>QMCD01000831.1_pt1 | contig 23589 bp, 23 predicted proteins | sample 1821841 | NCBI WGS metagenome assembly QMCD01 (sample SAMN01991225, study PRJNA193472) | Termite gut metagenome, whole genome shotgun sequencing project. | isolation source: worker | host: Macrotermes natalensis | reverse complement strand
CGCTTTTAATACGATTCGATAAATTAGATGAAGCATGGATGAATTGGCATTATTTAGCATTTGCATTAATCTTGTTAAAAGTTTAAATCAGTTTTATAAATAGGGATAAGCACTCCATCTTCATTTGCTTCTTCTTTTTTCTTCCATTTTTCCATGTACATAAAAATCCTTCATGTACGAACTCTCCTGCGCTTTCTCCCATGCTAATAGCATTATGCAGTCTTGCAGTGATTTCATCGTACAATACAGGGGTTAATCCTGAAGTGGTTGTGGGTTTAGAACATGGATTGAATCCCTTTGAAGCACATTGAATGCTTATTATAGCTATACCGTCTGTTTCCCATTGCCTATAACGAACAGAATTATAGCCTATGAGTCCTTTATCATTCCCTTCTTTTATTATTTGACCACCGGATATTTTAATAGAAATTATTGGTTCCTTTTTCTTTGCATAGCTTTCTGTGCAACAAAAAACAATAAAACATACAATAAACAAACTCTTTAAAACTAAAATTTTATTTTTCATAACAAAAAAATTATTTGGTTTCTAACTGTTTTTCTTTATCTTAATTATTTGATTTTTTTGATACTTTTGAATCATTATCTTTTTTTTATCTTCATTGTTAAGAAAATAACAATCCGAAGCAGGATAATCTCTTTTTAACTCTAATTTTGTATGAATCCTGTTGTCGTGTGTTGCATCATTATCTAAAGGAATTAATAATATTTTCTTTTTTTTCTTTATTTTCGGCAAAACACAATCTCCACACAAATACATATCAAATACCAAAATATATTCATATTTTGAAATATCAACATATAAACTGTCCATTTTTGTCGTATAGACAAGTAAGGAATCTTTATTCTGTGCCATTGAATGGCAGCAAGTCATAAATGTTAAACTTATAATAAATATCGCTTTCATCATCTTTGTATATATAGTCAACATCAATAGTTTTATTATTATTGATTAAAACCCTTTTTGAAGTGACAAAATTATACGGGGCATCTGAACCGTCCGGATATAACTCTATCTTTTTGTATAATTCCTTTTTCTCGGAAATAGAATAAAACACAAATATTCTTGCAAATTGCGAATATGGCTGACAAATAGTATAACCTACTATATCATCTGTTATCCAAAAAACCTTTTCAATTCGCTCCATTTGGTCAATTTTTCCATTATCAATTACGTCCATTATTTCTTTAGGATTGGTTCTGTTACGTGTAATAAATGAATCGGTAAATACAGTATTGATAACAGAATCTACGGAAACAGCATGTTGAAATTGAGCATGAATCGTATCCATGGGTTCTAATTTTTCATTGTAAATATAAACAAATGGCAAAGTAGGGTGTGCTAGCGCTATTTTATTTTTTCTACTTTCTATAAGTCTTGTTGATGAAAAATGTGAAAACAATATTCCTTTACCCAAATCCATTTCTAAATGATGTGTTACATCTTTTGTCTGCAAATTTAATACAGACAAAGCATAATCATTATACAGTTTCTTTTCAGTATAAAAATTATAATCATTCACCAATAAAATAGTTTCATTATCAAGCAATGAAATGGCAGAATAGTTTCCTGTTCCAACATTTAATGTTTTTTCAAAGATGTATTTTCCTTTTTTGTCTTTTTTATACACCACTAAATAACCATCTACATGAAGTAATAATAGTACTTCATTAGACATCGCTGCGGAAATATAGCAAAAACCTCCACCCTCTAATCCTATATTTTTTACTTTTGTTTTGCTAATAGATGTGCCTTCTATTGTAAACAATTTAAAATTTTTATTTTCTTTTTCCGGATAAACCAGAAAATTAAAAGCATTATCAGATTGGACAGGTAAAAAACTGTAATCAAATTTTGAAATTTTCGTAGGAATACTATCTGTAAGCGAAAAAACTTGTCCTTTTGATGAAAAAATAAACGAAAATAATAAAAGGAAAACACTGTATTTTTTAAATAATATCTTCATGGCTTTACTACATTGTAGTTAGTTTTAATAAGTGAAAGATCTTTATTCTGTGCTATTGAATGGCTTCCAATCATAAAGATAAAACATATAATAAATATCGCTTTCGTCATCTCCATATATAGAACTATACCAAATAGTTTTATTATTATTTATCAATACCCTTGTTGATGAATTAAAATTCAAAGGTTCATCATCGGATATTTTTTTATATAACTCTTTTCTTTCTGAAATAGAATAAAACACAAACATTCTTGCACTTGAAAAAGGTTGGCGAATAGTATAACCCAGTATATCATCACTCAACCAGAAAACTTTTTCAATTCGCTCCATTTGATTGATTTTCCCTTTTTCAATAGTTTCTATTATTTCTTTGGCGTATGTTTTATTGCGTTCGAGGAATGCATCTGGAAATGCCGCATTTATGACAGAATCCACAGAAATTGTATCCTGAAATTGAGCATAAATAGTATCTATAAGATTTAACTTATTATCATAAATATAAATCAACGGCGAAGTAGGATGCGCCACAGCTATTTTGTCTTTTTTACTTTCCATGCTCACTGTTGACGAAAAATGAGAAAGCAATATTCCTTTGCCCAAATCTATTTCTTTTTGATATGTTACTTTTTTTGTTCGTAAATCAAATACGCATAAGGCATAATTGTTATACAATTTCTCCTCATTATACCAATTATAATAACTCATTAAAATAATAGTTTCAGAATCAAGAAAAGAAATTTTGTTGAAATGTCTTCCTTTAATGTTTAGGGTTTCTTTTAAAGAATAATTTCCTCTTTTATTTTTTTTATATACTAATAGAAAACCATCTACATGTAACAATATCAGTTTTTCGTTAAGCATTGCTGCTGATTTATACCAAGATCCTCCACCGTCAAGTCCTCGATTTTTTATTTCTATTCTGATTCTGCTAACAGATGTATTTTTTAATGTATATAGCTCAAAATTCTGTTTTTTATTTTTAAGAGAGTAAAATAAAAGATTAAAATTCTCATTGGATTGAACAGGAAGAAATTTGTATGTAATTGCAGAAATTTCCGTAGGGATACTGTCTGTAAGCGAAAAAAACTGTCCTTTCGATGAAAAAACAGACGAAAATAATAAAAGGAAAACACTGTATTTTTTTAATAATATCTTCATACATATAATTATTAGTTTAAAAAGGGAGTTTAAGTATACTCCCTTTTTGCATTATAAAAAAGTTTTTTTATTGTTTTACAAAACTTGTAGAAGCCGTGTAATCATTATTTGTGCAATTAATAAAATAGACACCTGTCGGCACAACACTTTCCAGAATATCTATTTGCAAATCACGACCAGGAATATATATATCGGCTTCCCAACGGGTATTGCCTTCCAAGTCAATAATTTTTACAAACATTTGGGCATCTATATCTATAGAAAACTGAACATTTAGATAATTCTGTACAGGATTTGGAAATACAGAAATAGTAAGGTCTTCAGGTGTCCTATTTTCTTCCGACGTAATTGTTAATTCATAACCATAAATTGGAATACCTGTTTCCTCATCAGTATTTTTCTCTCCGTTATTCCATTTGCACAAAAATTTTTCATGTACGAATTCGCCTGCTATTTCTCCCATATTAATAGCATTATGTACTATTGCAGTAATTTCATCTTCAATATTAGGATGTCCCGGAGAACAAGAACCTTGTTGTTTCGGACATGGAGTTACTCCTTTTCCATTACAATCAATATAACACCAATAATACCTTACGCCATTAATAGTTCTTTCCCCCTCATCTATTTCTGCCCAAGCATATCCTATCTCTCCTATGTGTATGCCTGTTTTTATTGTTTTACCACCTGTCATTTGGATCTTGAGCTCACATTCTTTTTTTACTTCTTCTGCATAAACTGCACTGCAACAAAAAACAAAAGCAACAACAATAAATAAACTCTTTAAAATTAAAAAATAATTCTTCATACTAAAAAAACAATTTAAAATGTTACCATATTTATTTCTATAAGAAGCGGACAAGTTTTGTTCATTTTGGTTGACATCTTCCTGTATAATGGCTATGAACTTCCTACCCGTACAGAGTGCAAATTTTGTCTGTAATTGTTCGCCTGTCTTTCCCTCTTGAGTTTTTTTCTCCTTTTGGGGCTTTGTGCCTTAACTCGGCTGTTCTTTTGTCGGCATACTGCAATCGGAAACAAAAATCTGCTAATCTTAACCTGCCTGTATGTTTTAAGCGTTTCAGGTATCCGCTTTTTTACAATCTTCTCCTTTCTGTTTTTAGGTTAAATTTTTATTTTTTTCTTGTACTTACTACTTCAAGAAACTAAATATGCCTGAAAATACGAATATAAATTCGTGTGAAATCGCGATACAAAACTAAACGTTTTTTCTTTATTGGTTTGCTGTTTATGAAAAATATTTTTACTTATCCGATAAATTAGATTTAAAAGCTTATATCCTATATTAAATTGAATCTTTTGTTCTCTGTCGCTGCCTTTACTATTGATTGGCAGACTGCCTCTACTGCCATTACGCTTAAAACGGTAAAGTCAAATTCTTGCTGACCGCGGCTTAACGCGAATACCGTATCGCCGTCATAGTCGGTATGAACGGGGGCAATGGATTTTGCAAAGCCGTCATGCGCTATGTCGGCAAGCTTATTTATTTGAAGTTTTGTAAGCGAGACATTAGTTAAAAGACAGGTTAAAGTAGTATTGCCTCCGGTGGAACTTGATGGCATAAAACTGCCCGAAAGGATTAAATCGTTAACTCCGGAAAACTTTCCGTTTGACCCTGCGCCCGCTACTACCTTGCCCGTTTTGTAATCAATAACGTCGCCTAAGGCATTTACAACCGTCACAGCCGTAACAAAGGCTTCACCTATACTGACGGTAGCCGCCGAAATGCCCGTTTTTGCCGACATTGCAAGTCCCAACAGTTTACCCGCTGTCGCACCGGTACCAACGCCTATTGCACCCCATAAAACGTCGTGATTTTTTGCGTCGACGCATGCGCTGTAGCCTGTTTCCGCGTTCGGGTGAGCGTAGGACGCGTCAAGCAGATCAAAAATAACGCCGCCTGCAACCAGTGGAACTTTAACCGCACCTACCGCGTAGCCAATGCTTTTTTCACGGCAGTAGCGCATTACTCCGTCGCACGCCGCCAGCCCGAAAGCGGATCCGCCCGTTAAAACTACGGCATTTATCTTATCAATTGCCTTTTCGGGACGCAACAGGTCGGTTTCTCTGCCGCCCGGCGCACAGCCCCTTACGGATACTCCTCCTGTTGCACCTTCGGGACACAAAATGACGCTTACACCTGTCTTTTCGCCGTCGTCAGCATGTCCTATATATATTCCTTCGGGATATAGTATATCAGATATGGTACCTGTTTCTTCCTGTTTTTTATTTCCTTGCATAAAATACTGTTTTTATTTTTTGTACTTACTTATAAAATCACAATGCAAAGCTATACATTTTCTTTATTTATTTACTGTTTGTGAAAAATATTTTCATTTATCTGATAAATTAGAATCAAAAACTTGAATCTTTTGTTTTAGGATTAAATCTTTCGACTTAGGATTAAAGATTTTTCTTTAGGAGAAATACTTTTTATAAAAATACGGCAGTTTCAAAGGAACTGCCGTATTAAATAAATTATTGAATAATTACAGGTAATGTTATTTTATCCCTTCTCTTGTGTTATTCTTCTCCATCTTTACTTGTGTTTACTCTTATACGATTGTATATAATCCAATCCATTATAGAGTTGAGCATTCGTATATTTTTCGTCATTTAAAGAAGCATCCAACAATATGGTTTCATGTTTGATGATTGTTCTACGCGGATAAGATTTATCATCTTGTAATATTCTGCCATAACGAAACAGTAAAGAAGTGTTTACATTCCATTCGTATTCATCCGTATAGACATATAAAAGTTTTTGGCTTTTTCTTGCATTGATTGGGAAATAATGAAACGTCTTTGTTTTTAAAAATACAGAAGTATCTGTTTTCTGTATGTCTAAAATCTCTGCTGCATTTAAAAATGCACCTCTCAGATTTTGTCTTACATAAAAAGAAAGCATATTGTCAGTTAAAACTATTGGAAAGATAAGAGGAAATGAACAGGATATTTCGCACCAGTTGGTATCAATTTCGTATGTTTTCTTTTTATGGTTTATTATATACCATGTTTCTCCGTTGAAAACATATCGCATGGAATCCGTAACGTTTAGAATATTATAATAAAATTCAACCTCATGGTATTTGTTTATTTTTCCGGTTTTATAAAAAGTTATTTTATATTCTTCCGTTTCCATGGTAGATTTTCCTTTCCATTGTTCATTGACTGCAATGTGAATCTCTCCCGATTGAATCGTTTTACTCATCGCAAGAAGCGATTGCACGTCTGTATTGGCTGCTACTCCCATCGACTCTTGGGCAATTGTTTTCTCCATAGAAAAATAAATCCCAAGTAATAATAAAAAAATTATTTGTTTCATAACTGTTAGTTTTTAAGTAAAACTTAATAGTTGGCTACCAACTGTCTCTTTCTTTTACACATTGATTATATTCTTCAAAGGCGATTGCTCTTATTTCTCCCATGAAGCAGCTGTATATGTCATTACACCTGCTCTTGCGTGACATGTTATAGTAACGGTATATCCTTTTTCCAACTCTGCTTTTACGAATTTCCTTATCTTTTTAATATCAGTTGAGCAAAATTTATTTTTTAGTGTTGCATACATCAATTGCTTTTCTTCACTTAATTTTTCAAATTTTGATAAAAACATATACAATGCTCTATTATTTTCTTCTGTGAAATATCCATATTTTATAACATCTTTATCAGTATTGATAGAAAAAATAGCATATTCTCCTAAAACTTCTAAACGATGTTGCATCGTATTGAGTTTATAATCAAATTCACTTATTAGAATAGAACGTTTAAAAATATTGTCATGTGGAGGCAATGCTAATGTTGGATTTGGTTCTAATATAACGATCCATATTTTTTTTCCATCTTTTTCAATATCATATATGGTAATATCACAACAATCATTCATTCCTTGCTCTGCAAAATCCAAGGCTTTGTCTAAATCATCAAATTCTTTCCATTCGTCACAACTACCATATAATATAATCTCTTCAAAATGAAAAGTCATATATTTATATATATCTGCATTCATATTTTCTGTTATAATTCCATATCTTATATTTGTTCTATCACTTGCAAGAGAAAAACACAGATATCCTTTCTCTCCTTCATTTATATACCTTTGTCCTATCTCACGCAACTTTTTAGGAAATTCCCGAATCAAAATTGAATTTGTTAAGACTTTATCGCTATAATGGCTATAAGATTTCTTTATCGCCTTCTCTGAAGTATTTGAAGTTAAAGTGTTTTCTTCTTTACACGCATAAAAGATGCCTGCAACTGTTACAACTACTACTGTGGCAATTACGCCTAATATGATTTTTTTCATTTTTCTTCTTTATTAAAATTAATTGAAACTTTTGGGAATGTTTATTTTTCCGAATTGATCGGAAAATGATGTGCCATATATTAAACATAACAAAAAATACATGAGCGGTTTTTTGCTTCTTTAAAGAGGTATGTTATACCCCGTTACCGCCTGCAAACAAGAGCACATTCTTGCAGCGGCTTTCTCTGCTTAAGTTCGTTTTACAGAGAACCCAGATATTTTGCTTCCATTTTTTGCAGGATATGGGTATATTCCTGTTCATAATATCTGATATTATTTTTGATATAAAAGTAAGCCGTTTTTTATTTTGCAAATATATAAATTTTTTTAAACACAAAATATATTAGATACCTGATTTTTTCTGCATCAATCTTTTCTCTTTTGTATGAAACTTTTCACTTTGGCATAAAACTTTTCACTTTGGCGTGAAACTTTTTGCTTTGGCATGAAACTTTTGTCTTTGGCATGAAACTTTTGTCTTTGGCATGAAACTTTTTGCTTTGGCGTGAAACTTTTTACTTTGGCGTGAAACTTTTCGCTTTGGCATGAAACTTTTCTCTTTGGCATGAAACTTTTCGCTTTGGCGTGAAATTTTTCGCTTTGGCATGAAACTTTTCGCTTTGGCATGAAACTTTTTGCTTTGGCATGAAACTTTTTGCTTTGGCGTGAAACTTTTCGCTTTGGCATGAAACTTTTTGCTTTGGCGTGAAACTTTTTGCTTTGGCGTGAAACTTTTTGCTTTGGCATAAAACTTTTTGCTTTGGCGTGAAACTTTTCTCTTTGGCATGAAACTTTTTGCTTTGGCATGAAACTTTTCTTAAAGGATACATACTTTTTATTGCTTTTTCCCGTTTTAGATAAAAAAATCAATTTTATAACAATTAAAAAAATGTAATTATGCCATCAAGATCATTTGGAGACCGTATCAGTGATGTACAGGTAATGCTTACCGGAATGAAAAACAACGCAAAAGAAGCCGGAGAACGCGGCTGGACAGCCGAAAAAAGTACTCAGTTGAGTAAAATCCGTGATGAAGCCATCGCGTTAAACGATGAACAGGAAAAACTGAAAGCCGAACTCAAAGTCAAATCGGCAGAACTGAGCAAAAAAATGGCAGCAGTAAGCGAAGGAATGAGAGAAGCCAAAAAAGTGGTTAAGCTCGGATTTCAACAGGAGAAATGGAAAGAATTCGGCGTCTCCGACAAACGTTAAAGTAACGTGAGTTCGGGATCATAGCAAGATTAAGGATGAAATGGTAGCATAGTGAAAGATATGATGCTGTTTCATTTATGCGTCCTTGCGAGCTGAGCGAAGCAATCCGGGAAAACAGCACAATCCCGGATGGTTTCGTTCCTCGCCATGACGTTCTTCGGTTTGTTCAGCGCATGCCTTGTCATGAGCTTCTTATTTACTCATTTACTCACTTCCTTATTCACTCATTAAAGAATGATATTAATACGAAAACAAAAAAATCGAAACGGTATTAAACCCATCATCATATACTCGCTTTTGCTGTTTTTCTTCTCCTGTTCCCGACAAAGCGACAATGAAGGAAAAACCGTTTTCCGCTATAACGAATCGGCGGGTATTACTTCTTTAGACCCCGCTTTTGCCAAAGACCAGGCAAATATTTGGGCGTGCAATCAGCTATTCAACAGCATTGTTCAACTGGATAGCCATTTGCAGATTGTTCCCTGCCTGGCAAAGTCGTGGACGATTTCCGGGGATGGTAAAGCGTATCGTTTTATTTTGCGGGATGATGTTTATTTTCACAATACGGATTTCTTTTCGTTCCCTGATGGAAAACGCAAAATGACGGCTTCGGATGTTGTATACAGCTTTAACCGGATTGTAGACAAAAGTGTAGCTTCTCCAGGAGCCTGGATTTTTAATATGGTGGAATCGGATGAAAATGGGAAATACGCATTTCACGCGGCTAATGATACCGTTTTAGAAATATATCTCAAAGAAAATTTCCCTCCTTTTCTTGGCTTGCTTTGTATGCAATATTGTTCGGTAGTTCCGTATGAGGTGGTAGAAAAATATGGAAAGGATTTCCGCAAATATGCAGTCGGAACGGGTGCTTTTCAGCTAAAAACATGGCGGGAAGGTGTCAAGATGGTTTTGTTGAAAAATCCGGATTATTTTGAATTCGATGGAGACAATCGTTTGCCTTACCTGGATGCCGTTTCTGTGTCGTTTATTGTAGATAAGCAGTCTGTTTTTATGGAGTTCGTCAAGGGTAATCTGGATTTTATGTCCGGCTTGGATGCTTCCTATAAAGATGAGTTATTGACCAATGACGGGCGATTGAATCCGGTGTATGAAAAACGTATCCGCATGCTGAGTATGCCCTATTTGAATACGGAATATTTGGGTTTTCTGATGGATGAAAATCAGGAAAATGCAAAAGATAATCCACTGCTGATAAAGGAAGTTCGTCAAGCGGTAAACTATGGTTTTGACCGCAAGAAGATGTTGCGTTTTTTGCGGAGTAATATTGGAGTTGCAGGTACTTCGGGGATAATTCCGTATGGCTTGCCTCCTTTTGACAGCAGCATTATTAAAGGATATGATTATAATCCTGAAAAAGCACGGCAACTGCTCGAAAAAGCAGGATTCCCCAATGGAAAAGGCTTGCCGCCGGTTAAATTGTCTATTTCGGAAAGCTATATGGATATTGTGCAATATATTGCCCATGAATTGGAGCAAATTGGTATAAAGGTGGAGGTTGTGAAAATGCAGCCGGCTATTTTGCGGCAGTTTATCGCCAAATCGCAGATTCCCTTTTTCAGAGGCTCCTGGATTGCCGATTATCCCGATGCGGAGAATTATCTTTCTTTGTTTTATTCCAAAAACTTCTGTCCTAACGGACCAAATTATACACATTACAAAAATCCGGCATTCGATAAGCTGTACGAACAATCACAATCCATCAATAATGACAGTCTGCGTTACGTACTTTATCAGCAAATGGATAATATGATGATGGAAGATGCTCCTGTGGTTGTCCTCTATTACGACCGTGTTCTTCGTTTTATACAAAATAATGTCGAAGGAATGGAAAATAATGCCATGAATCTGTTAACGTTGAAGAGAGTGAAGAAAACGGGGCTTTGATTATATTATATAGTTTTGAAAAGGAAATTACACAAACATAATGTGCAAACATTTGATTATCTTAAATTTATAAAATTTATTTGTGTAAATATTTAATGTAATCTATATAACGGGAATTCGGAATCAATGATATGTAAAAGTTAAGATATAATCTGACAGTCGGGTGTTTTCTCCGTGCCTCGGCATAATGTCCTCTTATTTACTCATTCCCTTATTTACTCATTTACTATTATAACTTGCGTAACTTCTCTGAAGCAAATAAATAAACCCCGAATCCTTATTATTTTATTCTTACTTCATAATTTTGTACCTTTGCACAACAAATTTTCAATCATGCAAAAACAGAATATTATTTTTTATTCCCTTGTTTTATTCTTTGTTGCTGTTTCCTGCAACAGAACATCAAAGCACGTACCTGTGTCGGCACCGGATTCTATTGCAGAAATAAAACACGCGACAGGATTTTCTATTTTTTACTATGGAGATTACAAAAAAGTTGTCGTGCATAGTCCCTGGCAAGAAGAAAGTCCATTGGCGATTTATTATTTAGTCGAAAATAATAATATTACCACTCCTGAAAATGGAATAAAAATAAAAATTCCGTTGCAGTCAATAGGAATAACTTCCTGCACGCATATAGAATTTCTGAATTTGTTGGGAGTTCTTTCTTCCGTAAAAGGGTCAAGTAGTCCTGAAATTATTTATAACGAAGCTTTGCAACAAGAATACGGGAATGGAAAATTAGTTCATCTGGGAGATGCCTTTCGGATAGATTTTGAAAAATTACTTTTACTCAATCCTAATGCTTTGATGATTACTTCGTACAATAATGCAAATGATGATAATACCCGTCGCTTGCAAAATGCCGGAATTAACCTCATCTACAATCAGGAATGGAAGGAAGAAACGCTTTTAGGGCGAGCTGAATGGATTAAGTTCGTTGCTGCTTTTTATAATAAGGAAAATTTAGCAGATTCTCTTTTCAATGAAATGGATAAAAACTACCAAAAGGCTAAGCTATTAGCAAACAAAGCAGATAAAAAGCCGAGTATTCTTTCAGGAGGAAACTTCAAAGGGACGTGGTATATGCCTTCGGGAAAAGTGTTTATGGGAAAATTATTTTTAGATGCCGGTGGGAATTACTATTATGCTAACGATACCTCCAAAGGAAGTCTGCCGTTGAGTTTTGAAACCGTTTTGTTATATCAACAGCATGCCGATGTCTGGTTAGATGCGCAGGCAAATTCCATGAAAGAATTAATTTCTCGGGATGAACGTCATACCTTGTTTGATGCAGTCAAAAACAAGCAGGTCTATAACTTTAATGCACGTATAAATGATAAGGGAGCCAATGATTTCTGGGAAAGTGCAGTAGCTCATCCCGATATTATATTAATGGATGTTATTTGGGCACTACACCCGGAACTTTTGTCGGATTATCAGCCTTTTTATCTCCGAAAACTGGAATAATTATGAAGGTAACTTCCCGAAATGCTTTACTATTTACAGGCTTAGGCGTCTTATGTATTATATTATTCGTACTGGAAATATTAGTTGGAAGTACTTCCATTCCTTTTTCGGCTTTATTTGATGAAAGCCAAACTACTTATCAGGAGATTATTTACAATTTTCGTCTTCCCAAAGCCATTACCGCTCTTGCTACCGGAGCTGCCATTTCATTAGCAGGATTGATTATGCAGACTTTGTTCCGAAATCCTTTGGCAGAACCGTACGTCTTGGGAATTAGTTCGGGAGCAGGTTTAGGGGTTGCTATCTTTCTAATGGCAAGTTCATTGCTTCCGGCTTTCTTGACTCAAAGCGGTTGGGGATTGGTAATTGCCGCTACCACAGGAGCTGTTGTCGTCTTATTATTGGTGTTAATTGTTTCTTTTAGAATACGGAATGCTGTTTCATTATTAATAATTGGAATAATGTTGGGACAAATTGCAGGCTCCATTATCAATATTTTACAGAATTACAGCAATCCCGATTCATTGAAATTATATATCATTTGGACATTCGGAAGTTTGTCGGCAGTAACTTGGAACTATATGAAAGTAATGATTCCCATTATTTTAATCGGAATAAGCATTGTGCTTGTGATACAAAAATCATTGAATGGTTTATTATTAGGAGAAAATTATGCTCGCGGATTGGGAATTTCTATTACTCGTACACGGATTGGGATAATTTTAGCTACAGCTTTGTTGGCAGGAGGAACTACTGCATTTACAGGACCTATTGCTTTTATTGGCATTGCTGTTCCTCATTTTGTACGGGGACTGTTTGCCACTTCGAATCATCGAATTATGATTCCCGGAGTACTGCTCTGTGGTGGGGCATTACTAATGCTGTGTGATCTTGCCACGCAAATACCCCCGCAAGGATATACTTTGCCTGTCAATGCCATTAGTGCTTTGATAGGTGCTCCAACTGTTATTTGGATTATTATGAAAAATAGAAGATAAAAATGCTTTTACAAACACGATCATTGTCTATCGGTTACGGAAAATATGTTGTCCAGCAACAGTTAAATCTGACTGCTAAGCCGGGACATTTGATTTGTCTGTTGGGAACCAATGGTTCAGGTAAGTCCACTTTATTACGAACTTTGGCAGGATTGCAAAAACCTTTGCATGGCGATGTTCTGATAAATAATATCTTTCTTTCAAGATTATCCAATAATCAACGGTCTAAAATCTTTTCTTTAGTCCTTACCGACAGTATCAGCGAAGAAAACATGACTGTTTTTGATTTGGTCGCTTTGGGGCGATTCCCTTATACGAACTGGATAGGTACTTTGTCCGATGAAGATAAAAAGATTGTTTCTACCGCTATTGAGCAAGTCAATTTGACGAAGAAAACCCATTCTTACTTGCATGAAATTTCTGATGGAGAAAAACAACGAGCCGTTATCGCCAAAGCATTGACGCAAGATACACCTTTGGTTTTATTCGATGAGCCAACAGCTCATTTGGATTTGCCTAACAGAATAGAAATTATGCTATTATTAAGAAAATTATCAGTCAATACGCGAAAAACATTTATCCTGTCCACTCATGAACTGGATTTGGCAATACAAATGGCGGATAATATTTGGCTGATGCATCTAAATGGAATCGAAGTCGGAATTCCTGAAGATTTGATGCTCAAGGGTGAATTTCAAAACATATTCGGCAACGATTCTTTTTACTTCGACCAAAGGGATGGACATTTTTCTATAAAACCATTAATGGGAAATTTACAAATTCAGCTTTCCGGCGAAGAAATTCCTGTTCAATGGACAAAACGTGCTTTGAACCGTATCGGAATAGAAACCGTTGAAAGTGCAGACATTAAAGTAGAAGCAAATCATAATAGCTTTATTATTTACAAACCTTTACATTCTGTTCCAAACGAAGTTTCTTCCATCGAAGAATTGTTGGAAGAGATAGCTAAAATTTAAAAAAACCTTTCGTGCCGTATTTTTTACGCACGAAAGGTTTTTTGTTGATTTCCCTTTGAAATAAATTTGAATGCTAAAATTTTCCAAACTTTAGATTACTTCAGAATAGAAACCTTTTGGGTAGTATGTCCATTTTCCGTATATACTTTCACAATGTACAGCCCTTGTGCAAATTCGGAAGTATTAACCGAAACCTCTGAATTATTCGCTTGATTGGAATAAATCAATTGCCCGGAGATATTATAGAGTTCAACTCTATCAATTTGAGACGATGCGTTGATATTAAGAATATCATTAGCCGGATTAGGATAAATTATTATTTGATTATCTACAGTGATATTTATCAGAGATACCGGTCCTGCATCCTGGAAAACCTTAATAACTCTGTCGTCAAAACCGGTAGCTGTAAAACTAAGAGTTCCTATTCTAACTTTATCTGTTGTGTTTTCTTTTATCGTCAGAGTTATCGGACTTGATGAAACAATAGACAGTAATGAGCTTTTCGAATAGCCAATACCTGATATATTACCTGTAAGTCTGACTGTTTCCGTGCTTCCCTTTGCAGGAGCATAAATGATAGTTTTATCAACATTAAAATAGGATAAATCTTGCTTAACATTAATATATATAGTCGTATCGCTATTACTTACTTCTACTGTTGCAGTACGTTGTGCCGTCGTATTTTTGGCGCTAAAGACCAATGTTCCGGAATTGCTTCCCAAAAGCGGTTCCACTGTCAACCAAGTTGCAGTTGAAGTTACAGCCCAATCTGTGTTTGATTTGATTTGTATATATTTTTTAAATCCATCATTATGGAGGAGAACTTCAGTTTCTGAGACTTCCAAGTAATCTTCATCTGTTTTTTCTATAGTAGATAAAAAGTATAATGAAAGCGGAAAAGATCCTTCCCTATCTGCAAAGACAGCATCGGGAACATCAATGGTAAACGTATGTGTTCCGGCGGTTAAATCTCCCAATTCTATTACACGAGTATCAATCACATCACCAGGACACCAATTACTGAAAGACTGCCATTGTTCATCTGTTTTAGTAGAGCTTCCGTATATTCCATTTCCTTGCGTGTTATATTTTCTAAATTCCTCACATGATCTTCTTCCCGGTTTATAATTCAATACTAAATTATCGTTGAAATAAACAAAATGCCTGCGACGGCTATATTCTTCACCTCCTGCATTGGCACCATGATTGGAAGTAATAAGCACTAACTTACAATTAGGTAAATTATTCTCTATTGTAATATCCGCACTTTTCCGTGTTTGATAAAGTTCGTCCGTATTATCTTCGTTATAATTCCGTAAGGTAAATTTGTTGAATATCGGAATTAAAACATTTCCTTCCTGCTGTTCAATGGAATCAGAAGTAATAAAATTCAACGAACCGTAAAAGACATCGTTTCTGCCGGAACATCCCGATATCTCTGTATTCGCAGCATAAGGTACTCCAAATACATCCAATTCCATCCAAAAGTCATAGTTTTCCAATAAATCCTTATCTTTAAACACATGTTTGAGATAATTTACATTATATCTATATGGAACCGTATCCGGTTGTTTATTCTTATCCATAAAAGGAGTGACAAATCGCCCTAACTCATACCTGTCAACTTCATTCATGTCATAAGTTTCTGCTCCCTTGGGGACAAGTGCTAAATGTACATGTCCAAGGCGGTCATAATTATCGCAGGCAGCTTTAATAATAACTTCCATTTGAATAGTATCACCAAACAAATCAAGCTGTGCTTTGGTCAGTTTTGTCGTAACTACGCTTGTTTTGAGACGATGAACGCCATCAGGAACCGGGACAATTTCATTGGCTAATTTTTCCAATGTACTGTATCCGTCATAAAATAAAATTTCTTCAAATACAACTACTTTGTTTTGGCTGATCAGAAAAGATGGCACAAAAAACAAAATTCCTGTCAGAAAAGATAATGTCAATTTTTTCATAAAAATTATTAGTTATTTTTTTATTACAAAGATACAATTTTTAATGAGTTATTTCTTAGTCTATGTTTTTTATTTTAATAAATAATATGCAAAAATGATTTTCTGACAGAGAAAATATTTGCAGGATGAAGAGTTTCCAAATAATAATGTTGATGTATTAAAAAGTATACTGTTATAGAAATCTATTAGTTAAATAAATATTGAATCTTCATTTGCCGGAGGCTGCAAAAAGGAATAAAGTTTTTATAATGCCATGCCGAACCGAGGTTTATAAAATTTTAAATTAAAATTAATCACCAAAAGAAAAAATTGTATATTTGCACTGAATTATATTTAAGTTAAAAATGTTTCCGGGGTGCTTCTACAACTGTAGAAGCACAAACGGAATAATGAAAACGATTATATGAACTGCAAAAATCATAAAAAGTATTCCGGTGATGATTCCGCAAAATGCAGAATGATAAAAAGTGTTCAGGTAACGATTCTGCAAAATGCGGAATGATAAAAAGTGTTCAGGTAACGATTCTGCAAAATGCGGAATGATAAAATAAAGTCCGGTGGCGATTCTGCAAAATATAGAATCATAAAAAGTATTCCGGTGACGATTCTACAAATTGCGGAATCATAAAAGGAAGTCCGGTGACGATTCTACAAAATGCGGAATGATAAAAAGTGTTCAAGTAACGATTCTACAAATAATAGAAGTATTAAATAAATAAAAAGTATAAAATATAATAAATTATTAATCATTAAATCTAATTTAATTATGGAAAACAAAGTTTTTTTACCTCTGCATCTCAATCATCTGGGTATTGATAATCTGTATGGACTTATCAAAACTACCATTGAAATTTCCGATCCTTTGAAAGAGGTTATGAGTGACCTTGTTAAGGCAGCTCTAAATAAGCTCGAAGCTGTTAATGCCGAACTTGAAAAACGCATGAAAAAGATACTCGGCAGCGCACTCACGCCGGAGCTTAACACAATGAACAGCACGCGCAATAAGCTCTTTGCCGAAATAAAACGTTTCGTATCCACTGCCGACAAAAGCAGTATAGCAACACTCAAAAAAGAAGGTTCAGTCTTCAAAGCCTTTCTTGACCCGTATTGGGATACTGAAACCGAGCCGTTAAATACCATTACGAGTATCTATGAAGAAATTCTCGACCACTTCCATGCCACAGAATCTCTCAAAAAATCAGCTGAAGTACTTGGCATTACCATTCTGATAGGCGAGCTTGCAAAGATAAACATCGCATACGACGAGCTCTATAAGGAACGTAACCTTGAGATAAGCAGTAAAACAGGTAATTCGGCAAGCGAGATAAAAGACGATGTTGCACAGGCATACGAACGGTATTGCATCGCCATTGAGCAGACCATAAACCTCGTGCCAAGTAAGCCAATGGAACAACTCTTTGCCGAGATGGACGGACTGCGACGTAAATATACAGTCATTAAGCCCAAGCCCCGCAAGGAAAAGGAATAATATTTTTTGTCATTAGCGGGAATAAAATAATCTCTATTTTCCGAATAAGTCTTAGTTAAGGAAAATAAAAAAGGCTGCCGGGAGGCAGCCTAAATTGAATTATGAAAAGATTTTTAACGTATACTTAGTTATTTAACACTCATCCGCTTGACTATGCGATGACCTTTATACTCCATACTGTAGAAATAGATGCCGGAAGCATAGTCTGACAGATTTAACTCTATCTGATGTTCTCCTAACGGAACATTTTCTATCTTATTGTATAAAATCTGACCGCTCACACTATAAATTTGGAAAATTATTTCTCCATCCTGCGGAACGCTGTAGTTGATTATTGTTTTATCTTTGGCAGGGTTCGGGATATTTTGCTCCATCGTGAAGGAAACTCCTTCCCTTTCCAAAATATGTACATCTGATGTTGTTTTCCGAAGAAGTCTATTCTAGGGAAGCATCCTTTTTGCATCACTATCAAAACTAAAATTCAGTATAAAATAATAGGTTGATAATAAATTGTTAATTCTTTTACTAATTCGGAGATAAATCTCCGACTTGACGCAAATTAAACCCCTATTTAAACCCGTCTTGAAAATACCTGGTTCTCTATTATTGTTCCTCATAAAAATCTTCAAAAACGATATACAAATATAAAACTTTTTAAATATAGCAGCATGTTTTTTTATACACTGCCGAATAATGAAGTGCATTTTGGCGAAATTTTACAATTTTGTTCGGTGAATTTGGTATGTTATCCCATAGAATTCATATTATTTTACTTCTTAAAAAATTATATCTTTGTATCGAATAAATGAAAACTGTTTATTCCCTTATTTTAAATCTTTGTAATTATAAAATTGACAGATAAAGTAATGAAATATAAACGAATTCTTCTAAAAATAAGCGGAGAATCTTTGGCAGGAGAAGACCAAAGGGGAATAAATACGGACATGCTTCATTATTTTGCATCGGAAATTCAATCGGTTCATCAGCAAGGAATTCAGATTGGCGTTGTAATAGGCGGAGGTAATATCTTCCGGGGTTTGCAGGGAGCAAGCAAAGGCTTTGACCGCGTTCAGGGAGATTATATGGGAATGCTTGCTACTGTTATTAATAGCATGGCTTTGCAGGGAGAATTGGAAGCAAGAGGCGTCAAAACAGTTGTTTTATCCGGTTTGGCAATTGATCCTGTTTGCGAAAAAATGAGCACTCGAAGAGCTATTCAATATATGGAATCAGGACATGTTGTCATGATTGCAAGCGGAACAGGAAATCCTTTTTTTACCACCGACAGCGGAGGAGCCTTGCGAAGTGTGGAAATAAAAGCCAATGCTTTACTCAAAGGAACGCGGGTGGATGGCGTTTACGATAGAGATCCTGAGAAACATACAGATGCAATCAGATATAATACCATTTCTTTTGATGAAGCATATCAAAAAGGATTGCATATTATGGATTTGACTGCTTTTACACTTTGTAAGGAGAATAATATGCCAATTATTGTTTTCGATATGAATAAAAAAGGAAATCTGGAAAAGATTGTTAAAGGAGAAAATATAGGAACCTTAATATATTGATTATTATGGATAAAAATAATAAAGAAATAATTGGCAATAAACAATATTCTGAAGAGGAAGAAAAAGCACTTGCAAAAAAAGCACAAAAAAGAGTAAGTTTCAAAAGACATATTATTATTTATATTTTAGCCAATTTACTTATTTGGCTGTTTTGGTTTTTTATCTTTAGCAAAATGAATGACACAGAGCAGAAAGAATTGGCATTAAATATTTTTCTTTTTATCACATTAGTTTGGGGAATTCTTGTTATTGCCCATTATTTCTTTGTTTATAAATGGAATAAATCGTATGTGGAGAAGGAAATTGAACGCTTGAAAAAAGAGCAGGATAATAAAGAAAAAGAATTAGAACAATTAAAAGAAGAAAATAAACAACAATCATAACCTAATAAATCTATTCAAAATGACAGAAAATTGCAGTTCTTGTTTGGCAGGCATGAAAGAAAGCATGCAAAATTCATTGAATTATTTAGAAAAAGAATTGGAAAAAATACGTGCCGGAAAAGCCAATGTGAAAATGTTGGACGGAATAAAAATTGACTATTACGGTACAATGACATCTATTGACCAGGTAGCGGGACTTACTACTCCTGACCCTAAACAAATTGCTATTCAGCCGTGGGAAAAAAATCTGATCCCTGCTATTGAAAAAGCCATTATGGCTGCTAATCTGGGCTTTAATCCGCAAAATAACGGGGAAGTTATCCGTATTATTATTCCCGCATTAACGGAAGAAAGACGTAAAGATTTGGTTAAGAAAGTAAAACAAGAAGTTGAGCAAACCAAAGTAAATATCCGTAATATTCGCCGTAATGCCAATGAGGCAGCTAAAAAATTAAAGGATAACGGAATATCAGAAGATGAAATCAAAAAATTGGAAGCCGATATTCAAAAAGCGACCGATGATTTTATTACAAAAGCAGATAAATATCTGGAATTGAAAGAAAAAGAAATAATGACCATATAGTTTTATTTTTCAAAAAATGGAAATTCTTTACGGGCTTTGTGTTTATTTTCGACAAGGCTTGTTCTATGCTACCGTGATATTAAACATTAAATTTTAAACATTTATAAATAATGAGGATTACAAAGTTAGATCAACTTATTGATGTAGTAAAAACAAAACCCAAGAAACGTTTGGTGGCAGCTTATGCTAATGACGAACATACTATAGAAGCTGTTTATCATGCTATAGAAGCGGGAATCGTAGAAGCGATACTGGTTGGTGATGAATCGATTATCAAAGAAGTATGCAAACAGCATAATTTCGATGTAAATAAATTTCGTATCGTCCAAGAAGCCGATGAGATGAAAGCCGGTTCGTTGGCGGTTTCATTAATTAATAATGGAGAAGCTGATATCTTGATGAAGGGTCTGTTGAGTACAGATAAATACATGCGGGCAATTTTGAATAAGGAAACCGGATTGATGCCCGGACCGAAAGCTATCCTTTCCCATGTTACGGTTATTGAAAATCCGTTGTATCCCAAATTGATGATATGCAGCGATGTTGCTATTATCCCGGCACCGGATTTGAATCAGAAAATTGCTCAAACCAATTATTTGATACAAACGGCAAAAGCCTTGCAGATTGAAAAACCGAAAGTGGCGATTATTGCAGCTACCGAGCAAATGCTTCCGGGAATGCAGGCTTGTGTTGATGCAGCTATGATTACTAAAATGGCTGATCGTGGACAAATTAAAGGTGCGGATGTGGACGGGCCCTTGAGTTTGGATACCGCTTTGGATAAAGAAAGCGCAAATATTAAAAAATTGGCAAGTCCTGTAGCCGGCGATGCGGATTGTTTGCTGTTTCCCAATATTGAAACAGGAAATGTATTTTACAAAAGCAACACAAAATTAGCCAACAGTGAATTAGGAGCAATGGTTATGGGAGCTAAAGTTCCATGTATTTTGACTTCCCGTGGCGATTCTGCCAAATCAAAGATGTATTCGATTGCGCTGGCAGCATTAGCAGCGAAATAAAAAACAGAATATAGAAAGCAACAAAGGTGTCCAAAAAGTCTGTTTTCGATTGGAATTTGCAAATTTCAATCAATTATATTTGTCTGTTTGTAAATTCAGCCATGATTTTCGACTTTTTGGACACTTTTGTATACTTAAAACCTTTAAGTTTTAATAGGAGAAAATGAGCAATATTATACTTGAAGTAAAAAACCTTTGTATTGATTTTGTCTCCAAACAATCGACATTTCGTGCTGTAGACGGATTGTCTTTTTTGTTGGAGAAAGGTAAAACTTTGGGTATTGTCGGAGAGTCCGGTTCAGGGAAATCGGTTTCGGTTTTGAGTGTTATGCGTCTGCTGAATGAAAAAAATGTTCACTACAAAGGAGAAATCCATTTTATTGAAAATGATAAAAAAGTAGATTTTCTGAAATTGACGGAACAACAAATGCGGTTTTATCGTGGAAATCGTATTGGGATGATTTTTCAGGAACCGATGACTTCGCTGAATCCTTCCATGCGTTGCGGAAAGCAAATAACGGAATTGTTGTCTCTGCATTTGAAAGTGAATAAGGCAAAAGCAAAAAAACGAACATTAGAACTCTTTGAAGAAGTTTTGCTTCCTGATCCGTTAAAAACATATAATGTGTATCCGCACGAAATTTCCGGCGGACAAAAGCAGCGTGTGATGATTGCCATGGCAATGGCTTGTAATCCGGATATTCTCATTGCGGATGAACCAACAACGGCTCTGGATGTTACGGTGCAAAAGACCATCCTGGAATTGATGAAATCTTTGCAAGAGAAACATGGAATGAGCATTGTTTTTATTACGCATGATTTGGGTGTTGTCTCTGAAATTGCCGATGATGTTTTGGTCATGTACAAAGGCGAAAAAGTAGAGGAAGGTAAAACAAGAAATATCTTTTTTCATCCTCAACATAGCTATACCAAAGGCTTGCTTGCTTGCAGAGTGCCGACTGATGTTCGCCTGAAACGACTGCCAATCGTTTCTGATTTTTTACAGGAAAATTCCGAAGAATCGTTTATTAAAGAAATTATTTCTCCTCAAGAGTACCAATTGCAGGTCAAAATGCTGATGGAGTCTACACCTGTTATGCAAGTGCGAAATTTGAATAAATTATATTCTTTACCTAAGAAATTATTCAAGCACCGGAATTATTTTCATGCTGTTAAGGATGTTTCTTTTGATGTGCATGAAGGAGAAACTTTGGGATTGGTCGGGGAATCGGGATGCGGGAAAACCACCTTGGGACGTAGCCTGTTGCGATTGATAGAGCCTACGTCGGGAAGCATATTATATAAAGATACGGATGTGTTGAAATTATCGGCTGTTCAACTTCGGAAATTCCGTAAAGAAGTGCAAATTATATTTCAAGACCCTTATTCGTCACTTAATCCGCGTTATACTGTTGGTAATGCAATTATGGAACCCATGCAGTTGCATGCTATTTATACTAATGATAAAGACCGTAAAAATCGTGTGATAGACTTGTTGCATCGTGTGGGATTGGAAGAAAAACATTTTCATTACTATCCGCATGAATTTTCAGGAGGGCAACGGCAACGTATTTGTATAGCACGTGCATTAGCGGTAAATCCAAAGTTTATCATCTGCGATGAATCGGTATCGGCATTGGATGTTTCGGTTCAGGCACAAGTACTGAATTTACTAAATGAATTAAAAGAAGATTTCAAATTGACCTATATTTTTATTTCGCATGACCTTTCTGTAGTGAAATTCATGTCGCATCGTGTAATTGTGATGAGAAACGGAGTTATTCAGGAGATAAACGAAGCCGATGTGCTTTACAGTAATCCTCAAACGGAATATACTAAACAGCTTATTGATGCTATTCCGGTGATAAAGTAACATGAGTTCTATATCAATAGCATGGTGAGAGATGAGAGGTGAGAAATGGGAAATGAGAGGTGGTACAAGGATGGAATGGTTATTTGGTTATTTGTTGATTTGCTAATAAGGAAGAGAATAACTAAATAGTACCTTCGTAAAATATGAAATCTAAAATGTTTAAACCGTCAGCTTATATTTGCAAACTTGTTGTTCATTATTTAAGCACATTTGCTTACTACTTAAATATAAGGCTTTTCACCGGAACAACAAGTTTTTTTATTGCGGAATTAAAAGTTTAAATCAGTTCATTATATAAATGAAGTTAGAGGAAGTTATAATTCAACAACGAAATTATAACGTCTTCACTTCTTTAACTTTCTTTCATGCCATTTCACTCTTAAGCGATAAATATATGCTGAAAACTTCCTGATGCTGCAAAAAAGGCAAACAGCCGTGTAAAATGCCTTCGCTTGAAGCGAAACCTCCATGCAGCTGTGTAAAATGCTTTCGCTTGGAGCGAAACCTCCAAACAGCCGTGTAAAATACTTTCGCTTGAAGCGAAACCTCCATGCAGCCGTGTAAAATGCTTTCGCTTGAAGCGAAACCTCCAAACAGCTGTGTAAAATGCTTTCGCTTGAAGCGACGGCTCCATGCAGCCATGTAATGGATTTTTGCAGGCTGTAA
>QMCD01000661.1_pt1 | contig 23615 bp, 24 predicted proteins | sample 1821841 | NCBI WGS metagenome assembly QMCD01 (sample SAMN01991225, study PRJNA193472) | Termite gut metagenome, whole genome shotgun sequencing project. | isolation source: worker | host: Macrotermes natalensis | reverse complement strand
AGGCACACCTGTATCAGTTGTACCTACCCACCAATTTTTATTTGCACCTACAAAGGGAGCATCACCCTTGTCTCCCTTATTACCCTTTAGCAGATTGATAGGGACTTTAACTGAAATATTATTTTTATCAGTTCCTAATGTATATAGATTTTCTATAGTGGTGCTTTCCGGTAATTCAGAAACGCTCTTTTTCTTTATTTCTTCCATTGTTCTAAAATTGGTACACAATAACCATCTTCAGTTATTATCAAATTAGACTTATCTTCTGTACTTAATAATGATTCTATAAAAGTCCCTGAAATAGTTGTCTCAAAAAGTGGATAAATAGATTGTTTAGAAATTATTATTTGATATCCTGAACTTTCGCCTTTTCCTGTTTGCTGTGTAAATGATAATGAAGCCCCGCCATCAGAGCCAAATGTAAACATCTTATTTAATGACTTAAATACTATCAAGTATCTATTTGATCTGGCTAACAATAAGCTACTTGTTTTTTGATGATCCAGAGATTTTACAAATGTTTCTATTGTCTGTGAATATATTCCGTTATCATGATTCTCAGTAAAATTTGTTTCATCTATAACATCCAATCTAATATAATCAAGAGCTGATATTTTAATTTTATCTACATAGCATGTATCATATAATTTATCATTTAAGAACTGGTAGCTTATGAAGTCTCTGATATCCAAAAGATAAATTTCTGATATACCTCCGGGATTATACTCACATGAATGCTTTATATTTTGGATTAATCTACAACTCATATTATACATTTTAAAAGAGCGGTCACGAATAACCGAAACCGCTCTGTTTATTAAGCAATGAAAGTATCAGGGTTCAATTACTGTCGGATCTACAATAGCCTTAATTACGGCTTCATTTTCAAGTTTAGGACCTAATTCCATTTCAGTTCCCGCTAAAACTACAGTCCATCCGTTAGCATCTGCATCGGCTGCACCTGAAGCATAATTAAAAGAAGTAGCGGAAAGTCCATTAGTACGGCCCAATACTACACAGTTACCTTTTTTATCCACCACGACTGCAGTAAATTTCCCAAGACTCAGAGCGTCACCCTGATTAAGTACCTGGTAATCATAATCGCTTAGAGTAAAATTCAATGTATGTGTCCTGTATTTACCTCCATTACCATTTACGGCTAATTCATCAGTCCATGAGGCCGTATTTTCAATAAAGGCAATACTATAAGCTTTAGCACTCCCTGCCAAAACAATTTCAGTAATAGGCACCCCCGCAGGATCCACCGGGGTGTAAGTATTTCCCGAGTCATAATTATACAGATATACGGCTTTTACACCTGCTACATCATAATTACAGTTCTCTTTTGTGATATTTGATGTTAATTTACAAGGCATAATTTAAAATTTAAGGGGTTACAACTACATTGTTAGGAGAGTAGAATACTACTTCATCCTCAAAAGGAATAGCAAAACCAAGACGCAAACGTCCATCAATGAAAATCTTGTTATCATTTGGAGCCGGGAACTGTCCTAAGCGTATTTCTTCCAGATCAGAAATTAAATCAGTACCGAGAAGAAAGTTTGTAGAATCTGCTATGATCATATCATTTTCTCCGATACCCTTAACGGATACTATTTCTATATTCATATAGCGTACAATATCACCCTCTATTGTGAAGTTCGGATTAATGACAACATTTGCTCCAAATGTACCGGCTAGTGCCATTTTCACTTTTATATAAGTCTGATAAGAGACATAAATATTCAGTGAACCGTTTTCTATACCTTTAGCTGCTACATCTTCTGGAACTAACGCGAACGCCTTTTCTATTTCGTCCAATACATTTGCTTTAGTAAGCTGAACACCGATAACTTTTATAGCATCAGCGCTATCTGTAAGTACTTTTGTAACACCGTTAAAGTCATTCGCATTTGCTGAGTTATCTCCGTTAAAGATTTTCGTTTCGATTTCTTTACTTAATTCTGCTGCAAGCATAGCCATTGTAGCTTCTTCTAAAGAATCAGGTAATTCAGTATTTCTTGCACCAGGACTAAGCATCCATATAGTACGTTTGCGCTCCAAATCATCAAGACATTGTTCAAGATTGATTTTATATGTCTTTATTGAAAGCAATTTCTCGCTTAGTTTAGCGATCTGTTGAGGAGTCCATGAGCAATCCCGCGTATCAGCCTGTAAAATGTTACCGGCAATATCAATAAGATTTAGATATTGACTTTCTTTTATCCCTATAATAGGGGTAATCTTACCTCTTTCGATCAGTTTACCTCCAAATATAGCCCTTGTATACCAATCCATATTAGTAGACGGCTGGTAAGTTAAACCTGATATATCATACATATTAGCCATAAGAAAAATATTTTTTTAGTTGTTTATACTTATTTTTTTGCTCTTCGTTGCATCGCTAGAGAGGCAGCATGTGCCATTCTATCAGTAGATGACATGCTAGATAAATCCTTTTCTTTATCCGGTTGAATTGCCGGAGGAGTGGACGGTGTCTTTTTCTTTAGTTCCGCTATTTCAACCTGAGCCTCTTCTACTTTTGTTTCAGCCTCTTCAGCTTTAGATGTAAGATCCGCAATAACAGACTCTAATTCGGCTATTTTGGCTTTAAGTGACTCAATAGTTTCAGTATCTGTATTTTCATCCGCTAATTTTTTAAGGTATTTATCCCTTAGCTGTTTTAATTTCCGTTTACGTGAAAGTGTTTCCGGAGCTGTAGCCTCATCCGGATCTGTTTTAGCTGCAGATGCTTCTTTAGTTTCTACAAAGTTTCCGCTTTCATCGATAACTAAAATATTTCCGTCTGCTAATGGGTGTTCACCTGTAGGCATTTGCTCACCGTCAAGCGTTGCAAAACCGTCTGCATCTACTTTTACAGTTTCACCATCCTTTAGGATAAATTCTACAAAAGCATCACCGCTATCAGTAGTATCTGCTGATTCAATAGACTCAATATCTTCAAGAATAGTCTTAGATATTCCGCTAGCTAGCATAACGGCTCTTTGAATGGCTGAAAATTTGAATTTCTTTTTTTTCATTTTCGTATCTTTAAAATTTAATTTACATAATTCATGAGAGAAAAAACCTTCAAGTGAAAAGCCTTTTACGTTTCCTGTCATAACCTGAGTATCCCAGTAATTTTTATCTTCTATTTTATAGCTGCACATAAGGGTACCTTTTGGAAGGTCCTTAAAGCCTAGTGCATTTGATTTATCATTATCCGGATTTTCGACTATCCAAATTTCTGTTAGATAATTACCTTGCAATGAAGATTGATGCTCATGTATGGTATTAAAAAGGGCAATCCCTTTTATTATCATCTTATGGGAAATCTTTTCTATCTGATCTGCTGAGAATTTTATGTAATGTTCTCCGTGATCGGGATTATTCCTGTATATTAATTGCTCAGGTTTCAATACTACTCCTGTAAGAATCTGCTTTTGCGAGTCCTTATTTAGATATACATCCGTTTTATCTTTATTCAGGGTTACAAAATCAGTTTCATTAGCCGGATCCGATACAAAAGACATAGCAAATATTCCTGTATCGTCGTTTATATCCTCATCAATTATGCAATTATAGACAGGCAATTTCATACCATTAGATATTTGGACTTTTCAAAAACTACATTCCGGACCAACTATCAACTTTTACAGATTCGTCTTGGGCATTATTTATGTCCGTTACTGCTACTTTTGGCTCTATTTTGATACTATGTATTGCATCTACCAGAGAATCATTATCTATGCTTATGGTATTTTCTATTGATGGTAATTGTCCCCCGGCTTCAAATATCCTTTTAAATGGAGGCTCAAAACCTTGTGAATTTTTTGAAAAGAATGAATTTAAATCATTAGGACCTAAAGAACGCCTTTGAGAGTTTATGTATTTTATAAGGCCTATATTCTTATCTGTCGATTCCCTATTAATAACATACTCACCTCCTTCTACTTCTATATTAGTACCCTCTACCCTCATTCCTCCTTGCGAGTGTCGTTTACCTTTCAGTAATCCGCCATCTTCAAGTTTTGATAGCTGAGAGGTAATCACTCCGGCCTGTAGTACACCTGCAGCCCCTATAACAGCTGACCAAGGCAACCCAAATGTTAGGGGAGATGCTGCATAGGCTTTCATTATACCTTCTGAAGTACTTGCAATAACCTGAGCCATATTTTGTAAAAGCTGCACTCTTTTTTGTTGCTTCTCCTTTTTGGCTATCTCTTTTTCTTGCTTTTCCTTATCTTTAGCTAATTGCTTTTCCTGACTGGCTAATTGTTGGTTAGCTGCCATTTCGGCATTAATCTGTTCTTGTAGTATTAATGATCGTCCACCCCGGGCGTCTTTTGCTTTCTCTTCCAGTTCCTGTAGCCTATTGTCACTTTCTTCTCTTTTTTCTACAACTTCATCGTACTTTTCAGAGATAGCGTCTAACTTTTCATTGGCGTCATCTAGTTCCATTTGCATAACGGAGCCTATAGCGTCAAAAACAGAACTTAAAGCATTTGATATATTTTGTACATATTCAGATATTTTATTCATCTGGTATTTTAATAAATCATCTTCAAGTTGTTTCAGTTGGTTTTGAAGCGTTAGTTTTCTGTTTAGATAGTCGGTATCGCTTTCACTATCAAGTCTTGCCAATGTTGAAATTTCATATTGCTTTGCTTTTATTTGTAATGAGAGTGTATTTTTATTAATAAGTTGAGCCTGTAATATTTGATTTTGATATTCTGTTTGTGTCTGTTTATTCAAATAATCGGCTTGATACTGTCTTTCTCTTTTTTCAAGTTCGAAATATTTATCATTTATTGCCTTCTTATCAGCTCCGGTCTTTTCGGCCTCATCTATCTCAGCCTGCCTTTGTAGTTCAAGCTGTTGCAATATTAGAGTAAGTTCCTCTTCAGAGCCTTGTTTTACAATTGCTAATCTATTTTGAATATTAATATTAAGTATTTCAAGCTCTTTTGATTCATAGTCTCTCATTATCTGAAGGGATGAATCAGCAAGTTCTTTATCCAGGTCAATAATTTTTTGATTTGCTTTTTCTTTAATTAAGGCAATTTGATTTGAAGCGTTTTTCTGAAACTCTTCTTCTGTACTATATTGTTTTCTTAATGCTAAAATTTGTAGTTCCTGATCTTTTTCAATATAGGCCCGTTGTAGGTTCTGATATTTATTTAAAGCGATAAGCCTTTCATCATATGCCTTATTTGTATTTGAATATATTTCTTTCTGGTTATTTATTTCTGTTTCCAGACGGAACTTAGTTAATTCTATTAATGCTTTTTTTTCGGCTTCTATTGCTTTTTTCTGAGCATCTGTTAATGCTGTTTTTCCACCTTTCCCACTGTTTTTATTTGTTTCTTCTGAATCTGTAATCACATTAACAGGAATTTCAATAGGATCTATCTTGCCGTTGTTGATTTCGTCAATGGCATCAGATGCTATACTACTTATTTTTGCTATTGAATCTGAAATATTATCTGTTATAGTTTTTGGAATATCTGTTAGCGTTTTAGCTAATAATTTGGCGTCACCGGTTGCAAGTGCAGTTATTATATTACCTAAACTTTTAAATCCATCTATTGCAGATTTTAACCCAATAGATATAATTTCAAAAAATGTTTTAAATGTAGCAATCGAAGCATTTACAAAAAACCTCACACGCTCAACATTGTTGTATAAGTATATAAACCAGTTAGCAACGGAGATAAGACCTTTTATAACACTTGTAAGCGATTCTGTAGCAAATACCTTTGCATTGCCTATCATAGTCTCAAAAGTTCCTCCTGTCTGATCAAACAAAGCGGATACTGCGTTTTGCAGTTCTATATTAGCATTCATCTGACGCTCTTGTATCTGGCCAAGCTCCCCGGCTTTATCCTTTACATTATCCAGATTAGTATCAATATCTTTTAATGTTTTCAGATATTGGAGTCCTGCATCTTCTCCGGCCCCTCCGAATATATCAGCGATAGCTGTACCGACTTGTTTACTTTGTTCAGGATATTCATTTAGCTTTTCAGAAACTTTCTGCATTACCTCAAATGTGGTAGTCGTACCATTTTGTAAATCTTTCTGTACTTGCTTTGATGAAATACCGATACCATCTAAAGCGTCTGCAGTAGATTTTGTCATTTCACGCAACCGGATATTAGCTTCTTTGATAGCGTCTATCCCTTTATCCGAGAAAATACCCTGATTGGCTGTTTCTGCTGTAATAGCAATAAATTCACTTGCAGATATACCCGCCTCTTTGAAGTATGCAGGATATTCTTTTAATGTTTGAAGATATTCCCCATTAGCATCAGCACCGGCAATAAATCCATCCTTAACAAGCTTTAAGGCTTCCTGTTGACTGATACCGAATTGTTTTGCAACGGCGTTTGTTCCTTCTAATGTTTCTTTATAGTCTTTGCCGAAAGTATCCGCAATACCTTGTATCTCATTCCGGAAAGCTTTTAGATCATTTCCTGAAAGGTCTGTAAATTGTTTAGTTAGCCGTGTAGCTTCTACCAGTCCCTTGTTATAATCAAACCAGAACTTAAAGACTAACCCGGCTCCGGCTATTCCTGCTATTGCTAAAAATACAGGATTGGATAATAGTCCTAATAAAGTTTTTCCAAATGCTTGCGCTGATGCTCCGATGTTAGTGAAGAAAGCAGATAAACCGTTAGATCCTGTATTACTTTTTGACAAACCTACTATAGACTTAGCAAAATCTCCGTTAATACCTAATGCACTCGTTATTGCATCCTCATAGCTGCCTACCCTGTCAGAAGTAACGCCAATAGATTTATTTAAGTCCTGGGTATCTTTTGTTAACTTCTGTATGTCGCCTAACATATTCTTTCCTATATCAGACTCACGGACCTCCCTACTTAACTTGACATATTCATTCCTGAGTCTTGCAAGTTCGGACCTATGTTTTTCAATAGAACCTTCTGCAGATTCATTAGTTCTTACAGTTTGCCTTAATGTTAGATTGTTCTGTCTCAGTTCCTCTCTAAGTTGGACCTCTCTTTTTGCTGATTCTGTTTTAGAGTGATTTATCTTAATCTGCAAATCATCCAGTCTTTTTTGTACTTTTTCCTCATCTGTAAGAACTTTTGTTTTCTCTTTAGATACTTTAGTACTTTCGGATGTAGATTTACTTACCCTATCCGTTTCTATTGTCACCTTTTTATTAATGTTCTCAATTTTATTGAGAGCGTCTACCAGTGATATAACATCTGTTGTTGATTGCTTAACACCATCAATAACCAGAGTGAAAACTTTTTTATCTGCCATGTCTTAATTAATTACATCCGCAACCTTTATTCCTTTTAGGGAAATAAAAACCACTGTCAAAAATTTTCTCAGTTGTACCTTCATTAATAACTTCTTTGCAACAATCACGGTCGGGCCTCCAAAGAGGATACTTAGCGCGACATCTGCATAGAAAAGAAATAAGCTGTTTTACCAATACCTCAGCATCATCTTTTATCCACCGTCGGAGCTGTGCGATATCTTTTATATCTACTCCTTTACTGTTTTCACTTTCACGGATAGTGATACCCTTATTCACAATTGAGGCCCAATGAAACGGTAAAGCCTGATAGACTGCATAGAATGAAAGTACCGGAGCTATTTTAATGATCAGATCGCTATTATCAGAAGTAAGCGTATTTGTACTTATTTGCTCTTTCAGTTCAGACATTAACGGCTCACCTAATATAGGCTCAATATGTAGCTCTTGTGCGATACTTATATAAGGGACAAACTCTGTTATATCTGTATTTGATGTAACAGGAGAGTGTTGTTTAAATAAACTCTCAGTTATTAACGGGATAGGTATATATTCCATCAGTTTATAGTTTTAGATTTAATCAATTCGTTTGATTCTTCTTCAGATAATCCAAATAATATTTTAAGAGTAGATATCTTTTCATTATCTGACATTTCACTTACAAGAACACTAATAAGGGCCTGTGTACCTCCAACTCCTAACTTAGACGCTAAAGACTCAATATCTCCTTTTCCTGAATTTTGATCTGTAGTATTTATTTCTCCTCCTGCTGATCCTGTTTCCTGTATCTTTCCGATTATATCAAGTTCTTTTATTTGTATCTCCTTATATCCGTTACCTATGACAAAAGGATTCAGAGAATCTAATATAGTCCTGCGAAGAGTTTTTATAACGGTCTGATCATATAGCACGTAAGAGTTTATAATTTCGTTTGCATTTCCGGATAGGTTACCGGATCCTGATAACCCCGCAAGCGTGGGAGACGTTAGCCGGTGTGCAGAAATGATCTTCTGGAAAATAATTTCGTCTACATTGTTGTAAAGATCTGCATTATTTGATGCTGTATATGATGTTACTACAGGCTTCACTTCCTGACTTTCACCCCAAAGTACGACTATACTATTAGCCCCGTTAGCTCCTGAATAACTAGCCTGTATATCATTTTGAAATTGTTCTTTCTGATCCTCTGACGGGTTACTAGGCATTGTTATAATCGTAGATGGAACAAAGCCATTATTAATAGAGTTTCGGTAAAACTTCCCTAACAATCCGTCAGCCTCAATATAATTTAGTGCTGAGTAGTATTGAGGTACCGGATAATAGTCTAAGCTAGGTTCATAATCTTTATGATAGAATAAATACGGAGTACCTTTAACGGGTTCCTCACATCCATATGCTTTTATTTCTACTGGTGCGTATTTTCCGGTTGTTTTTTTCCAGTCATTAGATAAAAAGAAACTCAGGTAAACTCCGTAATCATTTACTTTCCCTACTCTTATTTTGCTGAAATCTGTATGATAAAGGCTTACACTCTTTCCATTTTCATTTAGTATAACCTGAAAACAGTAACCACCGAAAGTAACATAGTCTTTTGCAATCTTAGATATAAGTTTATCCCATGTATCATTTGGGTTCGGTTGACCGTAATACTGCATATTATCTACTCCGGATCCGCAAATATATGTTACCTTATTTTCTAGTACTCCCTTATTGATAGCTGAGTTATTATTAAGCTCAATAATCCTTTGAGGTAATAGATTGTCTTTATCATAGTTTATCCATCCTTTTGTATTCTTTGTGAATGTAGGATATGATTTAACAGTATCCGATAATTTTATAACTGTATAATCTTTATTATTTTCTAATACTTTCTCATCCATTTTCAAGAAGTTTTTTATTAAAATGTCTAATACCATAAGACATTTTAATTTTAAAAATATGAGAATTGAATTTGATGAGGTAAAATTAGAGATACCTGAAGGATGGAAAGATATCAGACTATCAGAGTATGAGCAATGGTATATGTCTCAGCCTGAGAGTAGATATGAAATGATAACATATGTAGCCAATGTGTGTAAAATAGACGCTAAATTATTATTGGATGCTCCGACTCAGATTTTTAATACCATATATGAGGCTATACAGTTTGTTTTCAATCATGATTTTGAACCTAAGAACAAATGTACAATTAACGGTACTGATTATTTTATTTCATTTGCTGATAAGCTAACACTGGGAGAGTATGTAGATGTTGAATCTATTATGGAAGGTGACAGTAAAAATAAATTATCAGAGTTATTGTCTATCATCTGTAGGCCGATAGGTGAAAAGTATAATCCGGATTTGACAGAAGATAGAATTAACCTATTTAAAAACATCGGATGTGATGAAGCTTTACCTCTTATCAGTTTTTTTTTATCCAAAAAGAAAAAATCAGAAGAAATTTCGAACCTCTATTCGAAGGTAACGGAGGGAATAGACCGATATCAAAAGGATATACAAACTTCTGTAATAAATATGGGTGGTATAAAACAATTTCGGATCTGGCAGGCGATAAAATATTACTTTTCGATGCGATCACAGAGAAAAAAGTTGTTGAAGTTTTCGGATTCCTTTTATACAGAATCGATAAATCCAGAGCTGAAGAAGAGCAATATAAATTTGAAAAACAGATAAAGAAATGATTACAGATATAATAGATATTTTCAGAAATCAAGCCCGGGAACATAAGACTATAAAGTCATTTTACTACAATAGGAATTATGAGATAGGTAGCGGGAATGATATTTACCCTCTATTCTGGTTAGAGGATCCTATTAACGGGCGCAATCAGGATAACACTTTTACGAACTCGGTTAATTTTTCAATACTGTTTGTACCAATGGATAAAGAACCTGTAAGCCATTTGCAAAATTTAGCTTTCTCTATAGGCCTTAATATCATAGAGCGCATAAAGAAAGACACAGAGATAGAGATAAGCATTAAACCGGATTGGACATATACAACACTAAGAGAGTATTATGATGATAATGCTGCAGGATGTCGATTCTCCGTGAACTTCATACAAAGAAATATGCAAAACCTTTGTTTAATAAATGAACAATTCGACGAAAACAAACAATTTGATGAGAATAAGAGTCTACCTGACTATGATATCACTCCGGCTAACAACTGTGATGTATTTATAAATAAGTTCCCTGTATTTGATTTAAAGACTAAAAAATGAATGAAGCTACAATAAAAATAATAGAGGGGATAGCGAACGATGTTCTGATATTATCTCATCTTATAATGGAGGATGATACTATAAGCAGTAACAGGAAAATAAATAAGAATACGCTAAGAGACAGTAATTTAATAAAAGATGTCGAAACAAAAATAGAAAGTATTGATAATCCGGTTATTATAAACGCTCTATTTAATCATTATGTTATTTTTCTGGAATGGTCACGGCCAAAGAAACATAAAAAAAAGCCTCCTATTGATGTATTGAGAGATTGGGCTTTGTCCCGTGGAATACCTACGGATAATGATACACTTTGGAAAATAAGCTATGCGATATGGAGAGACGGACATACAGGACGCCCGATATTAGCTACACTGGAAAAAGAGATTGAGGATAGTTTTGATAAAGAGATTTTTGATAAACTTTTTAATTCGATAATTGAAGAAATAACAAAATATTTTAATTGAAATGGGATATTTTACAAATAACATAGCTAAAGAGAGTAAAACACCTGCTATAGTCTCTCTATCAAGTAATCCGAATTATATACAATTTGAGAGCCTGACGGATCCGGCACAAGGCAGGCATATAAGTATTAGTTTGCAGATATTAGATACATCTGTAGAACTTGATAAAACCGAAATAGTAATAATAGAATCTGAATCAGGGAGTAGGCATGAGTTTAAAGGTACGCGTACACGTGAAAATGTAAATAGTAATACATTTTTTGTTGATAACGATAAGGCAGTTACAGCAGATAATATAAGAGCCTGTCTGATGGATATTGATTTTTTTAGCGGGAATTTTCAAATAACTATACCGCCCGTAAATAATAATGGTTCTTTAAGCAATGGAGATACTATTAAAATATATTCTATAGGTACCGGCCCGAATATGATGTTTACATTTGAGAAAAGAGATAGCAGTTTTACATTACTTACTGGCAATCCGGAAGATACTACTAACAATGACTCAATAGACGGAGGATCCGGGAACTGCGATATAGAGTTAGATTTATTCAGAGATACAAATGTATTCCTCGGAGTAGATGATACACCGCAAACCAACCAAGCTATAGGTACATATATAACAAGTATGTCAAAAGCCTATTATAATAATCCTATATGGTTTGATATTAATTCAATAACAGGGGATAAATTTTCAAATGATTTCTTAAATAGTGATGATTGGGTAAACACGGGTACTATTTCTGATTTTAGGTTTACGGCCCGTAAATACGACGGAGTAAGCAGGCAGCCGTTTTATATATCTAATGTCCTATATACCATAAAAGGATATGACAGGAATTTAGAGAGTAACGATTTATCAGAATACGTCTACAACACTCAACTAAAAAATATAGTAAAACCACTTACAAAACAGCCTACATTTTTTCATATCAAAGGACAAAAACAATATTTTAATTTTATTTTGGCTGATCCTGACAGAAATGTAAATCTAGGAAGCGAAGAGTATAATTTAGGAATATTGTATAAATTATACTCTCAGTCGAAAAATTACATAGCAACGGTACCAACACATCAGAAAAACAGAAAATTATTTAATATTGCTAATACTATATCACTGAATATAGACGGGATAATAGTAGACTATGATAATGTCGGATTTGTAGAGGTGTATTTGAGTAGAAATAATGTAGAAATTAGTTATCCGATTTTATTCAAGATATTACCGGAATGCCTGAACAAAGTAAATGATTTTGCTTTTCTCAATTCTTTGGGGGGATGGAGTAGCTTTAATTTTTCTGGAACGGATACAACTGATTTTAAAACATCAGCAAATACAATATATAAGACTCAGACACCTAGCCATACGATAAGTAGTGAACTGGAAAGTGTATATACTAAAGAAGCTGAGGAACAATTTACAGTTCAAACTATGCCAATTAATAAAAATATTTGCGACTGGCTGAAAGAGTTATCTTCATCTACTGTAGTATATGAGCTTTCAACAAAGAGATATATAATAGTAGATGAATTGAATATTAAACCGAATACCAAAGATGATCTTTTCAGATTAGAAATGAAATATCATTATTCGGATAGGTATAACAGTTTGATAGTATAAGATATGAAAATGACGTCTGTTTTTAATAAAAACTTTGATGCATACTTTTATGATAAGAAAAGGTACATAGTTAACAAAGGCTCTACACGTTCCTCTAAAACCTATAGTGTGCTGCAATTGCTATTCCTTATTGCCAGGGAATCACCAAAACCCAGAACTATATCTATTGTATCCGAAAGTATGCCACACCTGAAAAGAGGATGTATCAGGGACTTTACAGAAATATTACAAAATGAAGGTATTTGGAATGAAAACAACTGGAATGCTACAGATAAGATTTATAAAATTAATCACTCCATAATAGAATTTTTTTCGGCTGATAATCCGGGCAAAGTACACGGACCAAGTAGAGATATATTATACTTAAACGAGTGTATCAATATCGATTATGAAATATATCGACAGATGGCAATTCGTACCACAGAAACAATATTTTTAGACTGTAATCCAAGTTTTGAGTTTTGGGTAGATGAGAAAGTACTACCTAATGTCGAGGCGTGTCTTATTCATTCCACGTACAAAGATAATGAGTATCTATCAGAAGCTCAGGTAAAAGAAATTGAATCTAATAAACATGATACTAATTGGTGGCAAGTATACGGAGAAGGACTGACAGGATTAAGGCAAGGTGTTATTATGAATAATTGGGATATTGTTCCGGATGTACCTTTAACTTATAAAAACAGATGGATAGGTATAGACTTTGGTTTTACAAATGATCCTACTGCTATAATAGATATGAGGCTTTCTGAGGGTGAGTTATGGATTAATGAGCTGCTATATGAGAGAGGCGTCGATAATATACAGATTGCTAAATTTTTGAAAGATATAGGACTATCAAAAGATATACAGATAATAGCTGATTCTGCAGAACCGAAATCAATAAGGGAAATATCTTCTTTCGGATGGAGAGTAGAACCCGCTCTAAAAGGTAAAGACAGTATAAATACAGGTATTTCTATCCTGAATAGGTATAAAAAACATATTACACAAAGCAGCCTGAATATTATTAACGAATACCGTAATTATAGATGGGTTACCGATAGTTCAGGAGAGTCTACAAATATACCAATTGACAGATATAACCACTCTATAGACGCTCAAAGGTATGTAGTACTAAATAAATTAATAGAAAGAAATAACAACCTCAGCTATTCAATTATAAGAGGTAAAAAATAAACGATATGAAAATAGAATTATATATTAATAAACAGCTTTGCGATCTTCAGGAGGACACTACTATAGCACTTAAACGCGTATTCTTTAATCCTGCTGAACTGAATACAAAAGACGCTCAAAGATCATACTCTATTACATTGCCGGCTACAGCAACCAATAACGAAATATTTAAACATGTGAATGTTGAAGAGGTAGTAGGTAGGTTTGATAAGGAGTATGAGGCCTATCTTATAGTCGGAGGAGTAACAGTATTAGACGGTGGTTTCCTGATGCTTGAGATCGGTTATAATTATTACAAGGGTTGTCTGGCCGTCAGGGCCGATATGACGGTTAAAGATATATTCGGAGATATGAAAATGAATCAGGCCGGGCAATGGTTAGAGCCGTTTACCTCATTCCCCGGATCGATGAATGAATATAACCAGATGGATAACCCGCCGTTCTTTTTCCCTTATGTATTGTATGGATTGTTGCCTAAGATGAAAGATAGCATAACGGGTCTATATACCTCTAAAACGCTATGGGATAATACGGTTGTATTGGCCCGTGATGATTTTCCACCGTCAATTAATTGCCTGGAAGCTATACGGAATATATTTTTATCTAAAGGATATGTAATATCAGGAACGGCGTATAGCGATGATAGATTGAAAAAGCTATACATGTCTTATAAGAATCCGGTAGACTATGAAATGTTTTGGAATTATAGAGGTCTGGTTAATTTAGATTTAAGCGGTGAACTTAGCATAGATGCTCAACGGTTTGATGTTAATGAGGAAAAACAGGTTATCAATTATAATATACTTTCAAACAGGAGTAGGCAGAATGTTGTAGTCAATGATAATAAAGGTGATACTTATGACAGGTCTACGGGTATAATTACTATTCCTGTATCCGGTGTATATGAAATTGAACTAACATCTGATATAATATTAGATAGTGGTGAGGGTTGGAATAGGCCTTACTATAATTTAACACGGGAGATTACATTTAGTCATGCTGATGCTTTCGATCATATTAAAAATACACACAGTTTTGAAGTTAAAATATTAAAGTTATCCAGTACAGATACAACATTTACGGATATCGATATAGATAGGAAATACGGACAACCTAATATTAATCAGAATAATTCAGATTGGGAGTACGAAAATTCATTTCCTAAATATTTTCCTCAGCAAAACAAAACAATGATTGTAGACGCCTCACAAAATGATCGCTTAATTTGTGGTATTAGTTGCGGGAAAGATGATTTGCCCGAAGAGGCGAAACAATACTATACACCTACTCCAAACCCTATAATACAAAATAATGGTTGGTCCTGGAACCCGAAATACAAACAAGATGATGAGAACTTTATTACCTCTAACATTGAGGGGTATTTAGAGTATACCTTAGAGAATGGATCTGTCTCAAATATATCTGAATATAATAAAAGGGAAATAGATAATTTCACACCTAATAATGCTGAATATACAGATATAAATAAAGCTACCGGAAATGTAAAATGTTACGTATATCTGGAAAAGGGAGAAAAAATAGCTTTGTTAAGTTCGTCCAGTATAGATAAATTTACTGTAGCCGTTGACGGCTTACCGAGGACATTACCTAAATGTGTTATATCACATACTTTCAATTTTAACATAAAAATGAGACCTATCATGTATGACAAGAACTTTATTAATACTATGATAGATTCTACTGAAGAATATATTGATGGTAATAGTGATATGCTTAAAGACAATATAGACCTCATCAAGTTCTTACCATCAGAGCAAAAGGTAGATGAATGGTTAGATAACTTCTGTAAAGCTTTTAACCTGCAGCTATCCCAAGATACACAGAATAGTTTTAAGTTGAATGTAAGGCAAAAGAAAAGGATATTCGGGGGCGTACCCATCAATATGGATGAGAAAGCAAATGTAAACTTAGGACGCGTTAATAAATCATTAGATTTACCTACTTATTACGATATAGGATTTACTATCAATCAGGATGAACAGGGATATATAGAAACAGGGGAGAAAGGTACAGAGTTATTTAACACTGGAAGTATTACAAGAACCACGTTAAGTCAGACCTCCAATTTTTCTTTTAACTGGCTAAAGGATATTGAGTATGATGTATTGGGAGAGATCAAAACTTTAAGGTTGCCAGTAATAACAGATAAAGAGATATGGAAATTAAACGGTGTTAGGGATTATGAGGAAATGATATCAAAATATTATACTGACCTGGCTCAAAGGTTCTGGTACAAAGGGGATAATTTTACATATACTTATGACCGGGATAAGACATTTGTTATAGCACTTGTTAAAAATGAGATTGACAATATAATAGAGCTTAATTATTATAATAGGCCTCTATCTATACTAAGAACCTATTTCACAATATTCACTAATAGATTTAAAGACTATACAATTGTGCAATGCTTATTAACACCTGAAGAGTATAATAGAACACCATACAGCTATGTACGGTTTAATGGCAGTATCTATGTTATAGCTGAAATAGATAAATATAATCCTTTAGGAACATCGCTTGCTGATATAAAGCTGATTGAGGGATAATTTTTAAAAGGTGGGATTTTTCCACCTTTAGAATATTGAAACAAAAAAAGAGGAGTTAACTACTCCTCTTTGTATTTGGTATAATTACTTTCACCGCTAGAATTTGATATTGACAGTTTATCACCAATGATATCAAACCGGTATGTAACTCCCTTACATGTAAAGGTGCTTTTTTCTTTATCAATAGTATAAACTCCTCTCGTTTCTGGGTGCCCCCAAACTCCATTTTCAAGGTGTTCATATTTCCATTGAAACTCATTAGTAAATACAGTTCTAACGGTAGGCGTCTTATCCCAGATCCATTTACCCTCTATAGGGTTATAATATTCCGGATCCGGTTCATCTTTGTTGTCATCATCACTTGAACACGATATAAGACTAATCATCAGGACGAATGTAAATAATATTTTCTTCATAACTTATTTATTTTTACCAATCATCATTACTATTTCCTAAATTACTATTCTTCATTCCTAAAACAAGATTATCTCTTATTTTCTCAATTTCAGGAAGTATTAATTTTGAGTTCTTACTATTAGGCTTTTCAATTAATTCACTCATAGCAGACTGATGATTCGTGCCTACTTCAACATTTGTAAATATGATAGTATATCTAAATCTATTATCTTTTGCCTCTAAAGTTAAAGTAAAAAATACTTTCCCGTTAATTGTAACCATACGTTTATATGCAAAAGTCGAAATACCTTTTATTATAATTTTTTTATTAGTTACATCGTCTAACTGTATAACATCATTAGCGGAATTAAAAGTAGTAGCAATCCACGATTTTAAATTAGAGTATATCTCATCAGAAGTTTTATCCACCTGTATGACATCTTGATATTCAGGAAATTTATTTTTACCTTCCTGAGCATGCACAAGGCTAGTCATTAGGACGATGATTAGCGTAAACAGTAATATCTTTTTCATAACTTATTGGTTTTGTTGACAAATATAATCATCTTGTTTGAAAGCCATACAATAAAGTTTATATTTTTCCTCCAAGTTTAATCCTGTATATCTGTCTACTGCTTTGCTACCTTCTTCATGCAGGCCGGAACTATACTTATTTAAGGCTACCTTTGCGAGTATATCGACATGTGTCTTTCTGCATGTTTTTGAGGAGGCAATACCGGAAATAGGTATAGGTTTCAGCTCTCCGTTATCCCTTGTTATCACACTCCGGTTTATTTCATAATGGGAAAGCAGCTTCTTTATCTGTTTATTATATCCGTCCTCCCCTGATATATTACCGATAAAGAAAGGAGCTAATACATTATCTGGTAAGATATCCTTATACTTCATTATAATATCATAAGCAAATTTTACAAGAGGTGTGTCTATTGGCTTCAAGTCTTTCCTATGACTTGTTTTGCTTGGTACATAGTGAACATAGCAGAAGTTATTTTTATAGCTTATATTAGACCATGTCAGACTATTAAAGTCATCTATCCGGCTGCCTATTGCGCACTGCAATAAGAAACAATCTCTTACCTTTTTGAGATCAGTAGGACAATCATTATTTACTATGGTTAATAGTTCATCTATGTTTAAATAAACAGGTTCATCATAAGACTCTCTAAGCATGATCTCTCTTTCGCGCTTCGCTATCTTCCGGAAAGGACTCACAGATATCAGGTCCTTTTCTTCCAATTCATTGAAGAATGTTTTTAACCCTGTAAGTTTAGAGGCTATAGTATTTCTTTTACGTTCTTTTGGGAGCTGCTTAACTGATAACTTATTATAAATATCCGGGTATTTATCAATATATTGATACTCATTAATTAAAAAGTCTTGAAATAATAAAAGGGTATTAGAGGTAAATTCTTTTGAGGTGATTTTAGTTAACTTTTTTATTTTTAAGAACCGATCTAAAATACCTTTTGTTACCAGATAATGTTTATATCTTTCTTTACCGATCATATTTCTTTTATACCAGTTTTCAGAAATTGAGGTAAAATCTTCAATAAATGTATTTTCTTTTACTTTCTCTATTTTCTTATTACCTGATTTTATCTGCATTTGCTCTATAAGATATTTAGCTGTTATATCCGTTTTTAGAGCTTTAGCCTCATTAAAGGCCTCGGAGATATATCCTTTTATACTATTCAATCTATCACTTACTTTTGTTGCAGATATAGTATCTTTATTCTCTATAGCCTTCTTACCGGGTACCATTTTTTGAGCCTTAACATCAAAGTCTGTTATGTGCTGTAAACGGATACCTGTATTATACCAACATCTACCCTGATAGGATAGATCTAACATAAGAGGTACATTCTCCTCAATTAATTCTCCTGTCTCTTTATACTTTCTTCTCTCCGGACGGAAAGTAGCTTTATAGGTTAGCGCCATATTTGTATGTAATAATTTTGTATATACAAATATACATACAATATTTAGAAACACGTCGAAACATGTAGAAAAATATAGAACTATTGAAACGCTTATTGATAGCTGTTTTTGTAATACATCGAAACACGTAGGAAAATATAGAAATATATTATATTGAATCTTTGTGAGACAACATTTTTATTACGGTATCCGCTAGCAATTAAATAGTTAGCGGATATTTTATTTATAAAGCATACACTTTTACATACAAGTGATCAATACATGCGTATGACCGGGCTGCAACAAAGCGACATATAAACTAACGCTTTCGTGTATGGAATGGTTTGTGTCCACCCCTTCTAGTTTGCTCCCCATTTTTGAGGAGCGATTGATAATCAACATCTTGTATAAAACCTTCCAATGCAGAAATTTCTGCATTGGCATAAAAAAGGCCTTATCTCCCGACAAAGCCTTTAAAGTAAACAAAATTATGATAACAAACGTGACAAAGTATTTAAGCTAGGGCATCACCTAGTTTTTTAAGACCTTCCTTAGTTTTTTCTGATGTGACATTAACAACCAATTCTCCTCCATCTTTACCAGTTAATTCTTTCTTATCCGATAGACCTAACAGACGGGCGACAATATTCGAACTGTAAGCCTCTACCATAGCTCCTTCAAGCTGATTTTGTCTAATAACCTCGCGTATGTGTGTTACGACTTCTAAAAAATCATTTCTTTGTTCATAGTTAAAAAAAGTCTGTACACTTATACCGGCATATACACATAATCCCTCTATAGTGTAAGGACGTGAAGTAGGTACCTTAATTATTTTACCTGCATTTGGACCGCTCTTTATAGCTTCATTTTTATACCATGGTTTTTTATAACACCATTCGAAGTATTTATAAGCTTCCTGTAATAGTTCATCCGGAGTCTTATATATAAGTTCTCTTCCGTCCTTTTGCCTTCTCTTGTAATATTCGTTTCCTTTTGGGGGTGCCATGGTTATTTTCCTTCCGTTATACTTATATAAATTTCACTTTCACTATTTGCCAACCAAAAAGCTTTAATATCTGGGAATTTAGATTCTGCATATCTTAATATTAATTCTCCAATCAATAGATCATAGTCACTATCTGGTTTTGCAGGAATATTTCTACTGGGTACTTTTTGACTCTTAAACATTTCATCTGTCATTTGATCTATCTTGTTAAGTAGTTCCTCATCTGATAGATTACAGTGTCTAAATGATGCTATTGTATTCATGCTTTACCGTCTTTTTCTTCCTCGTTTTGTTTTTACTTCAGCCTGAGGAGTATTTTCCACTACAGGGATATCTTTAATAATGGATTTAAGAGGATCTTTATCCTTTGAGCTATCCTCATTTTGATTCTCTATCCATTTTTTAAGCTCGTTTACTTTTCTTATCAAGCAGCTAGCACACGATTGAGGGCTTTCATTTGTTTCGAATACTTTATTATACAGTCCGTATATACGGCTCATGCTATATCTATGAGTTTTTTCTACTTCTGATATCAGCTCCTCAACATCTTTTATTAAATCTTTATTCATGACCTATTTTTTATAATTTTGATTATTTATCGACTCTATCAATATCTGCATCATTCTACTATCTTCTTACCTTCTTGATACTTTATAATAAAGTAAAGTATAAAAGCTGTAATGACTCCTGAAATTGCTATTCCCCAACTTTCAAAAAATAGAGCTATTAGAGCCGATTGTAGCCATTGTAAATGGAAAGTGAAGCAAGGACTGCAATTAAACGGCTTAATGTTAAATTTTGAGCTTATCTCAGGTAAAACGAGTGATAAGCGCTCTCCTAACATTAGAGAAAAAAGCGTACTAAAATAACCAGATATGAATATTAAAAATTCTCTCATGCTATGAGATATTTGAAAAATTAAATATTTACAGTTTATCTCTTCTTTTTCTAAACTCTTCATTATTACGGATATCTTTTTTTATTTTTGATATGACGCGTTGAATGGTATAAGATTTAACTCCGGTTATCTTAGAAAGTGATGAGTAATTAACTGCAGGCTTTAGGCTCATGTACATTTTAAATAATTCGAAATTCCTTATACTGTGATTCAGATAGACATAATTTAGTATATCCTTTTCAAGGGCTCTTTGTTTATCTTCTATATCTAAATGTTTGTTATCCTCTTCTTTTTCATGAATAGGTAAAAACTCGCAATACCTGTTTTCTTTTATTTTACTATTCAATAAAATGCTTAGATATGATTGAATAAAGTAATATCTATAATTATTTATATCAACGCCTGAATAAAGAACTATGTCATATATCTTCAGGTAACAATCATTAAAGGAATCACTATCATAACTTTTTATATCTTCCAGATAGAGCTTTATATTTTCATGATTATTTAAAAACCATGTATTAAAATCTTCTGCCTTTTCAGCATATAAAGAGTCTATATCTTTTTTACGGGTATATTTTTTCCCTTTATTTTTGCCGTTATTGAATATCTGTACTTTCATAGCTTTTTCTTTGATGGAAATATATCTCTTGTACCACTCTTATATTTAATTTTCATTTCTGTCTTTCTGCTTGGTCTTTTACAGTATTCAGCCCTGCACCAAAAAGGTATCTCTTCATAAAAACCATCCGGTATAGGTATGAGCTTGAATAGTTCTTGTTCGAAGTCAACAGCTAGTAACATACATGCTACGCAATAATTATCAAACCCATTAGGATAACATTCAATTTCCTCATACCCGGTAAACCTTTTCTTTTTAAACTCTTTAAGATCCATGTCTACTTCTTATTTGAAAATAACACATGTGCAAATACATAATACATGAATATAAGAGTAAATACACTAAATATTCTGCCTCCAGGATGCCAGTCATAAGGGTTCATTTCCATAAAAAGGAATGAATACAAACCCCATGTTAAAATGATGGGAACTATCAGCCATTGCATAATGCGTTTATTTTTCATTTTGTCGTTATTCATATCCGCGTTTTTAAAATGGTAAACTATCCGACTCTGTTACATCCGCTATAAAATCAGCTTCTAATTGATCAGGAGTTTTATTTTCTATAAAATCTAAAACACTTTGAGTATTATTATAAATGGCATCAAGAAAATTAGAATTATCATCCTCACCTGATCGGCCAGACACAAGAGGCGTATATCTACCATTAGCATAATTGTAAGTAAAATAAGCAGATCCACATTTACCCAAATGTTTAAACTTAACCTTGTGAACATCTATTCTTACTTGTTGCAAAGTATTATCTCTATATACTGTTAACCCAAAATCAGCTTTATTGTAAAAATTTGCGGAGCCGTTAACATCGTAAAGGTTAGGAGCAACAGGTACTCCGTTCTTTACCTCCATTTTTTTTGGATGAGCTACAAGAAATATTAAGACATCCTTTTGTCGTGCAAAGGTTACAAGTTTATGGAGTAAAGCGGATATATAGTTAGTTTCACTCATACCCGATGGAATTTGATGTTCAATTGTGTTATATGGATCTATTATCAAACCTTTTATGCCTCTTTTCTTAACTAAGAATGATACCTTTTCTAGAATTGTATCTATTCCAAAATCATCTTCAGGATAAATAAAATAAAAATTGTTTTCAATATGGACGCAAGCATTTTCATAATCACCCGGTTTTAATGAATCTTTATCAAATCTTTTACCTGTAAACTTTGAAGTTAGTTTTGAAATCAGATAGGATATAGGATGATTTTCAGGAGAGAAATAAGCGAACTTCAACCCATATTTTATATTTAATCTAACTGCTATTTCATCTACAAATTCACTTTTACCATGTGATGGTATTCCTGTTACAATACATAATCTTCCAGTTTCAAAACTAATAAGTCTATCAAAATCGGAATGTCCTGTTATATACCCTGGCTTTAATCCTCCTTGAAAAAGTAAATCAACTTGTTGCCTGATATCAGATAAGGAAAATATTCCCTCTATTTTTATATCCTCAGCATTCTCAATACATAACTGCAATGATTTTTGACCGTATTTAATTAAATGCTCATTTGCATCTTTGCATCCTTCACCATAAGTAACTATTTTACATTTCTCTGGTCCAAAACGCCGAATAAGGTCATATCTAAAACTGATGCCCTTCTCATCTGTATCTACAGCTAGATATATAGTGTCGATATTATCGAATCTTTCAATATCATTATCAAGGTAATCCGTACCATTTGCGCCGTTTGGAACTGAGACAGCAGATTTATAACCACATTCAACAAAAGTTGCAGTATCAATCTCACCCTCTGTAACAATAACATATTTTTGATCTTTGATAGAATCTATATTGTAAAGCATTAGCTCACAATCAGCCATGAAAGAAAAACATTTATCTTTGGTCCGAGATTTAATATTAATCAACTCCCCATCCCTGAAATAATTGAACTGCATAGCTTTTACTTTACGGTTCTCTTTTCTTGAATATCCTGGTCCTTCAGTTATCCTCAATTCCTTTAAAGTATTCTGAGAGATTTTACGCTCCTCTTCAAACCACTTAACTATAATATCGGACAAATCTGTTTTATTGATCCAGTGTGGTTTTTGATATGCTTTTTTTATCATCTTTGTATAATTGTATAAATCTCTCTTCTCATTCTCAATAGATCCAGACCAATTACAATAATGACATTTATATAGTCCATCATCCAGATTAACAGATAACGACTTATCATTTTTATGTTTTCTGGCTCCTTTCTGACACTCCGGGCATATTGTTTTAATTTTTCCGTATGTTCTACCAAATGGAATATTTATTCCTATGTCTGACCATTTACTCATTAGCTCATAAATCTTGGTTTGGATGGATCGTCTTTTGTTTCTTCGCTGCCATTGATATAAAGTTCTATTTTATCTGATCTTGAAAAAAACTCAGG
>QMCD01000506.1_pt1 | contig 23646 bp, 23 predicted proteins | sample 1821841 | NCBI WGS metagenome assembly QMCD01 (sample SAMN01991225, study PRJNA193472) | Termite gut metagenome, whole genome shotgun sequencing project. | isolation source: worker | host: Macrotermes natalensis | reverse complement strand
TGCAATTTCGGTTCGGCATATTGGACCTGTATCACGCTGTCCCAATTCGTGTTCAGGTTGAAACGCAACCGTTCCGGGAGTGTGGTGGCGACGACGCTCGAATTCGCCGCCGGCCCCGTTGTTTCTTCGGTCGTTTCCCCGCCCGGGATTTCCATTCTCGGGCTGCTGAAAACCGGCTGTCCCGGATCGAGCGATTCGAAATCGTCCGTTTCCGAATGCGTGTTCGGATTCATGGATTCCGACTGTTTCCCGTGTAAACGAGAGACCAGGCCGGGGATTTCGTCCGGTTCCAACGTTCCGTCGAACGATTCGGTGATTGATTCCGCAATCGTGACGACCGACTCTTCCGCGGTCAGGTAAAACGTCATGCCCGAAATCGCGATCGCCGTTCCGAACAAGAACGCCGTCCATTTCTTCGTGTAATCCTTCGTGCAATCCATTGCGTGGGGCCTCCAAAAAAGGGGTGGGGAGGTATTGGTCTTGAGGTTGACAATCGAACGTGAAGCGGTGTTGTGGGAAGGGCGTCTCACTATACCGGAAACCGTTACTTGCCGGATACGGTGGAATTGTTACTGACCTTCGGGTTGGCATTTCCGAGTACCGGAACACTCCCGATCTGTTGCTGTCGGGCCGGCTGCGACTGCCGATTCCTCACTTGCTGTTGCTGCTGCTGTTGTTGACGCTGATGCTGGTACCACAGTTGCCGTTGTTGTCGGGTAATCGGTTTCTTCTCGGCAATGAGCCCCTTGATGACTTCGATCGCTTCCTCGCGTTCCTTCATCTCGACGGCCAGCTTTGCTTCACGTTCTTTCGCCGCCGCCGCCTGGGCGATCCGTTCGGCTTCCGCTTCCGATTCGAGCGGACGGTCGATCAGGAAACCGCCGCCGCTGCCGCGTTGCACGTACGAATTATTCGCCGCACCGCAACCGTAGGAGTCTTTGCCGCCGTAATCGACAAGGAAACTGAAATTGCTGCCGCAGTTGGAAGGCGAGTGATAGGAAATTCCGCCGCCGGCGTACGCCTGGTTGCGGCCCATGTATTTCTCATCGCCGCCGTAATCGAACAGGACGCCGATACTTCCCTCCGCACCACAACCCTGGGTCATGCCTCCGCTCGACGAAAAAACGTCGTTTCCGTTGAAATCGCAAAGCCAGCCGATGGAAAGGTCCCAAGCCATGCCGGTCCCCATGATCGTTCCGCCGTAAAGATCGTTCCCCTGGTCGTCGATCAGGAAGCCGAGCGCGTAATGGCAGCCGAAACCGTTGATAAACCGGGTCCATTTCGATTCACGCCGGGGCTGTTCGTTGTATCCGAGCTGGGTCGAGCCCATCCGTTTGTCGTTGCCGTCGAAATCCCGGGCGATTCCGACGCCGAGCCAGTAACCGCCGCCGTGACCGAAGTAGTCGACTTCGTAAATATCGTCGCCCGTTCCGTCCAGGATCATCCCGACGCCGCCGTTGGCGACTTGGCGAATTCCGGCACCGATTCCCTGGCCCCAACCATCGTAACCGGGATGTTCCGGGTAGGAATCGATGTACAAACCGCCGCAATAATAAAAATCGTTGCCTTCGACATTCTCAAGGATACCGAAACCGCCGGGCGCCCCGAACCCTTGAGCCCACAGGGCGGCACGGAATTTATCGTTCCCGCCCCGATCCAGGAGTATGCCGACGCCGCACAAGGCGTGGCCCTGGGCGCGACGGAGCGCCTTGTAACCGTCGTTTCCGGCATAATCGATCAACATGCCGATCCCGCCGATCGTCGAACCCTGCGCGACGTCGACGGCCGTGTAGGTCGTATTGCCTTCGACGTTGATCAGCAAGGATGCTCCGAGAATCGAACCGCCCTGGACGCCGGGCTTCGAAGCCGTGTAAACGTCGTTTCCCGGGCCGACGTCGATCAGGACGAGCACGGGCCGGTTGATGTTGCAGGTCCCTTCACGATAGGTGTCGTTGCCGCCGAGATCGATCACGCAAACGACATCCTTGAAATCCGCCGAATCGAGATCGTAGGTGTTGTTTTCCCGGCCTCCGATCAGGATGTCGCCCGTCGGCGCCACGACGCGCTGGAATTTCTGCCCGGATATCATGACGTGTTCATAGGCGTCTTCCGGGAGCTGCGCGAGGAGGTCGAGCAACTTCCTGCTCGTCAAGGGAGCGAACGCGTCGCCCGCCTGGTGGACGCCGGTTTTGTCCATCTTTTCCATCAGCGAACAAAGACGGCGACCGAAACTGCGATTCGGGATCGTATGGCCGTTGACACAGCCGCTCCCGCTGAAAGTCTGGTACAGGTTGGTCGCCAACTCGTTCTGCTCGGCGGTCGTCAGCGTCGATAACGCGCGACTCATGCCGACCTGGGCATCCGTGGTCGCCTTGACGACGGCATCGACCGCGCATTGCGGCGTCAAAATCCCGGCAAATTGAACGCCGTCGTCGTTTCTTGCCGAAACATCGAGTTTCTCGCGAATCATTTTCAGCGCTTGCGCGAAACGGGTATGGTCGCCGATCAAGGCATGATGTAGCGAACGGCTGAATTCGTCGATTTCGACGACGGAACCGAGCACGTCGCTGTACAGTTTCACATACCAGCCGAGCCGGCAACGGGCGTCGATTTCGCTGTTCGTGTTCACGCTGTTGGTACTGCGCAAAGTCGATTTCGCGTAGTTCTGCCACATCCCCATGCGGCCGGTCATATTGCGACTCTTCAACCCGTTCATGATTTCATCGCGCAACAACTTGATCTTTGTCGCGGCATGGGGATCACCGACTTTTTTCATATCGACCGTTCCCCCGCCGCCGATAACGGGTTCATCGACGACCGGTTTATCCATGACCACGGTCGAATCGTCCTCCGCTCCGGAATTTGCGGTTTCTCCGGTCTCTGCATCCTCTGCTTCCTTTGCTTCTTTTGTATTTTCCGGAGAAGCGATTACTTCGAATACCTCCGGTTTCAGTTGTGCCGGGGTTTCCGATTCCTTCGCCTCGCTCTCCGATTCCTCGGGCGGCACGGTCGCTTTGGTGTCGACACCGTCTTCGAACTTCGTGTTCTCGGCGGATTCCCGCGGTTTTTCCGCTACGTTTTCTTCCGCCGCATTCTCCTGTTCATCCCGTGGAGCCGCTTCAACGGAAGTCTCCGCATCGTCGTTCAACAACCCGGCTTTGCTCGATTTTTCCTCCTCGCTCGTGTTTTCATCCTCTCCCGAAGCTGGTGCTTCCGGCGTTTGGGGGTCATCCGTTTCTTCCTCGTTCAACGATGATTCCGAGCCCTCGGCTGCCAAAATGTTTTCATTCGCCGTTTTGAGCAATCCCCGATCATGGCCCCGGTCATGCGTCGGAGCCACGGCATACGATTCCGGTTCGACCGGTAAGAATTCAAACGTACGTGTCGTTGCCGTTTTACCGGCCGGGTTTTCCCGCAGCCCGCCAAAGGGAGAAACCGGAGAAGCGGAGACCGCTTCCGGTCGGCTCCAAGACGATGTCGTACTTTGGGGCGTATTCCTTTTCTCAACGGCACCGTCGGCGTCACTGTCCGTGGTTGTTGAGGCCGGCGTCGGTTGAGCGACTGCGCGAGGCGACGCCTCGGCTTTCAAGGCAATCGGTTCTCCACCCGGTCCGGCACCTTTTTTCCCGGGGGATGATTCATTCGGGACGACCGCAACCCAACCGCTGGAATTTGCCTTCTGCTCCGGTTTCACGGCAAGCGGAACGGTCCGCATCGAATTCGGCCGAGGTTTACCCAATGCAAGCGGCTGTACCGATTCCGCTTCCGTGCTTTTGGGGACAAACCCGGTTGGAGTCGTCGGAGGAACGGAATTGGAAACCGACTTCGTCGGGGTAACGCTGGCGCGCAGCAGTGATTCAAAATCCTGGGAATTGTCTTCCGCATAAATCCCCGTGGACAGCGCACAGGGAACAAGCGCACAGAGAACCAATGCACTACCACGAAAAGACGCCAAACCGCGTCTTCTATCCTTTTTGCCCAATGTCGAGTTCATAATAGTACAATTCTCCCTGAAAGCCCCAGTATGATCGGAATGTAGGAGCAATGCACAAAAAAGGCAAAACGGGAATGCGTGCGCCGTTTTTTCGACATTGCAAATTGTACTAGTTAATTCGGTTATTACAGTGGTCCTCTTGAGGAAAAAGAAAGGAGGAGCAGGAAGATCGACAAGCAAACGAGAAAAACGAGGAAAAAAGGAACGGAACTAATCCGGCGAGAGCGTTTACATTCATTTTGCCGCCGCAACCATCACCTCTTGCTTATTGAATGCAAGCTGTTTGGCGCGAATCGAATGAAATCCCCAATGCCGGATCGTTTTGAGATATTCCGGGAGGGCTTCGGCCAGATTCCAATGGAACAGCTTTAGTGTGAAAAGAAGTCCGCGAATTTTCATTTCCGGATGCAGAACCAGGTCTTCAAGGGCCCGTAGCGTGTATTGCGGGGCGACATTCATATCGGCAAGAATCCATCGTACTTTTCGAAAAGCCCGCACCTTTACTTTTCCCGTGCGACCGCGTAAATGAGTAAAATTGGGGTGATTCAAAACAGCCGGAGCCATCTCGCCGGGATCAAGGCCGATGACCTCCGCACCGCGTGCCAAAAGGGCCTGAGACGATCCTCCCGGAGCGGAACCGATATCCAGACAACGCGTTCCGATACCGATCGGGAAGGCGGACCAACGTAACCCTTCTTCAAATTTCAACCAAGCCCGCGAAACGGCGTCGAATGGTAAAAGGAGAGGGGTAATGCCGCCAGGCCACTGCGACATTGCATCCAAACGGCATGGCATCCTTGTTCCGATCCACCAGGTGTCTCGGTCAATCCCGATGCAATCGACAATCGTATCCGACAATTGAGCAGGCAGTTCCGGCAAATCGATTCCGCAGGCCCAGCGATTGGGCTGATCGATATGGGACGCTGCACGCTCCAAAATGTGCGCGACAAGCCGACCGTGAAGTTTGCGGGCGGATTCTCCCATTCCCGGCTCGAACCCATGTTCACCGGGCTGATACGCATCGCGTTGCCAGACATGAAATCGCAAATGTCGTTTTTCCTTAAAAAGAGGACCGTCGATATACCCCGCAAAGACTTTTTCAGCAACGGTCTCCAAATCCGGCGCCTCGATTTTTCCCAGAGAAAGGCCGATTGATCTCGCAAAAACAAGATTATTGTGAAAATCGGCCAACTCCTGTGGATCGATTTCATTGGTCCGGTCGGTTTTGAAGGTCAAAAAACCGGGACGCGAAAACGCGGGGCGAAAACCGGAAATCCGGGCGATTTCCCTTTTCAAGGCGGATTCCGCGCCGATCTGGCAGGACATGTAAATAAATGAGGAATCCATCGGCTCTCCTTGGACCTCCCTTGACGAGAGTGGGGCAAAACGACTATCCTACAGCATAGGTTTCGTTTCGGGAATGTGTCATCCGTCTTGCGTTGAATATTTCTTTTGGGAGGCTTTCGTAGTGAATACCGTCAATGTCGCACTCATCGGCTTGGGAACGATCGGAACAGGGGTTGCCCGGATTTTATCGGAATACGCGGACCGGATTACCGATGCGGTCGGTTCACGCGTCGTACTGGCCAAGGTATGCGATAAAGACCTCTCACGCGAACGGGACATTACGCTCCCGGCGGAAATGTTGACTGACGATTTCGAGCGCATCCTCGACGACCCGAGCATTTCGATCGTCATCGAACTGATCGGCGGCCTTGAACCGGCGCGAACAATGGTGCTGCGATCTCTGCAAAACGGGAAAAACGTCATCACGGCGAATAAGGCCCTGCTTGCCCAGCACGGCGCGGAGCTGTTCGATACGGCAAAAAAACACGGTGTGACGATCGCGTTCGAAGCGGCGGTTTGCGGCGGAATCCCCATCCTCGGCACGCTTGCCACCTCGCTCCAGGCAAACCGGTTCCAATCGATCCACGCGATTGTCAACGGGACAAGCAATTTCATCCTCTCCCAAATGGACGAGGCCGGAACAAACTACCAGGATGCCGTCAACGAGGCCCGACGACTCGGGTTCGCCGAAGCCGATCCGACGATGGACGTCGACGGAACCGATGCCGTTCAAAAACTTGCCATCCTTGCCCGGATCGCTTTTGGAGTCCGTGTGGATTGGAAAACGATTCCGCGAACCGGGATTGAGGCGATCGAAGCCATCGATTTCCGGTATGCCCGCGAATTAGGGTATAAAATCAAATTGCTCGCCGTCGCCGCCTCGACGGCAACGGGGTTGGAACTTCACGTTTCGCCGACGCTTGTCCGGGAAACCAACCCGTTGGCCCGGGTCGACAACGCGTTCAACGCCGTTCGCGTGACCGGAGATTGTGTCGGCCCGGTTTTTTTCCAGGGGCTCGGCGCCGGTCGCATGCCGACCGCCTCGGCTGTTCTCGGCGACCTGATCGCTACGGTGCTCGGGCGGACGGCCATCACCTTCAAGGCCCTGGAGCTTTGGGAGGAAAACCGCAACGGGATTGCGGTGAAAGATCCGCGCGAAGTCCGCGGCAAATCGTTTCTCCGGATGCGCGCCGTCGATAAACCCGGCGTGCTGCATGAGATTTCCGGCGTGTTCGGAAGGCATGGGATTTCGATCGCCTCAATGATCCAACATGCCGGGGAAAATCGGGCGACGGGGGAACATCAGGAGGTCAAAACGCCCGTGTCGTTGATTTTGACGACACACGATGCCAGGGAAGGAGACATGAGGCATGCGATTGACGAGCTGGAACGCCTTGACTGCGTTTATGGCAAGATCGTGAGAATCGGGTTGCTTGATTGACGGAGCGCGGTCGTTCCTCGCGGGTTGACAAGTCGCGGCAAAATGTTCATAATGACGGGCGCCTTCGATTTCGTTCGAAAATGAAAGCCGCATCGTGACGTTTTCCCGACGGGGCGCGTTTCACACTATTGCCAAAATCCCCTTCTCCGTTCATTCCCGTGGTAAAACCCAAGGAAATCTGGCGTCCGCTTTATCCTTTCGAGTCCCGTTGGTTGGAACTCGGCGACGGGTTGCGATACCATTATCTGGACGAACGGAAAGGGAAAAAAACAGGAGAGGCGCAACGGGAAGTCCTCCTCATGGTCCACGGGAATCCGACATGGTCGTTTTACTGGCGGGCTCTGGTTTCGGCGTTTCGCGACCGATACCGGGTCGTCGCCGTCGACCACATCGGTTGCGGGCTTTCGGACAAGCCTTCGGAAGAAACGTACGAATACACCCTCGCGCGGCGAATCGACGATCTCGCGACCTTGGTTCAAGCGCTGGACCTCCGCGAAATCACGCTGCTCGGCCACGACTGGGGGGGAGCCATCGGAATGGGGGCCGCCTGCCGGCTCGAAGAACGGTTCAAGCGGATCGTTTTAATGAATACGTGTACCTTTCTCAGCACGTTGTGTCCGTTGCGAATCGCCGCCTGCCGTTTGCCCGTGCTCGGCCGGTTTGGGGTCCAGGGGCTCAACCTCTTCGCGCTTGCCGCGACGCGAATGGCCCTCGCCCCGGGGCATCGTTTACCGAAAGAAGTTCGCGCCGGCCTGCTTGCCCCTTATGATTCCCGGCAAAACCGGGTGGCGGTCTACCAATTCGTCCGGGATATCCCCCTTTCGGAAAACCACCCGAGCTACGGTACGCTGCTCGCGATCGAAGAAAACCTGCGTTTGTTCCGCCGCAGGCCTGTTTGCCTGATCTGGGGAATGCTCGATTGGTGTTTTTCCCCCGAATTTCTCAAGCGTTTTCTCCAATTCTACCCGGAAGCCGAGGTTCACCGCTTTACGGATGCGGGCCATTACGTCGTCGAAGAAGCCGCCGATCGCATCATACCGATTCTGGAACAATTCCTGGTGAAATAACGCTTGGTGAAATGACGGTGACACACCGGCGTCTTGTACTGAAAACGGCGCCGTACTTTTTTTCTTCCGCGCGCTGCACTTTCAAACCGCCGTTCACTGTCGTCAAACCCCTTCGTTAAACCCCTTCGTCAAATTTTGGAAATCCCTTGCTTTCAAAAGCTGTAACTCATTGATCGAAAAGATGGTCGGCGTTTTGTGTTCATGATGATGACTCGGAATCGCGGCGAACAATTTCTTTTAACTTTGTCACGACAAGATCGTAATGGGTGGGTTCGTGAGGAAAGGTGCATTGCGAACAGCACTTGATATCTTTCGATTCGCCGACATATTCGAAATTGCCGCCGCAACGATCGCCCAACGGATAAAGCGGGCAATAACAAAACAGGCAATTGAAAGATTCGGGATCGATATTTTCGTGACAGGGAAAATAGCGGCAACCCGTGTTCCTGAAGAATTTGAAACTGTTTTTCATAGTCATTTAGCCGGTTCTCCGTGCCTTGGCTTCGTACATGATGGCGTTGACAATCGCCGCCGCAACGTTGCTTCCCCCTTTTCTTCCTCTGGCAACGATGGAAGGAACGTCGAGCTCCAGGATTTTTTCCTTGGCTTCGATGACATTGACGAATCCGACGGGAACCGCGACGACCAGTTCCGGCAGACAAATTCCTTGCTCAATGACTTCGCAGAGCTTCAAAAGGGCCGTTGGCGCGTTACCGACGATGAAAATTGTCGGACCGGAAATGTTGCGCAGGGCATATTCCACCGCGACGGCGGAACGGGTCATGTTCGTTTCTTTCGCCTTTTGCACAACTTCGGGAGCGTCGATGAAACAATGAACCGAACCGCCGAATTGTGCGAGAATTCGCTTGTTGATTCCCGCCTCGGCCATCCGGGTATCCGTGACAACGTGAAAACCGCTGTAATTCAGCACGGAAATCGCGCGTTCGAGAACGTTTTCCGTGAAAACGAGGTTTTCCAGAAAATCCAAGTCGGCGGTAGTGTGAATTACCCGCTTGATGATCGACGCATTGGGACCGAGAGGTTTATCGCCCAATAATTGCGTGATGATTTCGAAACTGCGTTTCTCGATCTCGCCGGGATCAGTGATGAGGTCCATGCTTAACCCTATTCTTGAAGTGGGAGCAGGCATCGACGAAGTTCTCGGCCAGTCGCCGGTTGCCGCCGAAATGAAGGTGCGGATACCCGGCAAACAGTTTTTCAGTGGCATGAATGCATGAAAAAGAACCCGATCCGCTTGCCTTGAGCGCCGTGAAATCGTTTCCTGCGTTCGTCGCGGAGGAATAATGAAACGAATGAGCCCGAATTTTATCCCCTTTGTTGCAGAGAATGTTATCGTTGCGAGACTCCAGACCGACGTACCCGAATTGTTGAAGGCGATCCGTCATGAATGCCTCTCCGTCGACGATACCGAGCATCGTATGTTTTTCTCCCCGTTGATCGACAAGTCGTTCCAGCATATACAGAAAACCGCCGCACTCGGCATAGATCGGCAAGCCTCGGTCATGCTTCTCGCGGATGCTTTGTTTGAGAGGCTCATTGGCAGTCAGCGCCGTTGCATGGAGCTCCGGGTAACCGCCCCAAAAAATCAAGCCGTCGGCATCGTCCGGAATTCCGGTATCGTGAATCGGTGAAAAGAAATGCAACTCCGCCCCCGATTCCCGGAGAATTCGATGGTTGTCTTCATAATGGAAGCAAAACGCTTCATCATGCGCGACGTAAATACGGACATCGGGATTACGTTGTTCCGATCGATGGATTACTGTCGGGAAACTTGGTGGTATCGCTCGTGCGGCCATTGCAAAAAGCGTTTCCAATTCGATCGATTTCAACGCATTTTCACCAAGTATCGTGATTTTTTGCCGAATATCCGGAATCTCATACGCGATGACAAGTCCCAGATGCCGCGATTCAATATGCGCTTCCGGCATATCGGGCAGATAACCGATAACCTTGACATCGGTCCGCCTTTCGATCATCTCCTTGTAATAGGGATACATCGCCGGTTTGGTCCTGTTGAGGATGACCGCGACGATATTGTTCTTCTCCAATGCCAAAAAACCTTGAATTTCCGCACAAACCGAAAGAGCCATCCCTTTGGGGTCGACGACCAGGACGGTCGGAGTGCCGGTGATTTGCGCAACATGATTTCCGGAGGATCGGCTCCCCTTGCCGATTCCGTCATAAAGTCCCATCGCGCCTTCGATCACGGCGATGTCCCGACCGTTCGAATGACAATATAACGATTCCATCACTCCGTCATCGCCCATGAGATAGGGATCGAGATTGAACGAGTCGACCTCCGTCGCCTGTCGATGGAACATGGGATCGATGTAATCAGGACCGCTTTTGAACGAGACGACGTTTTTGTGCGAATGTTTCAAGGCGGCGAGGACGGCACAGGTCACCATGGTCTTGCCACAGCCGCTGCCGGTGCCGCCAATCAGGATTCGCGGAATGGTGTCCGACATAAAATGTATACGGGATTTTGTGCTGTCATGAAATCATAAGCGCCGACTTTCTTCGATTTCGCGACATTGATACAGGTTGTTTCGACTTCGCCAGGGCCGAATTTTCGAAACGCTTCGAGTATTCGGTGCAGTGACTGGAGAGTGACGGCATTGGCAACAATGCGAACCTTCGGATTTTTTTCGAGTAAGACGTTGAGAAGAGATTCCGCTTCGCCGGAACTGCCGCCGATGAAAACGGCATCCGGCTGCGGCAACCGCTCAAGACCTTCCGGCGCTTTGGCTTGAACGATATTGACGTTATAGGCGCCGTGTTTGACGCGATTCTTCGCGATCAACTCGCACGCGCCCGAATGTTGTTCGACGGCGTAGACGATCCCCTCGAAGGCGCGACGGGCCATTTCCACCGCGACGGAACCGGTCCCGGCACCGATATCGTACAGGATGTCTTTCGGTGAAATCGCCAGTTTTTGCAGTGTCAGCCACCGGACGTCTTCCTTGGTCATCGGTACCTGGAATGTGTCATTTTCCGAACGGATAAACTCGCTGTCACGTAGCGGACTGCGCGGATCGATGGCTTGTTCGTTTTCGACATACATCACGGAAAGCTCGTCGAAAACGGCGTTTTTCAACATTGCCGGCGTTCCATACATGATCTTTTCATCGGGATAGGAAAGTCGTGCACCGACGACGACTTTGACACCCGCCAGGCCGCTTGCCGCAAGTTCGCGGCAGAGGTCGTGTACCTTGAAAGTCCCCCCGGTCAGAGCGAAAATCTTTTTATTGTAAGCGACGCATGGAACGATCCGGTTGTTTCGACCGTGAAAACTGATGAGGCGGGCATCTTCGTAGGAAACTCCGATTTGCGCACTTAAATACGGAATGCTGCCGATTCCGTTGATTCGCTCGATTTCGTACAAATGTGAAAATTCCTGTGCGATCCGGCTCGCGAGGCTGAAAAAACAGCAGTCGCCGCCGACCAAAACCGCCGTCGTTCCGGTGATCGGGCGTTCCAATTCCTTGAGCAGGCCGGGCAAATCGAGGCCGATACAGCCAGGATGTTGTTCGGCGATTCGCATCGTCCCCAAAACTCGTTCGGCGGACTGAACGAGCTCCGTCGCTTGACGTGTCCAAAGTTTCCCGTTACCGGGACCGGCACCGACGATGTAGAGTTTTTCTTGCATTGCGTTACCCGCTGATTCTATCGACGAGAATATCGGCCAATCGCGGATCAACGCCGAGCGGTTCTCCCATGACAACCCGGATGTTCGGATAACCGGCGGTGCATTCCTTAATCATGTTGGGAATATCTTCCCGCAAATGAACTCCCATGAAGAGGAAATAAGGAACGACTTTTATTTCCGAGACGTTTTTATCGATCAATGCCCGAACCGCTTTTTCCAGCTTCCGATCGCTAAATTCCATGAATGCGTGTTCGATGCAAATTCCGGGCATCTTTTCCCGGACCATGCCTAAAATGGAAACGAGCGTGTTTTCCGTTTCTTTAATACGACTTCCGTGTGCGACGACCAATACGCCTTTCATTTTATGTTCCTTTCCGCCTGCGGGTGAAGATTCAAGCGTGAAACCCAATCCAGTTTGTGCGAAAGCGTACAAACGTGGCCGATCAGGACGACTGCCGGAGAAGTCACCCGATTGTTTTGCGATAATTCATGTAACGTACCAAGCGTTCCCAGAAATTTCCGTTGGTTTTCCAGCGTTATATTTTCGACAATCACGGCCGGGATGTTTCGATCCATTCCGGCATCGAGAAATCCGTCGCATATTTTCTTCAACGAAGCGACACTCATCAAAACGACGATGGTTCCCTTGATTCGGGCAAGTGAAGCGAAGTCGATGTCGAGTTCCCCGTTTCGCTTGGCGTGACCGGTGAGGATGTGGAGCGACGACGAATAATCGCGATGCGTCAGGGGAATGCCCGAGTAAATGCCGGAGGCTACGGCCGAGGAAATGCCCGGTACGACTTCGAACGGAATGCCGTTTTCAACCAGCAATTCCAGTTCTTCGCCGCCACGCCCGAAGACGAAAGGGTCGCCCCCTTTGAGCCGAACGACGTGGAGTCCCTGTTTTGCTTTTGCGACGAGAAGACGCCCGATTTCCTCTTGCGGTACCGGGTGGTTGTCGGCATGTTTGCCGACGCCAATCTTCTCCGCCGTCGATGGAATCATGGAGAGAACGCCGTCGCCGACAAGCCGGTCGTAGAGAACGACGTCGGCTTCCTGTAGCCGTTTGATTCCTTTGACGGTCATTAGTTCGGGATCGCCCGGACCGGCACCGATCAACGTAACTTTCATGGGGTCGTCTGGTATTATCGTTGTTGATTGTCTTTCAGGAGTCGTCGAATTTTTTCGGCAACGACGCTCACGCCGCGATGATCGCGGTTTTTCGAAACGAGACCGGCAATAAAGGATTCGTTCTCGGCGATGGCGGGGAAATAACAGTCGCATTCTTCCCGGCAGTCGGCGACAATGACCGGGACGTTGGATTTTTTGGCATCCTGGGCGACGATGGCATTCGTTTCCCGATTGTCGGTGGCCGCAATGGTCAAATAAGTTTGAAAGCGTTCTATGTCTTTCCGGTCATATTCCCTGTTCATGGTGACGATTTCGCGCCGTGCGCTCATTTCGTCCAATCGTCGCGTGACGGTCGGGGAAACAATCGTAATGTCGGCTCCGAACGACCGCAGAATACTGGCACGTCGCTCGGCGACTTGCCCGCCTCCGACGATCAAAATCCGTTTCCCTTTCATGTCGATGAACAAAGGAAAAAACGTGTTATCACGTTTACATTGGTCGCTCCTGTATTCGATCCCCAATTGATCACACAGTTCCCCGAAAGAAAAACCGGTTTCCTCTTCGGGGCGTTTAACGACGAGGACCCGGCAATCGCATTGTGAGGCGGCGGTGATTTTTGCCTCGAAACCACCGATGTCCCCCGAGTCCTTCGTTACGAGAAACGTCGCCTTCGTCGCTTCGAGCATCGCCTTGTTCATCTGCTCGTCGAACGGCCCCTGCATGCAGATGATATGCGAATTCCGAAAACCGAGCCCGATCGCGTTTTGCAGCGATTCGACCATCGGAAGAATTCTCACGAAACATCTTGAAGCAAAATCATCGAGTGTGGTAAAACATTCCAACTCCTTGCTGCCTATCGCCAAAAAAACGTTCCCCCGTTCCTGTCGCATTAATTCGACCGCTGCCGAAGCGTTCGCAATATACGAAACATCGGCGTTTGGTTTGCCCGGCGATCTCAACAATCGCAAATACGTGATTTTCGTCGTTTGACAGGCGCGCCGGATGTTTCGCGTCGCCTGATCCGCGTAGGGATGGGTTGCATCAACAACGGCATCGCAAGGATTCTCTCGAAAATACCGAACCATTGCCGTTTCATCGAGACGTCGGGCGATCACCGTGCAACCGTGTTTTTTCGTAGCGAGGCTTTTGGCATATTCCGTAGCGACAAAAAGCGTTACTGATGCGCCGTTTGCCGCAAGCGTTTCCGCCAAACGTCCGCCTTCCGTCGTCCCGCCGAACACGAGGACTTTCATCGGGCTTCCTCCACTTCTTGTGTTGCGATCAGATAACCGCGCGAAGTCACCAAATGATTGCCAATGCGTCGGGTATCGGCATTGCCGATGATGACGGTCGTCAACATGTCGATTTCCACATCCGGCAAATCCCGAAGCATACAGATGCCGTACGCGCGATTGCCCCTCAAAGCATTGCGAACGTACCCGCACCAAGTTTGAAGCGGTTTATGTTTCAACAATATATGACAAGCCCGATTCAAATAATCTTTTCTCGCCTTGCTTCTCGGGTTGTAAAGGCAGAGGACAAAATCACCGAGTCCTGCCGCTTCGAGCCGTTTTTCGATGGTCGCCCACGGAGTCAACTGATCGCTCAGGCTGATCACCACGAAATCGTTCGATAAGGGAGCTCCCATCAAGGAAGCGGCAGCGGTTGCGGCGGTGATTCCCGGCACGACTTCAACGATGATTTGCGGGTCGTTTTCGGCCAGTTCGAACAACAACGACGCCATGCCGTAAATCCCGGCGTCACCGCTGGAAATCACGGCGACTTTTTTACCGCTCCGGGCTTCGGCAAGGGCGGCTTCGCAACGAGCCAACTCGCCTTTCATGCCGGTGCCGACGATTGTTTTGCCGCGCAACAGATCAGGAATCAGGTTCAGGTACATCGTGTAACCGACGACGACATCGCTGTCAGCGATCATGTGTTTCGCCTGCGGAGTCATGTGTTCCGGATCACCCGGTCCGATTCCCACCGCATAAACGATCATTCGTCCACCTCCTTTGCGGAAAAACGTATTCTCCAATCTTCTTTTGCAATCGCCATGGTCATGCCGGAACGAATCGTTTTGCCAAGCACGATCTTTCCTTTCTTCGAGGAAATCCATGCGGACGTTTCGCAAACGTTTCCGACGCCGGTTTTTGAGCGAACGAATTCCGACGAATCAAATTGCCGTTCATGTTGTTGCAGCTCTTCCACTGTATAAGTTCGAAAAGGAATGCGATGGCGTGATGCCAGCATGTTGATCGCTTCCTCGTCCTGTTTGATGGCAATCGACGAAATGCTGCCGATCGACTCGATTGGAATGACATGGTCTTGCAGTGTTTCAACAAAAAATGCACGCAGCGCGTCAAAAGCGATATTACGTTTTGCACCGATGCCGACATGGAAGCATTTCGGTAAAAGGTGGAGCGTCTTGTCGAACGGTTTTTTATCCGATGTTCCGATGTAAATGCCGACGTCGCCATGTTCTTGCAGGACGATATTTTTTGGCAAATCGCCTTCGATTTCGTATTCGACCGACAATCCGACGGGCATGTCCTCCAAAAGTCCGGCCGAAACAAATTTGATCATTTCAGGATTGACGATCGCATAGCCGTTCTCGATGGCGAAGGTGTCCACGGCAAAAACTCCGTGAATGTCGGTAGCTGTTGTAATGACCGTGACAGCCCCGATGAGTGAAGCGATTCGTTCGGCAATTCGGTTGGCTCCACCGACGTGACCGGAAAGAATCGGAATCACATAATGTCCCTGCTCATCGACGACGATCACGGGGGGGTCGGATGTTTTCGATTGCAGCAGCGGCGCGACGGCCCGGACGGCAATTCCGATTGCCCCGATAAACACGAGAATACTCCCGCGTTTGAATAATGATGGAACCAGTTCGTTGAGGGGTGTACCCCGTTGAGTACGCACATTCCAATCCGAAACAACGGACAATAGAGTCGCAATCCGTAAAGCCGTTTTTTCGCCGGTATTCGTGAAATAAAGGAGGTGCATTTCACGCATGTCGCTCTCCTCCGGTTCGGTATCCGTGCGTAAAATCCGGATGGTAAAGCATGGATCGATCATAGGAATCGCCGAGAAATCTCCCGATGAGAATCAGGGCCGTTTTCGTGACACCGATTCGTTTGCCCTCCGCTGCAAGATTCGCCAGAGTTGTTTTCGCAACGATTTCATCGGGCCAACTCGCTTTGAAAATGATCGCGGCCGGCGTATCGTCGGCGTATCCCCCTTCGATCAACCGGGCGGAAAGTTCCGTCAACTTGTCGGCACTGAGAAAAACCGCCATGGAAGCCTGGATTTTGGCCAGTTCAACGATATTTTCTTTCGGTGGCACGGGTGTTCGGCCTGCCATGCGGGTAAGGATGAGTGTCTGGCTGACTCCCGGCAAGGTGTATTCCACTCCCAGTGTCGCGGCGGCGGCTGAAAACGAACTGACGCCCGGCACGACTTCATAAGAAATATCGTACTGAATCAACAAGTCGATTTGTTCACGAATCGCCCCGTAAAGGCCCGGATCGCCAGTGTGAAGTCGCACGACGGTTTGATTCCGCACCGCGCATTCACGCATGACTGCGACGACTTCTTCCAGAGTCATGGAAGCGCTGTCGTAAACCCGGCAACCTTCTTTCGCAAAGTCGAGTAATTCCGGATTGACCAGCGAACCGGCGTGAATGATACAATCGGCCTGCGACAATAGCCGGGCGCCCTTGAGCGTCAACAGTTCCTTGTCACCGGGACCGGCACCGACAAAATGGATCATTGCCTTTTCTCCTTGACGATCAACACCGAAAAATAACCCGGCATGGAATGTTGTTCCACTTTATCGAACTCGTCGATGGAATGAAAGATTCGCTCTCCTTCCATCGTACAACGGGAAACAATTCGCGTTTGTTTCGACAAACCGTATTCCTGTAATGTCTTCAATACCCGGTCGAGATTCTTTCCCGATTTCATAACGACCTTGGTTCCCGAAAGACCGATCCATCGCTCGATATCTTCTTCGCAACCGGCCGGAAGAAGATGGAGCGACTCTTTTCCCTCGCAAAGGGAAACGTTCAACACGGCGGCGGCGGCGGAAAACGAAGCGATACCGGGGACAGTTTCCACCTCGAAACCATGATCGCGAACAATGTCACGAATATAAGTGTATGTCGAATAAATCGACGGATCGCCCAAGGTGACGAATCCGACCGACTTTCCCGTTTCCAAAACCGAACAGATTTGCTCACCGACATGGCGACGTTGCGCTATTCGTTTTTTTTCGTCCCGGCTCATGGAAAAGCGACATTTCAAAAGTTCTTTCCCGTGCAAGTATTCTCCGACGATATGCAGTGCCGTCCGTTCGGAATCGTCCGGTTCCGGCACGGCGATCACGTCGCAACTTCGGATGGTCCGAACGGCTTTGAAGGTCAACAATTCGGGATCGCCCGGCCCGACACCGATCCCGTAAAATTTTCCGCGAATCATACGCCGCCTCCTTGCAGCAACAGAGAAAGTTCTTTCATATCCCTCGGAATGCGACCGGGGGCGACATGGCCGTGTTCAAGGAGTTTTTCGTGGACTTCCATGAGCGTCGGTTTGACAAGCCCCGTTTTTTCAAGCACATCGGAACGGGTGAAAACTTCTTCGGCGGTTCCTTCACAAACCAGACGGCCTTGATCCAGTACAACAATGCGATCGGCACAACGAAAAGAAAAATCGGCGTCGTGCGTCGAGATCAGGAGCGTTCTGCCTTCTTCGGTCAAGCGATCCAGAATACCGACAAGTTCTTCCTTTTGTCGGGCGTCGAGTCCCGATGTCGGTTCGTCCAGAATGACGATCCCCTGGTCCATCGATAACACGGAAGCGATCGTCACCCGTTTCTTTTCACCGTAACTTAAATAATGGGGCGCCCTGTCACGTAAATGTCCGATTCCCATGATTTTCAGGGCATGTTCGACACGTTGCGTAGCAACCTCTACGGAAAATCCTCGATGGAGCGGACCGAACGCCACTTCCTCGAACACGCTGCCGGAAACAATCTGGTCCGAAGCGTTTTGAAAAACGATGCCGATTCGTTTCATGCGTTCGCTTTCCTTTTTGACGATTTCGCCGTGGATTCGAACCGTCCCTTGTTTGACGTTCAGCAAGCCGTTCAAACATTGAAAAAAGGTCGTTTTGCCCGCCCCGTTGGCGCCATGAAAAAAAGTTTTACTTCCTTTTTCGATACGCAGATCGATCCCATCAACCGCCTTGTTTCCATCTGGATAGACGTAGGAAAGATTTTCGATTTGTACAACGACCTCACTCATGAACGTCTCTCCGGCTTATCGATGGAAGCCGATATACTGAAAGCCATTGAAATTTCCCGAAGCCGACGATTCGGGAGACTGCCCACCGGAAACAACGCTGCTCGGAGAGTAAACAGGCGGTTGAACGGAAAACTCAACCGGCTTCGGTATAAAATTGGGGGCCATCACAACGAGGAAAAACAGCGACAACAGGACGATTTCTTTGCGGTCGATCAGAAACTGTTGCGGCATGAGTTTGAGTTGACCGTCGTAACCGCGCGATTGCATCGATTTGAAAGCCCATCGACTTTTGAGCCATGCTTGAATGAAAACCGAGCCCCAGAGCATGGAAAACGTTCGGGCAAAGCCTTTGAAGCCTCGATATCCCCCCCGACACAGTTGCGATTTCAATTTGATATCGGCAGTATCCATCAGCAGAAAAATGAATTGGTATATTAAAACGGACAACGTCACGAGCACTTTCGGGCATTTCAGGAGATACAAAAAATGAACAACATCCCGAAACGGCGTCGTGAGGATAATGAAGTACAGACAGGAAACCGCCGACATCGACTTGCAGACGAGTGTCGCAGCCGTCGGTAGTCCCGATTTCGACACGTAAATATTGAGGTTGCAAACATTCATGTACCACAGACAATCGAGCGGACGAGGCAACCACGCGACATTGACGACAACGCCCACGACGCCGAATATCATGAAACCGAGCGGCAGGAGCAAAAGTTTGATGTAATAGCTCAAAGGAATTTTCGCTTTGAACACGGTCATATAAAACATCGTGACAAAAACAATGCCGAAAGCAAGAACATTTACCGAACAGACGCAAGCAATCAGGGACAGCCCCCCGAAAAGAATTTTTACTAGGGGGTTCACGTCTTTTAACGCGGAAAAGTAGGCGTATTTGTCGATGTAAATCATTGTTGCGACGTTTCAGGCATTCGTGCTTCGTGCCGCCCTTGCAAATACCCGATCCAATAAAAAATCACACCGGACCCCAGAGCGGCCTGTAAGGCGAAAAGGAGGCTTTCTGTTTCACCTCCCGGTGGCGTCCAAATCGGATTGAACCAGGGTTGGAAGCCTTCGTTCATTTCCTCTACAACCTCACTTGCCGCACCGTCCGCACCGCCGAACTCCGACTTGACGGCCATGAGCGGAATGATTGTAATGACCGCCGCCAATAGAAGGAGTACAATATTGATAGACCGTTTTTTACTCATGATTCAGTTCTTCCTTTCCAAACGACTTGATGATTTCCCCGCCGTATTCCGTCACGACATTAACGAGAACGACCGTCAGGATTCCTTCGATGACCGCCAGTGGTATCTGTGTTACGGCGAAGATTCCGGCAAACTTCATGAAGGATGCCATAACGCCTCCCACTTCGCTCGGGTAAACCAGTGCGAGTTGAATCGATGTTGTAACGTAGGTCGCCAAGTCGCCCAGCGCAGCCGCGAAAAAGACACAAAAAGAACGGGGTATCTTAGCCTTGTATAACGCAGCATAAATCAGAAACGCGACGATCGGCCCGATGATTCCCATGGAAAACGTATTCGCCCCCAAGGTCGTTAGTCCGCCGTGCGCCAGGAGTAATGCCTGAAATAAAAGGACGATAATCGCCAAAACGCAGGCCGTGGGCGGTCCGAACAGGATCGCCGCGAAACCGAGCCCGGTCATGTGCGAACTGCTCCCCGTCACGGAAGGGATTTTCAACGCGGAAAGAACGAAGGTAAATGCGCCCGCCATCGCGAGAATCGTGATCGCCGGCGGGTTTTCGGCAAGAACGCGGTTGATTTTCCTGATTCCAATGATGAGAAATGGAAGGCACAAAATCCCCCATACGATACATGCCGCCGGGGGTAAAAAACCCTCCATGATGTGCATGGCTTGAACGGGTGACGTCGTCAGCATGATTGCCGCGAAGACGACAGACACGGTTAATATGGATTCCAATCGTTTCTTAAACATGGAAATGATCCCTTTCAACAGACATTGGAGTTTGAATGAATTAAAAGTCCCTCTTCCAGCGTAAATACAAAAAACTCGACCACGGGAGTTCCTTTCGTGCGGAAATTCAAATGAAACGCGATTTTTCGACCGATGCTCTCCCAGACTTGCTGTCGGAATTCCCAAGTACGAATCAATTCCATCGCGGCGTCGACGGTTACACAATTCATGATTGCACGAACCATTTTCATCGATGCACCCTGTAAAGCACAATGGGCGGCGAAAATTTCCATGCGGCAATCGGCAACGGAGGAATGAGTGTTCCTGATGCCCCCCGCCAGTTTGATCAATTTCCCGGCATGGCCGACCAGCGTCATTTTTTCGAGACCGAGAAAATGAACGTAATCCAGCACCTCGCCGATGAAGTTCGCACATTTGACTGCCTTGGCGATATCGAATTCCAACTCGGAGCGGGCGAATTCCCGTCCGTAATTGCCCGGCGTCACAAGTAAGTCGGTTGTGTTTTCGGCAAGTCGCATGTCGATTTCTGTTTTTAGTGTATCGACGATCGCCTTCTCGCTCATCGGCTCGACGATCCCCGTCGTACCCAAAATCGAAATGCCGGAAACAATGCCGAGACGCTCGTTCATCGTTCTCTGTGCGATTTCCATGCCTTTCGGAACGGAAATCAGAACATCAAGGCCGCCGTGATAACCGGTTTGCCTGCAAGCCCTTTCAATTTCACGCCGGATCATGCGAAGCGGAACGGGATTGATCGCCGCTTGACCCACGGGAATTTTCAAGCCCGGTTTGGTGACACGTCCCACGCCTTCACCGCCGTCAATACCAATGCTCTTTCCCGTTTTCGTCACGGTCGCAACGATTGCGATGCCATCGGTCACGTCCGGGTCGTCACCGGCGTCTTTGACCACGGAACATGCGACCGAGTCGTTTTTGATGCGGGTTTCACGAACGGCAACGGAAAGCAAAAGACCTTGATCGGTTTCCACCGTTGTTTCCGTGATGGGTCGGTGCGTCAAGATCGCCAGCGCAGCGGCTTTCGCGGCGGCAGCGGCACAAACCCCTGTCGTGATGCCGGTACGCGGTTTGTTGTTGTCCTTGACGATGTAACTCACGGTGTTGATTGCGTTACTTTCGGATATCGACCATTTTGCTGTTGTCCATGGCGACCTGATCAAATGTCGCCATGTCGTTGATAATCATTTGGGCCGCGTCGATGAGCAGGAAAGTCAGCGGACAACCGCTCCCTTCGCCCAGTCGCATGCCGAGATTGAAATAAGGTTCCATGCCGAGAGTTTTCATTGCAACGGCGTAGCCGGGTTCCTCCGAACAGTGAGACGGAATCATGAAATTCCGTGTCTTGCCACACAAATGAAAGGCGAGTAACGCCGCCGCCGCTGAAATAACGCCGTCGATCACGACAGGCATTCTAAAATACGCCGCTCCCAAATAAACGCCGACGAGTCCGGCAATATCAAAGCCGCCGACTTTTTCGAGAACGCCGATCGGATCATCAGCGCTCGGTTGGTGCAATTCGAACGCTTTTCGTACGACGGCTTTCTTATGCTCGAACGCCTCTTCCGTCAGCCCTGCCCCCTTGCCGGTCGTTTCCTCGACGGAGCAGCCGGTCAACGCCATCAAAACAAGGCTCGAAGTGGTCGTGTTTCCGAGCCCCATTTCGCCGGTTCCGACGACGGAATAACCGGTTTCGTGCAATTTCCGGACTTCATTGAAGCCGATGTCGATTGCCCGCAGAGCCTCCTCGCGGGACATGGCCGGCTGGTTGGCGAGATTGTGCGTTCCCTTACGGATTTTTCGGTCGAGAAAACGCCCTGATTTTGTATCGCTGTTGATCCCGATGTCGACGACCACCAGGTCCGAATGCGAAAGTTTCGACAAAACGCCGACGCCCGTGATTCCCGTTTGGAAATGCGTCGACTGCATTAACGTCACGACTTGTGGAGCAAGACTGACTCCCTCGTCATAAACCCCATTGTCGGCACACATGATCACGATGGCTTTTTTCTCGAACGATGCCGAAAAGTCACCCATGATGCCCGCAAGCCGGATGGAAAGCTCTTCGAGTTTTCCAAGACTGCCGATCGGTTTGATTAAACTGTCCTGCCTCACTCGGGCTGCGGCCCGGGCGCTTTCGTCCAACGGCTTGATGTGTTTGAAAATATCTTCAAGGTGCATCGTATGAGAAGGAATATCAAAAAAGTGGTAAACGAACCTGTTTTTCCGACTTGATCGCATCTCCGAACCTGAATTCGATTCGGTTGCGAAACAAGGGACCATTGTAAACGAAGGTATGGTACTCGCCGTTCTCGCCGCACGGATCGACTCCTTCGTCCGCGATTTGCGACACGATTCCATGTGTCAATGTTTTTCCAAGGAAATTTTCGCCCATTTTTGCGGTGTCCAGCGTTGTTATCAATGCGTGAAAACCGTCATCGATCAGCGTCCCGACAATTTCACGCCGGTCTGTCTTCCAAAGCGGAAAAACGCCTTGCATCCCGACATTTCGGCATCGGGCATCGCACCAATCGTAATGCTCCTGAATGTCGATATCGCCAAACACGACGGATTGCGCTCCGTGCGATTCAAAGGTTTTCAAAGCGGTTTCGCAATCATCGGCATAACGGTCTCCCGTCGTGTCGACGATCCGGATCGGAAATTCCAATGATCGCTCGACCCGTTTCAATATTGTTTCCGGCAAATGATGGAACCATGAACACTCGTTTTTCCGGTCGAACATCGTGATGGCTCCGACTGGATTCCAGCCGTTTTGAACGGCACGATAACATGCCAGGATGCAATCTTTGCCTCCGCTGTAGGAAAGGATGAATTTTTTCGCCATTGTTCATTTCTCGCTGTTTATTTCTCGCTGCGCGGCTAAACGCAAGCGGGACACGTTACGGTGTTCGGTTGATGATTTCCTTGATCCCCGGCCAGTCGAGATGCTTTTCAAGTTCATCGGCCAACGCATCGAATTGCCGTCCCGTCGTTTTCGGCCCGGTTCCCGCATCGCATAGGTGATCCTCGTCTTCAATGTCGATGTCGAGATAGGGAATCATTCCAAGAACGGGAATTCCCGCCATGTTTTCCATGCATTCGCGGACTTCGCCGAACCGCTCCGATTGGCCGCGACATTTATTTATCACGATTCCTTTGACTCGCCGCCTTTCTTCCTCGGAAAGGAGCGACAAAGTGCCTTTGACACTCGCAAAAACGCCACCGCGATCGATGTCCGACACGAGAATTACGGGAACATCAGCGCGACGAGCCATATTCATGTTGGCGATGTCGGTGTCTTTCATGTTCATCTCGACAGGGCTTCCGGCGCCTTCGAGAACGATATATTCATGTCGTTCGATCAGACGATTCCAGGAATCCATGACGGGAATCCAGGCATCATGCCGTTTGTACGTTTCATATTCGTCCCGCTTCATCACACCGATGGATTGGCCCTGTACAATGACGTCGGTCACGCCGCCCGTGATTTTAAGGAAGATCGGATTCATATCGACATCGGGTTCAAGACCGCAAGCCCAAGCGGCAATCGCCTGCGCCTTGGCCATTTCAAGCCCTGAAGTCAGTCGGTAAGCGTTGCTCGACATGTTTTGCGATTTGAACGGAGCGACCGGACAGCCTTTACGTTGCAAAATCCGGCAAATTCCGATTGACAGGATCGACTTCCCCACACCGGAAGCGGTGCCTTGAAC